>Ga0164241_10000332_pt1 | contig 97406 bp, 78 predicted proteins | sample OricomyardsoilBY_FD_108780 | JGI IMG/M metagenome (GOLD analysis project Ga0164241, IMG submission 108780) | Backyard soil microbial communities from Emeryville, California, USA - Original compost - Back yard soil (BY) | ecosystem: Environmental > Terrestrial > Soil > Unclassified | place: USA... | reverse complement strand
TTCACTTTTTCGCGTTTATACAGCTCCATCATTTCCTGTTGCTGCTTCACCCGGTCGTCGCCGAGGCGGGTTTTGATGCGCTCTATTTCGGGCTGGAGTTTTTTCATCCGGCTCATCGAGCGATAGGACGCATCGGCCAGCGGGAAGAACAGGAGTTTGACCGAGACGGTCAGCAGCAGGATGGCGATGCCGAAATTGCCGACCAGCTTGTAGAAGAAGTCCAGCACCACAAACATCGGGCGGGTGAGGAAGAAGAACCAGCCCCAGTCGATCGCGTAGTCGAAGCCCTGGATATTGTCCTGCTTTTCGTAATCGCGCAGGGTTTGAACGACTTTGGCACCGGCGAAGAGGTGATGGTCGATGGTGAGCGATGCGCCAGCGGCGAGGTGGCGCGCATCCAGCCGGTAGTCGGACTGGTGGGCTTTGCGCCCGCTGAAATGGGACGTTGTGTAGGTGGCGGTGAAATTGTCGTGTTGCGGGGGGATGACGGAGGTCATCCAGTATTTATCGGTGATGCCGACCCAGCCGCCGGTGGAGCTGAAGCTCTGGCTCGGCTTATCGGGTTTGAGATCGTCATAGGTGGTGTATTTCGCGCGGCCATCGCCATAGCCCACAAAGCCTTCGTGCAGCATCCAGAAATGTGTGCTCTTGGGCACGCCGTCACGGGTGACGAAGGCATAGGGATAAAGCGTGGTCGCGGCGGCGCTGGTGTTTTTCACGCTGTCGGCGACGTCGAACATATAGCGGTCGTCGATGGTGATGGTGCGGGTGAAGATGAGGCCCTGGCCGTTATCCCATTCCAGCTTGACCGGATTGCCGGGGCTCAGCGTGGTGCCGCTGATCTGTTTCCACTCGGTGTTATCATCGGGCACTTTGGTGTTGCTGCCGGGAGCTGCGACCCAGCCAAAGACGGCGAAATAGGGAAACTCGGTGCCTTGCGGCGCGAGGAGCACGATTTCGGGCGAATTGGGCTCGACCGTGGTGCGGTATTTTTTCAAACGCAGATCGTCGAAGCGGGCGCCTTTGAGATTGATCGAGCCATCGACCGTTGCGGTGTCGATGCGCACGCGGGCGTTTTGTTTGAGGGCGGCGTCGCGGCTGACATGGGCGGCTTGTCCCGGCAGCGGGGCTTTGAGGCCGGGCTGTTTGGCTTGCGGCTGTTTCTTTTCCTGCTGGGTTTGCGCGGCGTGACGGGCTTGTTCGGCCTTCATCTGCGGGTTCGCCACGAAATATTGCCAGCCGAAAATGACGGCGGCGCAGAGCAGGACGGCGGTGAGCAGGTTGCGATTTTCGTTCATGTGTCTAGCGATTTTCGTGAGCTGAGGAACAGGAATGGGGCGGGACGGGATCGAAGCCGGACGCGCCGCCGAGCAAACGGATCGGGTGGCAGTGCGATATGCGGCGGACGGCAAGGGCCAGGCCTTTGAGGGGGCCGTGGGTCTGGATCGCCTCCAGCGCATAGGCCGAGCAGGTGGGCTCGAAGCGGCAGCTTGGGGGCAGGAGCGGGGACAGGAACAGCCGGTAGGCCTTTATGGGGGCCGTGAGCAGCCGGATCGCGAGGGTGCGGGCCTGTTCCATCAGGAAGCGGGATCCTTTGGGCCAGAGCGGTCTTTAAGCCGGTCATGGGCCTGGGAGAGGGCGGCCTTCAAGTCGTCCAGAAGGCCCGGATAGTCTCGGGTCAGGGTGCCTGGGCGGGCAACCAGAACATAGTCATGGCCCGCTTGCCCATAAAGGGGAAGGAGTGCTTGCGCCGCAGCCCTGAGGCGCCGCTTGGCGCGGTTGCGCTGGACCGCGCCGCCGAGCTTGCGGGTGGCGGTGAAGCCCATGCGGATGGTGGGCGGCTGGCTTGGGGGCTGGCTCGGGGGGGTAAGGCACACTTCCAGCGTAATGGCGGAGCGGACCTGGCGGACGCCTCTTTGCGCGCGCAGGAAATCGGCGCGTTTTTTCAGGCGATTCAATGGGATAACAGGGCTTGGCAGGCCGCTCAGGCGGACAGCTTCTTGCGGCCGTGAGCGCGGCGGCGGGCCAGCACCTTGCGGCCGCCAGCGGTGGCCATGCGGGCGCGGAATCCATGACGACGGGCGCGGACGATTTTGCTGGGCTGGAAAGGGCGCTTCATGGGTTCTGGCTTTCAAGTCGAGAAGGCCGTGCTTCTAGGGGAGGGGCGGCTTGGCTGTCAACACTTGAAGGACTGATGGGGCTTTATTTCGGGCGTTTGGAGTGGTCTTTTTCGGGGATGGAGTGGAATCCGGGCGCCTATCTGAATTTTGCCGATGAACGGACGCGGCCTGCGGCGGATTTGTTGGCGCGGGTGCGGGTGGCATCGCCTCAGCGCGTGGTGGATTTGGGGTGTGGGCCGGGTAATTCGACCGGGCTTTTGGCGGCGCGCTGGCCGGGGGCGGAGGTGGTGGGGGTGGACTCTTCTGCCGCCATGTTGGCGCAGGCGGCGCGGTCCGGTGTGCGGGCGCGCTGGGTTGAGGCTGATCTCAACACCTGGGTGCCGGAGGTGGCGTATGATTTGGTGTTTTCCAATGCGACGTTTCAGTGGTTGGGCGAGCATCGGGTGTTGCTGCCGCGGTTGATGGGGTTTGTGCGGCCGGGCGGGGTGTTTGCGTTTCAGGTGCCGGAGAATTTTTCGGCAGCCTCGCATCGGCTGATGCGGGAAGTGGCTGCGAGCGGGCCGTGGTCGGAGAAGCTGCGGGATGTGCGCGAGGGATCGGTGCTTTCGGCTGAGGACTATTACGGGATTGTTTCGCCTTTGGCGCGCAGCGTGGATGTTTGGCAGACGACCTATTTGCATGTGCTCGATGGGGATGACCCGGTGCTCGGTTGGGTGCGTGCGACGGGGCTCAGGCCATTTGTGCAGGCGCTGGAGGGGGGCGAACGGGCGGGGTTTTTGGAGGCGTATCGGGCGCGGTTGCGGGTGGCTTATCCGAAGCGGGCGGATGGCAGGACGTTGTTTGCGTTTCGGCGGTTGTTTGTGGTGGCGGAGGTGTGAAGCTTGTTGTTGAGAGCGGGCCCCCACCCGAAGCGCGTGCCGCGCTTCGACCTCCCCGCAAGGGGGAGGTTGGTTGAGGGCGGTGGGATGGCGGGAGGTTAGTCTCCTCTTACATTTCCGTCGCGGCGGATGTCGGCACCGCCGATGTAGCCGTATTTGGTTTTTTCGATGATGTGCAGGCCGCTTTGCATGGGGGCGATGCGGATGGTGTGGCCCATTTTTTCAAGTGCGGGGGCCAGTGCGGTGATGGGGGTGTTTTCTTCGAGGATGGTGGGGCCGTTGAGATTGGCGTGATGGGGTTGGGAGGCTGCCTGTTGCGGGGTTTGTTTGCCGTCGATCAGCGCGATGAGGGATTGGGCGACGTAAGGGATAATCACCGGGCCGCCGGGGGAGCCTGTGGCGATCCAGAAGCTGCCATCGGGTTTGAAGACTATTGTTGGCGACATTGCGCTCATCGGGCGTTTGCCGGGAGCGGGGGCGTTGGCAACTGGTTTGCCGTCGCGCGTGGCTTCAAACGAGAAATCGGTCAGCTCGTTGTTGAGGAAAAAGCCGTTCGCCATCATTTGCGCGCCGAACGCAAATTCGATGGTCGTGGTCATTGAGACGACCTGGCCGTATTGATCGACAATCGAGAAATGGCTGGTGCCGGGCAGTTGCGGTGTGCGTTGAGGCGCGTAATCGGCGCGCTTCATCGGCGGGGTGCCGGCTTTTGCTTCTCCCATGTCGCGCGCGGGGTCGATCAGCTTTGAGCGGCTGCGCAGGTAATTGCGATCCAGCAAACCGGCGATGGGGACGGTGACGACGGATGGGTCGCCCAGATATTTGGCGCGGTCGGCGAAAGCGAGGCGGCTGGCCTCGCTCGACAGATGAACTTCGGAGAGCGAATTCGGTGTCAGCTCTTTTTCGTTGAAGCGTTCGAGCATGCCGAGGATTTGCAACACTGCAATGCCGCCGGAGCTGGGTGGCCCCATCGAGCACAGTTTGTATGTGCGATAGACGCCGCAGACGGGGGCGCGTTCGAGGGCGCGATAGGCGGAAAGATCGGCCAAGGTCATTTTGGCGCGATTGACGGGGGCGTTGTTCACCTTGTCGATGATGTTTTGCGCGATGGCGCCGGAATAGAAGGCTTTTGCGCCGCCTTTGGCGAGGATGCGCAAGGTTTTTGCGTAGGCGGGATTTTTCAGCACCTCACCTTCGGCGAGCGGTTTGCCGGTCTTGTGATAAAGATAGGCCCGGAAATCGGGCATTTGCGCCATTTGTGGATATTTGGCGATGCTCTTTGCCAGCTTGTCGCTGACCTTGAATCCGTTTTCCGACAGATGAATCGCGGGCGCGAACAGTTTAGCCCAGGGCAGTTTGCCGTATTTTTTATGCGCAAGTTCGAGCATGGCGACAATGCCGGGGACACCGACGGAGAGCCCGCCGGGCACGGCATCGAAATGGGGGCGCGGATTGCCGTTTGCATCGAGAAACATTGTGGGCGTGGCGGAGGCGGGGGCGGTTTCGCGGCCATCGAAGCTGGTGATGCGGTGGGTGGCTTTGTCGTAGAGCAGCATGAAAGCGCCGCCGCCAATGCCGGAGGATTCCGGTTCCACCAGCGTCAGCACCAGTTGGGTTGCGATCGCGGCATCCACCGCTGAGCCGCCTTGGCGCAGGATTTCGAGGCCTGCCTGCGTGGCGTAGGGGCTCGACGCGGCGACCATGTCTTTTTGGGCGGGGGGCGCGAAGGCTTGTGCGGGGGATGTGGCGAGGAGGAGGGTGAGTGCGAAGAAGGTTGGTTTGAGGAATTTCATGGGGGCCGCTGTGTGTGTTGAGATGCCTGGGTCCCCTTCCCTCGCGCGAAGTGCGCTCGCCGGGGATGACAACCAAATAACAATGACGAGGGGGCAGGAGATTGGGTTTTGGGGGGAATGTAAACCGGGATAGGCTTTTGGGATGATAAAAACTGGCGTCCGGAATCTCATTACTGATGTGGCGGGGTTGCGTGTGGGCGCGGCTGAGGATGCGGCTGCGCGCACTGGCGTGACGGTGTTGCTGGCGGATGCGCCTTTTGTGGCGGCGGCGGATGTGCGCGGCGGGGCGCCGGGATCGCGCGATATTGAGGGGCTCGATCCGGTCATGCTGTCGCCGCCGGTAGATGCGCTGGTGCTTTCCGGCGGGTCTGTGTTCGGGCTTGATGCGGCGGGCGGGGTGATGGGCTGGCTCTCCGGCCAAGGGCGCGGTTTTGCCATTGGGCCGGGTGCGCCTTTGGTGCCGATTACGCCATCGGCGATTTTGTTCGATCTGAGCAATGGTGGCGACAAGAATTGGGGCGAGGCTCCGCCCTATCGCGCGCTCGGGCGCAGCGCGGCGATTGCGGCGGCGCAAGACTTTGCGCTGGGCAATGCCGGTGCTGGCTTTGGCGCGGTGTGTGGCGGGCTGAAGGGTGGGCTGGGCAGCGCCTCTGCTGTTTGTGTAGACGGGATCACAGTCGGGGCGCTGGCGGCGGTCAATGCGGTCGGGTCTGCGCTGGTGCCGGGGACGGATGTATTCTGGGCGCATCTGCTGGAGCAGAAGGGTGAGTTTGGCGGCAGGCGGTTGGCTGCCGGATTTGGCGACATTGATCTCGACTTGCCGCCTGACATGAAGGGCGCGCGGGCGCAGGAAAATACCACGCTGGTGATTGTGGCCTGTGATGCGGTGCTTTCGCGGGTGGAACTGAAGCGCATCGCGATCATGGCGCATGATGGTTTTGCGCGCGCACTTCGCCCGATTCACACGCCGTTCGATGGCGATATTGTGTTTGCGCTTTCGACTGGAGCGAAAGAGTTGGACGGCGCGTATCGCCCCTATGAGATTTTGCGCTTGGGGCATATTGCGGCGGACTGTGTGGCGCGCGCCATTGCGCGCGGTGTGTTTGAGGCGCGCAGCTTGGGGGCGGCGCGCGGCTATCGTGATGTGTTTGGCATCTGACTTTCGCAACTGATGGAGGCCCCCATGACGGATAATCGGATTTTGTTTTCGCGCCGGGCGTTTGCGGCGAGCGGGTTGGTGGCAGGGTTTGCGCTGGCCGGTGGGCCGGTGCGCGCCGATGCGATTGTCACCGATGCTGCGGGGCTTGTGGCCGGAGAGGTTTCCATTCCGGTGATTGACGGTGTGGTGCCTGCCTATCGCGCCAAGCCGAAGGGTGTTGCGAAGGCGCCGCTCATTGTGGTGGTGCAGGAAATTTTTGGCGTACATGCCTTCATCCGCGATGTCTGCCGCCGCTTTGCCAAGCTGGGCTATTACGCGATTGCGCCGTCGCTTTATGCGCGGCAGGGCGATCCCGCGCGCTATGGCGCGGGTGAGGTGACGCAGCTTGTGGCTGGGATTGTGAGCAAAGTGCCCGATGCGCAGGTGATGGACGATCTGGATGCGACGGCGGCGTTTGCCGGGCGTGATGGCGGCGATCTTGCGCGGGCCGGGATCACCGGCTTTTGCTGGGGCGGGCGGATTGTCTGGCTCTATTGTGCGCACACCGCGCAGATGCGTGCGGGCGTTGCGTTTTATGGCCCGCTAACGGGTGAGAAGACGGCGCTGAAGCCGGTGCATCCGCTGGATATTGCGGCACAGTTAAAGGCGCCGGTGCTGGGCAATTATGGCGGGCAGGACAAAGGGATTGCGCTTGGCGATGTGGCTTTGATGCGTGTTGCGCTGGCGGCGGCGGGAAAATCTGAAAGCAGGATTGATGTGTATGCCAACGCGCAGCATGGCTTCTTTGCCGATTACCGGCCGAGCTATGATGCTGTTGATGCGGCCAGGGCGTGGGAGAATACGCTCGTTTTTTTGCGCAGCCATGAGGTGGGGTAGGCATTTAGAGGGGCGCGCTAAATTATCCCCGGATTGCCGCTCTAGAATGCTGGCGACATAATTTTCGGCCAATATGCAGGAGCCGCCACCTGTCCCCTCCCCGAAAAATCTTCCGCTACGCTCCAGATTTATTCGACCCTCCCTCAAGGGGAGGGTGGGGTATTTGTGCTGATGTGATTTAGCGCTGGTAGACGCGCACTTCACCGGCGGCGAGGCCGGGGTCGGTGGAGGCGGAGATTTGCAGGCGCGAGGCGGGGACGCCCATATCGGTCATTGCGCGCAGGACTTCCTGTGCGCGGCGCTTGGCGGTGGTTTGGGCGATCTGTACCGCATTGGAGGTGCCGCGCGTGGGCGATACGGCGACGATTTCAAAGGTTGAGCCGGGGCGCGCGGCGAGCGCCTGATTGAGCGAGGCGTAGAGCGGCTGCTGGAAATTGCCGCCGCCGCTGACGCGCACCACGGCGATGGCGCCGCCGCCAGCATAGCTTGCGCTGTTGCGGGCGACGCGCGGCATGTTCATCGGGCTCAATGCGGCGCCGTAGAGTTCGCCATTCTTGATGCCGTTGGCCAGCGTGGTGAGATTGGCGCGCTCGTTGGCGACATAGGCGGTCTGGCGCTGGATATCATCGGCCACGCTTTTGAGCAGGCGGTCGATCAGGATGATGGACTGGTTGGTTTCATCTTCCAGCACGGCGAGTTGGCGATGATCTTCATCCACCGCGCCGGAGACGTTGAAGGTCGCCACGATCTGATCGAGCACGAAGTGGGCGGAAGAGGAATCGGTCGTCACATCGGTGCCGACGGCGTTCAGCGCATTGATATTGGCCGAGAGCTGATCCAGCGCGGATTGTGCGGTGTTCCATTGGCCCACCAGTTCCGGGTTGCCGCGTGTGGTGCCCAGTTGCAGGCGCGTCATGATCTGCGCCTTGGACTCCTGATAGGTGGTGGCCGAGGTGCTGTTGGCGTTGCGCACATCGCCCAGACGCTGGGCATTGGCGGCAAGGCGCTGGCCGATGGCGACAAGCTGGCCGCGCAATTGGCCGACGGTCTGGCTGACGGCGGTGCCGGTGTCGTTGCCGGGTTCGATAGTGATTGGGGTGATCGACACGCCGGAGGACGCTTGTGTCTGGTTTTGCGTGACAGGGGCGGGGGGGCCGTAATCGGCAACCGGCGGCAGGGTGCCGGGCTGGCCTGCCTGATCGGTGCTGCTGGAGGCATAGGACGGGGCCGGGCTGTAGGCGGGGGCAGGCGCCGGGCTATAGGCCGGTTGGCTGCTGTCCACCGGCGGGAGCGAGCCAGCTGTGGTGGAGGCGGATTCATAAGATGGGGCCGGTGCTGGCGCCGGTGCGGTCACCACGGGGGGCGAAAGCTCGCCCGGAGCTGCCGAATCAGATGGGACGCCGGACCCGGCATCGGAGGTGCCGCCGAACATCGCATCGTCGAGGCTGGAGCAGCCTGAGAGGGCAAGTGCCGCCACAAGTGCGACCATGCTCGCCGCGGGCGCACGCCCGATGCCAGCCTTCACGCCCCAGATTCCCCTCATTTTTGCACTCCGTTCAAGCGGTTAGTGTCTTACTCACGAACGGATCTGTCCGCCAATGCCCTGCGCCCGCATGTCGAATCCGAGGGCGGCCCAGCCTTGAGTGTTAACCAACGGGACGGGTCGGGACAAGTGGATGAAATGCGGCATGTTGCGAATTTCCGGTGCGGGCATTGGACTTGGCGCCAGTATTTGGCGCCGGATGGATGCGTCGTAGCAGCTTTAGGCCCCAGCCGGAGCCCGACGGGCGCACTTATATATGTATCCGAAGCTCGCGGGCACCTGAAATCGGTGACAGCCTTTCTGTAAGGCAAACGCGCATTGCTGTGGGGGCTTGAAAAAACCTGTCCCGTGAGGCGCTTGCGCGCTTGCCTTCCGCAGTGGGGCTGCATAGGTTCTGCCGCCTTCGCAAAACGCGCCCGTAGCTCAGCTGGATAGAGCACCAGACTACGAATCTGGGGGTCAGAGGTTCGAATCCTTTCGGGCGCGCCATTTGCTTTCAAAGACTTGACCGGTCTGTGCTGACGGCCAAATCGGCTTGTCTGGGATTTTCTGGCGGACTGTATTCCAGCGCGGCCGAACAGCGGCACGGTTTGATCGCCAAGGTGCATCTGCGATTGCCTTTTGGGTTTTGCGCGGCCGTTTCCACGAAATCAGATAGGCATTTGGCGTAGCCGGGTGTGTGCAGAGCGGCACCGAGGCTTGCGCTGTGGGGCTGATCTTTATTGCAGCACGCCAGAGGAGGACGCGCGGGAGCGTGCGGCGGCGCGGGTGCGTTTGCGCTTGCGGAAAACGTCGATGGCACTTGTCTGGAACTAGGCAGGTGCGCGCCTTCGCTCGCGATGGACCGCTGCACTCCTCAACTTGCTGTTCGGGAAAAATCGTGGCGGCGGGCTTAATCTCTGCTGGGGTCGTCCGTTGTACTCAATGTAGCCGCTCTTGACCCTCGAAAGGCAGACGCTCCAGGGGGATGACCGAGACACCGGAATTTCACCGTGAAACCGAAGCTTTGCGCGAAACGGGCGCAGGCATGAACACGGCTGAGGTCAAGGCTTGGTTCGTCCGCGAGGTCCTGCCGTTGGAAACCGCTTTGATGCAATATCTGCACCACAATATGGGCAAAAGCGGCGATGCTGCCGATCTGCGCCAGGACGTGTATGTGCGGGTGTGCGAAGCCGCGCGGCGCCAGGTGCCCAATCCGGTGCGCCCGTTCGTTTTCACTATCGCCCGCAACCTGCTGATCGACCGCATGCGGCATGAACAGGTTGTGCCCATCGAGGCGGTTTCGGATCTGGAAGCGCTGAACGTCGCCATCGAAGCGCCCGGCGCTGAGCGCGCTGTGATGGCCCGTGACGAGTTACGGCGCTTGCAGATTGCGCTCGATCGGTTGTCGCCGCGCTGCCGGGAGGTGGTTGTGTTGGCCCGCATCGAGGGGTTGAGCGGGCGGGTTATCGCGGCGCGTTTGGGGATCAGTGAATCGGCGGTTTCCCAGCAGCTCGACAATGGAATGCGCGCGCTTGCCGATGTTCTCTACGGGGAGCCGCAGGATTTGCGGAAGTCGCAATGAGCGGGCACGCCGACGAGAATCTTTCCGCATCTGCCGCGGGCACCATCGAGGCTACCGCCGCCGCGTGGTTGCGGCAAAAGCAGAGTGACTGGAGCGAGAGCCAGCAACGGCAACTGGATGAATGGCTTGCGCAATCGCAGGCGCATTGTGTGGCGTTTTGGCGGCTGGAAGCGGCGTGGGAGCGCAGCGCAAGGCTGGAGGCTTTGCGCCCGCTTTCACAGCGCGTGGTCGTTTCTGCAAGTCGCAAACCGTTTCGCATTTTCGCGCGTGTGGCGGCTGCCATGGTGGTGGTTGCAGGCTTGGGCGTTGCGCTCACTTTGGTTTGGCCGCAACCAAGTGACGCCGTCTATGCGACAGCGGTTGGGCAGCGCAAGCACATCACTTTGGGAGACGGTACGCGGATCGAATTGAACACCAATTCGGTGCTGCGGCTCGTTTCGGCTGTGGCGGAACGCAAAGTCGTTCTGGAGCGCGGGGAAGCATTCTTCGATGTCACCCACAACGCCGAGCGCCCGTTCGTGGTGATCGCGGGCGCTCATCGCATCAAAGATCTGGGCACCAAATTCACCGTGCGCCAGAACCGCGACAATCTTCAGGTCGCGTTGACCGAAGGGTTGGCGGAGATTGGGCCGATTGATGGGCGGGGGAGTGATCACTCCCTTGTGCTCAAGCCCGGAGATGTCGCGATTGCGAGTACGCGTGGGCTCGCCGTTGTTCGGCGCAGTGCCGACGAAATGTCGGATGAAATGGCCTGGCGCCGGGGCATGCTGGTCTTCAACCATACATCGCTTGGCGATGCTGCAGCGGAATTCAATCGCTACAACGGCGCCAAGCTCATCATCGCCGATCCTGCCATTGCGGGGCGCACCATCGGCGGAAAGTTCAGCACAGCCGACATCAATGGTTTCGTTGAAATCATCCAGAAGCTTCTGGGCGTTCGCGTGACGCATCAGGGGCAGGATTTTGTGGTCTCGCATTAGCCGCGGATTTTTGGCCGCGCACTGAATTTGGGGGGAAGAATGACCAGACATCTGTTTGCCAGCGCTCTTTTGGCGGCGACCTGCGCCGCTGCACTCGGCACTGCCTATGCGGGGGATTTCAACATCCCGGCGGGGGATTTGAAATCGGCGCTGGACAATTATTCCCGGCAGTCCGGTGTCGAACTGATCTATCTCGATGACCAGGTGACCAGTGTGCGCTCGAAGGGCGCCAAGGGGGAGCTGTCGTCCTCCGATGCGCTGACGCGGATTCTTTCCGGAACAGGCTTTGTCGTTCACCGCAACAGTTCGGGTGCGCTGGGCGTGTTGCGCGGCCAGTCTTCCGAGATGCAGCCGGTCAGCACCTTGTCGATGCAGCTGGCACAGGCAACGCCTGCGCCGCGCAGCGTGGAAACCGTTACGGTGACCTCGTCGAAGCTCGGTGGGGCGGATGTGCAATCCATTCCCATTTCCATCACGGCTCTCAGTCAGGAGCAACTTACTGCCAGCCAAACAAACGGCGGCCCGGACCTCATTAAATCCGTGCCGAATATGACGTTCACAAAAACAAATTTTAGCGGTTACAGCATTCAAATCCGCGGGATCGGAACACAAGCTATTTCTGTGACAACCGATCCCGCCGTCGCGGTCGCGATGAACGACATTCCCTTTATCCGCAATCATTTCTTCGAACAGGAATTTTTTGATCTCGGTCAGGTGGAAGTGTTGCGCGGGCCGCAAGGCACGCTTTATGGGCGCAACGCCACGGCAGGGGTGGTGAACCTTACCACTGCGAAGCCGACCGATCAGTTTGAAGCCATGGCTTCTGCCGAACTCGGCAACTATCACCAGAAACGCTTCGAAGGCATGCTCAACCTGCCCATCGTTGATGATCGGCTGGATTTGCGCATCGCTGGCGAATGGACGAAGCGCAACGGCTATTCCACCAACGCCCTCACCGAAAGCCGCATTGACGGCCGCAACCTGTGGTCAGGTCGTGTTACCCTCGGCCTCAAGCCGACGACGAATCTGCAAACCTATCTCGTCTGGGAACATTTTTCCGAAGACGATGACCGGATGCGCAGTGCCAAGCAATTGTGCAAGACAGACAAGACGCCATTGGAAATTGGCGGCAAGCCTGTCCCACAAAATCAGGGCGGCTACAGCGGGGTAACAAGTTATATCGGGCAGGGTTGTCTGCCGGAATCGCTCTATTCCCCGGACTCGTTTCAAGTCCCCAATGGCTACACGCTGCCTTATTATGGCGCGACAGCAGGCATTGGTGGTGACGTCTATCCAAACCTCAATCCCTATGCCAGCACGGTCCAGTCGCCGAATCTGCGTGTCATCGAAGCATCCATCGATCCTGCCTATAAGGCAAAGAACGACACGCTCGAATTCAATGCAGACTATAACATCACTCCGGCCCTGAGCTTCACGTCGCAAACCGGCTATAGCCGGGATTTCCTGTGGTCTACCGGCGATTACAATCGCTTCAACACCAATCCGGGCGTTTTCAATCCGGATAGCATTGGCAACAGGGGCCAATCTCACCCCATTTCCGCCGATGGCGTTTTTTGCGATCCGCAATTGGGCTGTAGCGACCGGCTGATTCTGCAAGACCTTGTGAAGCAGAATTCGTGGCAATTCAGTCAGGAATTCCGCCTGGCATCCAAGTTCGACGGCCCGTTCAATTTCAGTGCTGGCGGCAATTATATGCATTACGAAACCTATGAAGAATATTACGTCTTCATCAACAATCTGACTGCGCTTGCGGCCAATGGCATTGTCAGCGGTACGACGGGAAACCCCGCCAGCCCGCCCTATGTGGCTGGCGTGACGGACAACACCAACTGCCTGCGCAGCGGCACGCAATACGGTAACCCAAATTACACCGCGCCGGTTCTTGGTTGCATCTATATCGACCCTAATCCGATCGATAAGGTGAATGGGCAGGGCCACAATTACTTCCTTAGCAAGAATCCCTATGTGCTCAATTCCTACGCGCTGTTCGGTGAGGCCTATTACAACATCACGCAGGATTTGAAGCTGACGGGTGGCTTGCGCTGGACCGAAGATCGCAAGCACGCGCCGCAGATTCCCAGCGAACTTCTCGTTGCGAGCACCTATGGCTACCCGGCGCTTGCTCCGGTCGATCAGCAATGGGATCAATTCACCGGCCGCGTTGCCGCGAACTGGACACCGAAGCTGGATTTCACGGATCAGACGCTGGTCTATGGGTCTTATGCGCACGGATATAAAGCCGGTGGCGCCAATCCTCCGCAGCCGCGCATTGTTGTGCAGGGCGATGTCGGTGGGCCGCAATCGGGAAAGGCGACCATTCACCCAGCTACCTTTAAGCCGGAATTTGTGGATGCGTTCGAACTCGGGACCAAAAATACCATGCTTGATGGCGCGTTGACGCTGAACGCAAGTGCTTTCTATTACAACTATACCGATTATCAGATTTCCGAGATCGTGGATCGCACCGCGGTCAACCAGAATTTCGATGCACATATCAAAGGCGCCGAACTCGAAATGGTCTGGGAACCGATGCCGGGTCTGCGTTTCAATTTGGGCGCGGGCTATGAGGATGCGCGGCTGGCAAAGGGGTCAAAAGCCATTGATCTGATGGATCGCACGGCAGGAAACCCCGATTGGATGGTCGTCAAGCCATTTCCGACCAATAGCTCAAACTGCGTGATCCCCATCAGCCTGTATGTGGACCGCAACGCCTTCGCAGTATGCGAGCAGTATCACACGCATATCACTACGATTCCGGGCTTTGACACGACGGCGGCGAACAATGGCGAGGGTTTCTACAAAGATCTGAGCGGCAATATGCTGCCGAATGCGCCGCCTTATACCATGTCGTTCGGCGCACAATATTCCTTGCCGGTGTCGAGCGATTGGGCCGCAACAGCGCGAGCAGATGTCTATTGGCAGGCCGATTCCTGGTGGCGGGTTTTTAATGACCTCAGTTACGACAAGCTGCACGGTTATTCGAACCTGAATCTCACGCTAATCCTGACAAATCAGGGCGGCTGGCAGGTGATGCTGTATGACAAGAACGTGTTGAACACCACTGCGATCACCGGCGCGTTCCTCAACAGTGATGACACCAGCCTGACGACCAATGTCTTTCTGACGGACCCGAATCTGTTCGGCATCCGTGTGACGAAGAACTGGTGAGCGCGATGGGAAAACGTGGGCGGAAAACTTCACCTGTCATCCCCGGCGAGCTTCGCGCATCAGCGCGATGCGGGGGAGTTCTAGCGACAGCGTATGAACGAGACAGGCGGCAAACACTGGTCGGTATCTCACACCTGGGTTCCCTTCCCCTCGCGCCGCTGATGCGGCGCTCGGCCGGGAATGACAAGTTGGGGAACATTACTACGGGGGGAATTTCACAATGAGCGAACTCATCACACCGCGCCGCGCCGATTTGCGCTGGCAGCTTCTCACAACTGTCAGCGCGCTTGCGTTGTTGACGCTGGCCGGCGCAGACGATGTTCAAGCGCAAACGCAGGATCGTCCCACCGTCTGGGTTGAAATCGGTGGACAACTGGAGAGCATGACCGCGAGCAAGCCGTTCGCGCCCGCTTTCACCGATTCACTTGTCGCGGCAGGCTTTGTCGATCCCACGGTTGTACAAAGGTCTCCACGTCACAGTATCGGCGGAGAGGCAAAAGTCACCTTTGCACCGGAAGGAACCGATTGGACGTTCTCGGCATCCGTCTTGTATGGCCGGTCCAGTGGCAACAGATACCTTCACGAACAGACGGACGCTATCCGTTCGAAGTATGTGCCTCCGCCATTTGGCCAAGGCAAGAAACCCATTAGTCTCGATCCAAAGTTCAATAACCTGTCCGATACCACTGCGAAGCATAATGAGAGCCACACAGTTCTCGACTTTCAGGTGGGAAAGGATGTGGGCGTTGGCATGTTCGGCCCGGGAGGCCAATCCGTTCTCGGTGCGGGCCTACGTTTTGCGCAATTCAGCAACCAGTCCAGCGTCCGCATGCAGGGGCGCCCCAATGTGATTGTCACGAAGGCCCCCTTCCTTGGAGGTTATTACCCGCAATACGAATTCGATCAGTATGACGTCACGGGGCATGCAAGCCGCAGTTTCCGAGGGTTCGGGCCGTCCCTTTCGTGGGATGCATCCGCGCCTGTTTTACACAACCCCGAAGGCGCGGATATTACATTCGACTGGGGATTGAATGCCGCCCTGTTGTTCGGGCGCCAACGCGCGGATGTCGATCATCAAACGGTGCATATGCATAACATCGTCAAATTCGGAAAGAAGATTTATCCCACCTATTTCCCCCATGTACCTTCGTCTTCTTCCCGGTCCCACTCCGTCATCGTACCTAATCTCGGGGCCTTCGCGGGCATGTCGCTCAAATTTCCCAATGCTAAAGTCAGCCTTGGCTATCGCGCAGATTTCTTTTTTGGCGCGGTGGATGACGGTATTGATGCGCGGGAGACCTCCGACCGCAGCTTCCACGGTCCCTTTGCCAAGATCAGCATTGGGTTGGGGGGCTAGGCGACCGCTCAGGCCTGGTTGCTCACCGCGAAGAGATGCGGCCCACCCACCTCGGCGCGGGTGGGCGCTGCAATTTGCCTGAATTCTGTTGGTGGCTGGCCGGGTATCGGGCACCGCTTGTTGTAATGATCCATCCTGTCATCATCTGCGCGTAGACATTCTGTCCGCGGCCTCAAGCCTGATCTTCGCCCAGCGGTTGTGCGCTGTCCTATATTCGCGCCTGTGATCAGGCACGGCCGCAGCATATTTCTCATCAAACTCAATCGCTTGGCCCATTCGGCAACGGCCCCGCGAAATATCTTCGCTCTAACTACATACATTTCGCGCCCCCGATTGTCCTAATGAGCGGACGAACGCGCACACATCTGACGATGCGACGTGTGGGGGCATGACAGAGACACCGCAAAACACCCGTGAAAACGGCCATCAAGGGCACGGAACAGGTATGTCCCGGGCAGAGGTGAATGCGTGGTTTGTCCGTGAGGTGTTGCCATTGGAGGCGGCGTTGCAGCGGTATTTACGCCATAGCTGGCGGAGCGAGAGCGATGTGGGCGATATGTGTCAGGATGTGTTCGTCCGCGCTATCGAAGCCGCGCGCAAAGAAATCCCGCACGCGACAAAGCCTTTTGTTTTCGCCATTGCGCGCAACCTTCTGATCAACCGGCTGCATCGCAAGCAGATTGTCTCCATCGAAGCGGTGGCCGATCTCGATAGTTTCGCTATCGCCGCAGACGAACCGCTGCCTGATCGGTCAGTTATGGCCCGGCAGGATTGGCGAAAACTCCAAACGGCGCTGGCCCGGTTGCCCGAACGCTGGCGCGATGCAGTGGTCATGCGAAAAGTGGAAGGCCTCTCCCGCAAGGAAATTGCCCGCCGCATGGGCCTTGCCGAAGCCACCGTAGCCCAGCATCTGGCCTCCGGCATTGCCGCGCTGACCGATTATTTCAACGACGACCGTGAAGGGGGCGCGCCATGAGCGCCGATGACCTGCGCCGGGTTCGTAACGCCCGCGAAATTCAAGCCGAAGCCGCAAGCTGGATCGAAGTCCGCGATTGCGAAGATTGGTCTTGCGCGCGTCAGGCAGAGCTGGAGGCGTGGCTTGCTCAATCCCCCGCCCATCTCGTCGCCTTCCTGCGCGCTGAAGCGGTGTGGCAACGCGCCGATCGCTTGCGCGCCTTGAGCCCGCCCGGCCCCATGATGGTGCCGCCGTCTGGCAGCGCGTCCAGCAAACCCACCTATCTGCGCGTCGCGGCCGCATTGGTGGTGATGTGTTTCGCAGGCGCGGCCAGTCTCGCGCTCCTTCAGGCGCCGAAAGATAAAACCTATTCCACCGCCATTGGCGCGCGCCAAACCCTCACTTTGAGCGATGGCTCGAAGATCGAATTGAACACCAACACGTCCTTGCGTGTCGCCTACAAGAAAGGCAGCCGCAATATTTGGCTCGATCGGGGCGAAGCGTTCTTTGATGTCAAACACGATGAAGCGCGCCCCTTTGTTGTCACAATGGGCAATCGCCGGGTCATCGACCTTGGCACAAAATTCAACATCCGCCGCGACGATGCGCGTATTCAGGTCGCGCTTCTGGAAGGCAAGGCCCGTTTCGACAGCGCGCAGAACGCCAAACCTTCTCAACAAACCATTCTCACCCCCGGCGATGTTATCACCGCTACGGGCCAAGCTGTGTCGTTGAAACGTAAAGCGGCCGCAGAATTGGCGGGCCAGCTCGGTTGGCGCACCGGCATGCTGGTGTTCGAGCAGGCGACGCTGGCCGACGTGGCGCGCGAATATAACCGTTATAATCGTACACAACTTGTCATCGCCGATCCGGCGGCCGCGCGCCTGACCATAAGCGGCACCTTGCCTGCAAATGATCCCGGCGCTTTCACGCGGCTGGCGACAAAATTCTTCAATCTCACTGTCAAACCGCGCGAAGGCGAAATCGTGATCACACGCTGAAGCACCGCGCGCACATTTAAAGGGAACCAGGCGGTCAATGCCGCCCATTGGGGGGACGCATGAACAAACGCATACATCTTAAATCCATTCTGCTCGCAAGCGCCGGATCAATTCTGTTTGCAAGCGCAAGTGCTGCCGGGACGTTCGATATTCCGGGCGGCGATCTCAAATCCGCGCTCAAAGTCTATTCGGTGCAATCGGGTATTCCCGTGGTTGTGTCCGATGAAACGGTGAAAGGCATAAGCACCACCGGCGTCAGGGGCGATTTATCGTCCAGCGATGCGCTCACTCGCATCCTCTCTGGCACCGGCTTCACCGCCAGCCACGATCCGTCGGGCGTTATCGCCATTGTGCCGCGCCGTGCCTCCAGCAATGCCAATGTTCTCACGCAAATGCAGCTCGCACAGGCGACGCCTGCTCCTCATGCGGTGGAAACGGTAACAGTCACGTCGTCCAAACTGGGCGGCGGGGATGTGCAGTCCATCCCCATTTCCATCACGGCGCTGAGCCAGGAACAACTCACCGCCAGCCAGACCAATGGTGGCCCGGACTTGATTAAACAAGTCCCCAACATGACGTTCACGAAAACCAATTTTGCAGGGTATAGCATTCAACTGCGCGGCATCGGCACGCAGGCCATCTCGGTGACAACTGATCCGGCGGTGGCGGTGGCATTTAACGACCAGCCATTTATTCGCAACCACTTTTTCGAACAGGAATTTTTTGACGTCGCACAAGTTCAAGTGCTGCGCGGGCCCCAAGGAACCTTGTATGGCCGCAACGCGACCGCCGGTGTTGTGAATATTACGAGTGCAAAACCTACCGATCAGTTCGAGGCAATGGCGTCTGCCGAGGTCGGTAATTACAAGCAAAAACGCTTTGAAGGCATGATTAACCTGCCCATCGTGGATGATCGGCTTGCTTTGCGCGTGGCCGGGGAGTGGACAAAACGCGACGGCTACACCTTCAACCGCCCGACCAATGATAATGTCGATGGCCGCAACCTTTGGTCCGCCCGCGCCACACTCGGCTGGAAACCTTCTGAAAAGCTGCAAGCGAATTTCGTCTGGGAACATTTCTCCGAAGATGATGATCGTCTGCGCAGCGCCAAACAACTCTGCACCACCGACCCGACGCCCGACACTGTGGGCGGCCAATCCACCGCCAATGCCGTGGGCTGGTCGCCGTTCCGTGGCCTGCACGGCTATTTGAGCCAAGGCTGCAAAATGGGCTCGCTTTATGCTGATGCGGCCTTCGGCGTGCCCGATTCCTATTCGTTGCCATATTATCTGGTGATGGATTATGGGGAAGCGGCCCTGCCCTATGCCAGCAACCGCCAATCCACCGATCTGCGCGTGATCGATTCCGAGCTGACGCCAAAATACAAAGCCAAGAACGACACGGTTCAACTGAACGTCAACTACAAACTGTCACCCTCTCTGACGTTCATCTCTGATACCGGCTTCAATCACGACTTCCTGTATTCGACGCAGGATTACAACCGTTTCGCGTCAGCCTCCGGCGTGTTCACGAAACCAGTTCTCGACAATGGAGGTATTGCCACATTTAACCCCGACACAAACACGACCTTCATGTGCGATCCGCAGCTTGGTTGCAGCGATAAACTGATCGCCCTGGACCTGACGCAGCAGAAATCGTGGCAGGCAAATCAGGAATTTCGTCTGGCGTCCAGTTTCTCTGGTCCGTTCAACTTTAGTGTCGGCGGAAACTACATGCACTACGAGACGATAGAGGATTATTACGTTTTCATAAATTCGATGACCATGTCTGCTTGGAACTGGGGCGGCGATCTCGATGCGTTTCCACGCGGCCCCTGGGTGGTCGGCGTCTCTGACAATGGCGGCTGTCTCGCGCGCTACGGCGGCTATAAATACAACGATCCTACAAAAGGCGGCGGTGAACCCTCAGTCAATTCCTGCATCTATATCGATCCCAATCCTATCAGCAGCCTGAACGGCAATGGCCACAACTATTTCCGCAGTCAAAATCCTTACGTGCTCAATTCCTACGCCGCCTTTGGCGAAGCCTATTACGACGTTTCCCCCGATCTCAAACTGACCACTGGCCTGCGCTGGACGCAGGATCAAAAGCACTTCACGCTCATTCCCAGCCAGCTTGCTACCAATGGCTGGGGCTATCCCTCCAACGGCGCGGTGGACCAGCAATGGGATGCCATTACTGGGCGGGCAGCAATCAACTGGACACCGAAGCTCAGCTTCACGGACCAAACATTGGTCTTCGGCTCTTATGCGCATGGTTATAAAGCCGGTGGCGCAAATCCGCCGGGCCCGGTTCTGCCTGCCTTCGCATTGGGGGATGCAAACCCGATACATCCGCTGACCTTCAAGCCGGAATATATCGACGCCTTCGAACTCGGCACCAAGAACACGCTGTTCGACGGCTCGCTGACCTTCAATTCCAGTATCTTCTATTACAACTACAAGGGCTATCAGATTTCAGAAATCGTGGACCGTACCGCGATCAACCTGAACTTTGATGCCAAGGTGAAGGGCGCGGAAATCGAGACCACCTGGGAACCGCTTCCGGGCCTGCGTTTCAACGCCAGCGGTGGCTATCAGGAAGCACGCGCCAACAAAGGTGAAAGTGCGGTCGATCTGATGGATCGCACGGCAGGCAATACCGACTGGATGGTGGTGCGCCCGTTCCCGACGCAGGCCTCCAACTGCATTTTGCCCGTATCGGTGGTTGCGGCGTTGCTGGAACAGGGCAATTTCTCACGCGCTGGCTTCAGTAATTTAACGCACTATAACAGCGTTCTGTCGTGTAGCCACGCTTATACCGATCTGGTCGATCCGGTCACGCAATTGCCTTACACCGCGACTCTGCCATTGAAGGCATTGGGCGAGATAAACAACACGGCAAATCTGGGTCACCCAATGTCGGTGCCGTCTTGGTACACCGGCTTCAATCCCTTGACGGCGCCCAATGGCGGCGCAGGTTTTTCAAAAGACCTGTCACGCCACACTCTGCCCAACGCCCCGCCGTTCACTCTCTCAGTGGGCGCACAATATTCCATGCCGGTCACGGATGATTGGGCCGGAACGCTACGGACAGATTTTTATTGGCAGGATGATAGCTGGGCGCGAATTTTCAACGACAACCCGTATGATCGGATCCGCAGCTACACGAACCTTAACCTGACGGTGATGCTCACCAGCCAGTCCGGCTGGCAAGTGATGGGCTACATCAAGAACGTGCTCGATACGACCGCTATCACCGGCGCGTTCCTCAACAGTGATGATTCAAACCTCACCACCAACGTCTTCCTCACAGATCCGCGCCTGATCGGCGTGCGCGTCACAAAGAACTGGTGAGCGATATGGGAAATGCAATCATCAAAGACCTGTCATCTCCGGCGACCATCGTGCACTTGTGCGCGGCGGGAGGGAGTTTTAGCGACAGCGTAGGAACAAGCCTGGCGTCTAACACACAGCGCAATTTTTCTACCTGGGTTCCCTTCCCCGTACAGCGCTTACGCGCTGCCCGGCCGGGAATGACAAATGTGGATAAGGGGGGAAACACACAATGAGCGAACTAATCACCACACAAAACCACACTAGCGAAACTCGCTGGCATTTGCTGTCTACGGTATCATCACTGGCCCTCGCGGTGACGCTCTGTGCGCCCGCGCACGCCGCAAGTGACACCGACCGCCCCACTGTCTGGATTGAACTGGGCGCGCAGCTTGAACGTATGCAAGGCGGTGAAGAACCGTTCCTGCCACCATTCCTGCGCACAACCACGCCGCGCCCGTTTGAAACAATCCCCTCCAGCGCGATCCAGCGCCTCCCGCGTTATGCGTTCGGCGGAGAAGGCAAGATCACGTTCATGCCTGAAGGGTCGGATTGGTCGCTGCTGGCTGCTGTTCGCTATGGCCGTTCCAATGGCGCAAAGCACGCGCATCAGCAGACGAGAGAGGTCCGTCAAAGCGGCAAGGCGCTCAAGAATGACGATCCGTGGTTTGTCACCCTGACAAATTTTGGAGACACCGCGTCGTCGCACAAGCAAAGTCAGATCATCGCGGATTTCATGGTAGGCCGGGATGTTGGGCTGGGCCTGTTAGGTGGTAACAGCGCAGCAACAGTCGATTTTGGTGTGCGTTTCGCTCAATTCAACGCCAGCAGCACCACGACGCTGAGGGACAAGCCGGATTCGTTTGAAGAGCGTATTCCGCAGCCACCTACACCTTTTTTCCCCAGTTGGCATAAATATAAAACCAATTCCCACAATCACAGCTTCTATGCGTTCAACACCATGAAGCGCAGCTTTTCCGGCATCGGTCCCACACTGTCGATGAATGGATCGCAAGCACTTGCAGGCGACATCAATGAAGATGCGCTCACCTTCGATTGGGGGGTGAATGCCGCCGTCCTGTTCGGCCGCCAGAAAGTAAAGGGAAGCCACAAGACCACCGGCATCTATATGGGCAACTTCGCCGCTCCGCCGATTTCGCGCTACAGCAAGCCGCCCAAGTTCAACACCCGCTCGCGTGCGGTGGTGGTGCCCAATGTGGGTGGTTTCGCAGGGTTCAGTGCCCGTTACACCAACGCCAAGCTCAGTGTTGGTTACCGCGCTGACTTTTTCTTCGGCGCCATGGATGGCGGCATCGACGCGCGCGATACCCGCAATCGCAGCTTCCATGGCCCCTTTGCCAGCGTCAGCATTGGCCTGGGTGGCTGAGGCGAATGATGTAGATGTAATGAAAGGGCGATGGTGCGAGCCGTCGCCCTTTCGTTTGAAATAGCGGCTCTATATTTCGTCCTGGAAATCGGCCCATGAAATTACCTTGGCCATTTTGCGCGGGTGCATCAGTGGGAGATTCGTGCGGTAACGCTCTTCGAGCTTGCTCATTGTCGAGAAGGCTTTGGCGGGATCGCCCGCCGCGACCGCATCGCGTATCTTTTTTGCTTGCCGAACGACTTCTGCCTGGCTGATCTCATTTGGCACCATCCGGCTGGATTCGGTGATGCGTCTGAGGGCAGGGGAGAGGAAAAAGAAAAGCGGATTTTGTGTCGCTCCCGCCAGGCCATCCCAAAATCTCATATAGTGCATGTGAAAGACCGGGTAGTTGCCAATGTGAAGACGTAATGCGGCCAAGGCATCGTCCATGACTTTGAGATCTGCATCGGTCACGTTTTCCGCAGCCATTTTGGCCATTGCGGGCTCAATCATCGCGCGTGCGTCGATTAGGGATTGCATGGATGCGCCAGCGAATTGAAGCATCAGCGCCAGAGTGTGGGCGAGATTTTCCCATTGTGGAGATGAAACGAAATGCCCCCCGCCTGGGCCTGTGCGGATATTCAATACGCCCTGGATCTGTAGGTAGCGCAACGCCTCGCGCAAGGTGCCGCGCGCGACCTTGAATTCTGTGAGTGCATCGACTTCCGATAAGAATTTGTCACCCGGTTTGAGGTCCATCTCGTAGATGCGCCGGACAATTTCTCGCGCCAGCCGCTCCGCACCTTTGCTCCCTTTGCGGGGGGCGGGGAGCGCGGTGGGTGATGCCGGATTTAGCCGAGTTGCCGAGCCGCCTGCCACGGATTTCTTGCCGCCATTCTTACGTTGTGTCCGTGGAGCCATTTAATTCCCCCTTTTGTCAGCTGGAAACGCCTGAGGCGTCTGCCCATGGCTCAGTCTCGGCGTCTTTCATGTCTTTTTCCAGATGGTTGCTTGCCCGGAAATAGTGGAAAGCCGACCAGACGGCAAAGACTAAAAAGGAAAGGAGAGCACCCCTGAGCGATTCGTTTCCCAATAGCCCTTTTAGAGAATCGCTGACCCCGCCGACAATTAACGGTCCGAGGCCCAGGCCAAGAATGTTGTAGACGAACAGCAAGCAGGCTGCCGCCATCGCGCGGATATTGGCGGGTGCTACACTTTGGACAGCCGCATAGGTCGGGGCAAGCCATGCCGGTGCAAGAAGGCCGGAACACGCAAACGCCGCCAATGCGATGTTGGTATCGTTTACGGTGAAGAAAATGGCCAGCAATGGAACGCGCGCGATCATGGCAATGGCCGGAACGCGCAACATCCAATGGCGATTGCGCGTAGCCAGTTTGTCGCTGAGCCAGCCAGCGCCGAATACGCCAATTGAACCGGCAATGCCGGTTAGAAGCCCCAATGTGAGACCGATATCCGCCGTGGACAGGCCATGGCTGCGTGCGAGAAATGACGGAACAAACATCATCACACCCGCTGCTTCGGCGGCAGCCAGAGACGCCGCTGCAAAAATGTGAAGCATACTGCGCTTGCCGAATATCCATTTAATGGCAGTCAATGGTGCGGGAGATGCTGTTGGTGTCGTTTGTGCAAGTGCGGATCGTCGTGGATCACGCACGATGAAGGGCATGATGGCCGCCAGCATGATGCCGGGGATGCCCGCAATGAGAAACGCCGAACGCCAACCGTAATGCTGCGCCACCCATCCGCCGAGGATATAGGCTATTGCCAACCCCATGATCGAGCCGATGCTGTAAATTCCCATTGCCGCTCCGCGGCGATGGGGCGGCGTGATGTCGGAAATCAGCGAGTGTGACGGCGGCAGACACCCGGATTCTCCGAGGCCCACACCGGCGCGCGCCAAAGCGAGCGTGGCAAAGGAGCCAGCCATGCCGCAAAGGGCTGTCATCACACTCCAGATCGCCAGGGCAATATTGATGATGCGTGCGCGGTCTCCGCGATCCGCGAGAATGGCGACGAAGATTCCGCCGCCCGCATAAAGCGCGGAAAAGGCGAGGCCGGACAGCAGGCCCAGTTGCCAGTCGGGGACCTGGAATTCCATGCGAATGGGTTCGAGCAGGATCGCCAAAATCGTGCGATCAATCGTGCTCAGCATGAACACAAGTGTCAGGAACAGCAAAACCACAAATGGCGAGCGCATTGTCTTATCTGCATTTTCTCTGACCACGGCCGCATCTTGAACGGTCATTTTCCCTCCGGGCTTTTCAGCGATTGACAAGTGCCGGCTTCCAGTTCAGCATTTATGATAATAAATAAGCAGGCACCGCTGCGCTCAGGTTTGCACGGACTGTTCCAATAAGAAAGCGTACAGGGAGGGTGATATGAACGTGCTTAAAATGGCACATTATCGTGCGCATTGGAGTGGAAGGACATTTTCTGCTTCTTCTGGTGCATCGGATAATAGTTATAATAAATTGGCCCCAACACCACGGGGCGTACTTCGGTCCGTAACAATCGTTTCTGGATTGTTGGCTGGAACTGCTTCTGTTGCGTTGGCGCAGAGCGCGGCAACAGCACTCTCGAATGGAGGGATGCAGCTCGAAGAAGTTGTCGTGACCGCGCAGAAACGCGAGGAAAGCCTACAGCGTGTTCCGGCAGCGGTCACCACCGTTACCGCTGAAACACTGAGTAGCAGGGCAACGCAGGCCCTTGAAGATCTTGCGCGGTCTGTGCCGTCATTGGCCGTGGGTAATCTCGGGTTAAGCGGTCAATATTTCCTGCGCGGCATCGGTTCTGGGTCTAACGTCGCCTTTGAGCAATCTCTCGGTGTCTATCTGGATGGAATTTACTTCAGTACCTCGCGCCTTAACCGCCTGGGTTTCCAGGATTTGCAGCGTGTGGAGATATTGAAGGGGCCGCAGAGCACGCTTTTTGCCAAAGGCACAATTGCCGGGGCCATCAATATTAGCTCGGCCAAGCCGGAATCCGTTTTTGGCGCAGGGTTGAACGCTCTGCACAATATTGATGGTGGTGACCGCAATGCGGTGTCGGGCTACATCACCGGGCCGTTGACGGAGGATTTGTCGGCGCGGCTGGCGGTCGACTTCTCCGATCAGAATGGCCCTTTCTTCAACACCTATACCCAGAATACCTATCCTCAGACTAACGATAAGTCTGCGCGTCTTAGCGTGAAATACAATCCGATTGAGCGCCTTTCTGTCGATGCGATGTTCCAGATCGCGCAAACCGACAGCCGTGGCCGCGCGGCACAGATCGGCTATGTGGATATGAACAGGCCAAGTGCGGTTGCTTTTGTAAACAATGTTTTGGCAATTGATCCGAAAGCCGAGTTCACCATCAACGATAAATTTTCGGCGTACGATATTCCCAGCGTTTATGGAAAAGACCAGGTTCTTCTGGGTGCATTAACAGCGTCATACGATTTCGACCCGTTTGTTTTGAAATCGGTCACTGGCATTGTCGATTTGAAATGGTATGAGAACGTTGATTCAGACAACACGCCGCTGCCCATTATCTGGTCGTCGCTGGGGGGCACGTTACGCCAATGGAGCCAGGAATTCCGTCTGGAATCCACGGGTGATGGGCCGCTGCAATACATTGCGGGTGTTTATTATCAGAACGCCGCTTTCGGGGACTCGCCTGCTGCGCAAGGCGGATTTACCGAGTGGGTGACAGTTGGCGTGCGCACAGGCGGCACCAGCACACGCACGGAAGAAACCGCAGGGATATTCGCCCAGGTGACGTGGTCGCCCATCGATCATCTGCGTTTGACGGGTGGTTTACGATACCAAAAAAGCAATATCGATGCTTATACGAACCGTTGGGGTAGTGCGCGTGGCACTAACCAGCCGACGAGCGATCCTGTGTTGCTGGCGCTCGCGAAAGGTGTTGGCACGGTCCCCTATTCTTTCAGTGGCGTCTACAAGGATGACCGGGTAACGCCGACTGCGACCATCGAATATGATGTGTTTGAAGGGGGCATGGCTTATGCAAGCTATCGAACCGGCTTTAAATCGGGTGGCTTCGATGTGGGCAGAGGTACATATAATCCCGCTACATTTGAATTCCAGCCTGAAACCGCCGCCTCCTACGAAGCAGGGTTGAAGTCTACTCTGTGGGAAGGCCGTGCACGCCTCAATTTCAATATCTTCACGAGCACGTTCGACAATTTGCAGGTCAGCGCCTTCAACGGCACAACATTTACCGTTGGCAATGCTGCCAAGGCCCGTAGTCGCGGTGCCGAGATTGACGCCGAAGCTGTGCTCGCGCCCGGCTTTACCGTGCGGGGGAACCTGTCTTACCTGGATGCGGTGTATGTCGACTTTCCTGGTTCGGCTTGTTACTCGGGGCAAACGGCGGCTCAAGGTTGCGCGGGAACACCAGCACGGCAGAACCTTGCCGGACATGCGCTGCCTTTCGCGCCCAAATGGGCCGGTGTTGTGGGCTTCGACTACTATCGCCCCGTAACCGATACGATCCAGACTTTTTTGAGCGCCGATCTTACCTATAAAGGCAGGCATGATTTTGCGCCCGACGGAAATCCGGTTTTCTCGCAGGATGGGGCGGCGAAACTTGATGCGCGCATTGGCTTTGGCGATGTGAATGGTGGCTGGGAATTTGCCCTGCTTGGCAAAAATCTCACGGATGTCCGGACTTTGAATTTTGGGTTCAACGTGCCGCTGAATGCGGGCGCCTATGTGTTCGCGACCGATCCGCCGCGCACCGTCTCTCTGCAGCTGCGTTTGCGGCATTAGCGACGGCCCAAATGGATAGCCATGCATTTTATGAAATCAGGAGTTGATATGAGTACCCATGGTGCAAATTTGAAACCGCGTTGGGGGGCTGGGGTGGAACATTTTCCGACGCCGCCCGGAAAAATCCCCGCCGAGAATTACCGTGATCCGGAACGGCTGAAAGCTGAGATCGAAAAAGTGTTTCGCAAGGGCTGGATTGTTGGCGGACATTCCAGCGAAATCCGCGATCCGGGTGATTTCAAGGTCTGGGAAAACTTGGGCGATACAGTCGTTATTGGCAGGCGAGAGGACGGCAGCCTCTCGGCGTTCCACAATGTTTGCCAGCATAGGGGGGCGCGTATTGTGCGCTCCAGCGGGCATTGCGCGGGCACGTTTCAATGCCGGTGGCACGGCTGGCGCTACGACATGGAAGGAAAGCTTGTACACGTTCCCAAGCGGGATGAATTTGATCCCTCTGAACTTGAGGGCTTGCGCGCACCCGCGGTCGCGGTTGACGAATGGAACGGCATTATCTGGATCAATCTCTCTGGCCCTGATTCCGCGCCGCCTCTCCTCGAATATATGGGAGAACTGGTGCCGGAACTGGAGCCGTTCGAGATTGGAAAAATGAAACCGTTCCATCACCAGGTCCGTACGTTCAAAGCCAACTGGAAAGCAGTTCTTGATGGCTTTAACGAGGCTTATCATGGTGCGACGACGCACAAGACTTTTGACGACGAGAAGATCTGGGATCTGGATCGGATGTCGGTTCCCATTATGGGCATTCATGATGCCTTCATATTGCCGTTCCGCGAAACGTATGACGAGATCGCCCGTACCAACGACCATCACAGCTATGCTACGTGCCACTATCTTGCATTTCCCAATTCGATCCATCTTGTGGACAAGCGCCGGGATACCATGAATCTTATGCTGGCATGGCCGGTCGATGTGTCGACGACGCATTTCGAGTTCTATCTGCTGGCGGGCCCTCGGGCTGACCCAGAGCACATGCTCAATCGCGCAGAATATTTCAATGCGGTGCTTGATGAAGATTCTTATGCCATGGAGGAATCTGGTGCGACGCTGAATTCGATGGCTTACAAGCGTAATATCACAAACCTGCGTGAAGGGCGTGTGACCCATCTGGCCGAGGTTATCGATCAATTCCTGGCACGCTGACTGGGGTGCGGGCCCACGCGCTATGTGCGAGGGCCCGCACGTTCTCTTTATTCAATCGCCCACGCGTATGATTGCCTGTTTTATCGAAGCTGCCTGATTGGCCCGAAGGTAGACAGGTGTTTCCACAAGCTCCATTCTTGCAAATGCAGCAACAAAGGCTGCAATGGCAATGCGTAGCTGTAGCCGTGCCAGCATGTTGCCCGCGCAGAAATGTTCTCCGATGCCGAAGGAGAGATGTTGCCTGGCGTTTTGCCGCTGTATATCCAATTGCTCAGGGGCGGTGAAGACATCTTCGTCAAAATTCGCCGCAGCATATGAGAGTACCACCTTTTCACCTGCCGCAATATTCTGCCCGCGGATGACAACGTCGCGCGTGCAAGTGCGCCGAAATGTTGGAACTACGACTGTCCATCGGAGAATTTCCTCCACCGCGTTGGAAATCAGTGTGGGGTCGGAGCGTAGCGCTTCAAGTTGGTCGGGCCGTTGATAGAGTGCGAGGAGGCCAGCCGTAATCGTGTTTCGTGTCGTTCGGTGGCCGGCGATAATCATCAGGGAGAACAACCCTTCCATCGATCCGGGGCGAAGCTTGGTATCGGACATTTCATAGGCTTGTAATGCTGCGCTCAAAAGATCATCGGCCGGCGCGATACGCTTTTGTTCGAGGAGCTTCCTGCCATAGGCATAGACATCGCGATGGATGGTTGCTGCCGACTGCGCGTATTGCGGGTCGCCGAGCCCGGCTAATGTGTCACCCCAGTGAACAACTTGTTCGCGATCTTCAGGCGGTACGCCGAGCAGATGGCAGAGCGTCGCCGCAGGAATGATCGCTGAATAGGCTTCGACCAGATCAAACGGCATACCTTTGGGGATTGCAGCTATTCTTTGGTCAACCGTCGCGCGTATTGTGTCTTCCAGCTTTGCAGCGCCTTTGCCAAGCAGATGCGGTGTAATGAGGCGACGACAATCGCGATGTTCCGGAGGGTCCATATGGACCATGGTGGCGCGATATATCGCCAAACGCTCCGGCGCCGGAGGGGCCATTTGGTGCTCAAAGGAAATTGCAGCGCCTGCGCCGATCGCCGAAGAGTAGGTTTGTGGGTCTTTGGAAACCGCAACAATATCTGCGTGTTTGCTGAGTAACCAGAAGCCTGGTTCATTGGGCGTATGTTCCGCGTGCCACCACACAGGTGCATCACGGCGCATCTTGTTCAGCACCGCATAGGGAATGCCGTTGCGATAAATATCTGGCGAGGTGAGGTCATACTCGAAGGATGCTTGATAGATGGGTGGGTAAATCGGCCCTGGTGTGGTCCGTTGCCCAGCATAGGGATCAAAAGCATCGTCGTGGGGCATGAGGCATCTGTTGTTCGCATTCAAATTCATTATAATGAATTTGAATGCACTGCCAAGCAGCACGGGAGGTCGAATTATGCCGAAATATCTCCATATGATGATCCGTGTCGTGGATCTCGCGGTGTCGATTGCGTTCTATGATCGGTATTTTGGTATGCGCCTTTTACGCCGCCGTGATTTTCCTGAAGCGCGGTTCACTCTTGCTTATCTGGGTGCGGGAGTTGAGGAGGACGGCAATGTGCTGGAGCTGACGTGGAACTGGGATCGGTCTGAACCCTACGGCCATGGCACAGGCTATGGTCACATAGCTTTCGGTGTTGAAAGTCTGGATAGCTTTGTCAAAAGGCTCAAGGCGGATGGTGTGAAGATCTCGCGCGAACCGGGGAAAATGTTTGAGACTGAAATTTCTATGGCGTTTCTCGAAGATCCGGATGGGTACAAAATCGAATTGCTACAACTACCCTTCCCAGCGCATCGCTAGGGAGGTGCTTCGATAATCCGGTATTCGCCAGCGCAAGTCTCATCGCAGGCAAGGTCGATCGCCGCGCGTGCCACTTCGGCCGGCTGGAGTATTTCCTTTTTTGCAATGCGTTGTGCCAGCCAGGCAGCCATCTGTCCCCCGGAGCCGGTTTTCTCCAGAAATGGGGTGTGAACGATCCCCGGACAGATTGCATTTACCCGAATATGTGCGCTCTTCGCGAGATCACGGCAGCTTTGTGTGAACATGATCACGCCGGCCTTCGAAGCCGCGTAGATCGCACCCGACATGTAAGGGCGCAATCCGCTGACCGATGCGGTGTTCAGAATTGATCCACCTCTGCCCGCCATAAGGGGGATTGCCAGACGGGTGGCAAAGAGGATGCCTAAAAGATTGATTTCAATGATTGCACGGATACGTTCGAGATCAGTGTCGGGCCATGAGGGCGTTCCGGCGGGGATGCCCGCATTGTTGAAAAGAAAATCCGGCATCAATCCGTCTGCGACAAAGCCCGCAAAGACGTTCTGCAACGCAGCGCAATCGCTGACATCCGCTGTCAGTAGCTGAAGCTTGATGTTCGGCAGAGTGGCCGCGAATCTCTCCAGGCCGTCTCTATCTATATCCAGCAATACCAGCTTTGTTGCGTCACGCGCTATGAGATCGCGCGCAAGTGCTTGCCCAATGCCTGATGCTGCTCCTGTAATTATTGCTGTAGATCCTGCAACACGCATAGGGATACTCCAGTCACGTCCGACGATGAATTATGATAATGAATTTGGATAATGGCAATCGCGCTTTTGCCAAGTGACCTGGATGGCCTTTGTGCCTGGCGGGGTTTTAAAACTTGAGTTCCTGAACGGTGGGGGCAATAGGCTCTGTGCGGTGCGGCAGAGGGCGGCTTTCACCTCCCGACATCTTGGTGGCCGTTTGGCCCGAACTTTTTTTGCGAAAACACCTATCCCTGCCGGGGGGCTCGTTAGTCTCTATAGGTAGGACGAAGCTCTAACCCCTCAAAAGGCGGGATGCTGCGAGGGATGACCAAGAACACGGAACCTGGTTTTGGCGATGTCGACCCACGTGCTCAGGGGGCGGTGATTACTGCGCCCGAAGTTGATGCGTGGTTCGTGCGCGAAGTTTTGCCGCTGGAGGCGGCTTTGATGCAATTCTTGCAACATAATTGGCGCAACAAGAGCGACATCGCCGATTTGAGGCAAGATATATATGTGCGCGTTTACGAATCCGCGCTCAGGGAAATCCCCGGATCGGCCAAGCCCTTTGTCTTTACGACTGCGCGCAATCTTCTGATCACGCGTATGCGCCATGAGCAGATCGTTCCGTTCGAGGCCGTGTCGGATATTGAAGCCTTGGAAACCGCTATCGACGAGCCGGGGCCGGACAGCACTGTCATCGCGCGCGACGAGTTGCGGCGGCTCCAGACCGCGCTGGATCAGTTGCCGCCGCGTGCGCGCGAAGCGTTCGTCTTGCGTCAGGTGCATGGGTTGTCTGGGCGCGAGATTGCCACCCGCATGGGCGTGGCGGAGGTAACCGTTAAATACCACCTGAAGGAAGCCAGCCGACTTCTCGCAAACCTTCTTTATAGCGAGCACGCCAATGTGCGGAGACCTCAATGAGCGTTTCCAACGAAACTGGTGGGTTGGTCCCACAGGACGCGATGCGCATTGAGGACATTGCGGCCGATTGGTCTGCGCTTCGCCGTGTGAGCGAGACGTGGACGCCGACGCAGCAGGCCGAACTTGACGCGTGGCTGGCACAATCGCTGGCACATCGCGTGGCCTATCTGCGGATCGAGGCAACATGGCAGCGCACTGAGCGCTTGGCGGCCTTGCGCCAGCCGATGCGTGAACCTGTTGATGGTGGTTCTGTGCCGGGAGCGCGTTGGGCCCGTATCGCAGCGGCAATTGGGTTTGCTTTGCTCACGGGTGTCATTGCCGGAAGCTACTTTGACCAGCCGCAGGGGCAACTTATCGAGACGCCAAAGGGCGGTCAGGAAAAATTGACTCTGGCCGATGGCTCCCAGATCGAGCTCAATACCGACACGGCTATTCGTATCAATCTCGCAAGCCAAACGCGCGCCGCCGAACTCATACGGGGGGAGGCGTTTTTCCAGATCAAGCATGACGCCACGCGGCCATTTGTGGTCACCGCGGCGCGCCACCGAATTGTCGATCTTGGGACAAAATTCGCTGTGCGGATGGCGCCGCAATCGCTTCGTGTTGCGTTGGTGGAAGGAAGTGCACGGCTGGAAGACGCCAAAACCGGGAAGCGCGCCGTTGTCTTGTCGCCGGGCGATGTTGCAATGGCGACCGCAGATGCGACGCACGTATCTAAAACATCAGAGCGCGAATTATCCGAAAGTCTCGCATGGCAGCGCGGCGTGATCGTGTTCCGCAACACGCAATTAGTGGACGCCGCGGCAGAGTTCAACCGCTATGGCGGGCCTAAACTTATCGTGGCCGACGCCGAGGCCGCGAACTTGCGCATCAACGGCACATTTTTGATCACAGGGGCCGCAGATTTCGCGGGCATTGCCCGTGAAATTTTCGGTCTACACGTCGAACGCAGAGACGGAAGCATCATTCTGTCGCGTTAACCGCATCTCAGAACACGCCAATAGGGGGGCTTCATGAATAGAAAAGCACAGGGTATTTTTGGCGCGGCACTCGCCGGATCGGCGAGCTGGCTGCTTGCAACGTCGGCTATTGCGGGGCCATTCAATATTCCGGGGGGTACACTCGCCGCCGCACTCGAAGCCTATTCGGCGCAATCCGGTGTGCAGGTGGCCATCTCCAGCGATGCGGTTGCGGGCGCGCATAGCAAGGGCGCGTCCGGTGAAATGTCGCCGGAGCAAGCGCTCTCCCGCATTTTGTCCGGTACCGGCCTTACCACGCGTCGCGTGGGAAATTCTGTTGCTGTGGTGCGCGCGTCTTCCGACCAAAGCGAAAATGTTTCCAACAACCTGCCATCACTTCAGTTGGCCCAGGCAACGGTTGCTCCGCGTGCCGTGGAAACGGTTACCGTTACATCGTCCAAGCTGGGCGGCGCAGATGTGCAGAGTATTCCCATCGCCATCACCGCGTTGAGCCAGGAACAACTCACCGCCACACAAACCTCCGGCGGGCCCGATCTGGTGAAACAGGTGCCCAACCTCACCTTCACCAAAACCAATTTCAGCGGCTACAGCATCAACATCCGTGGCATCGGTACACAGGCGATTTCGGTCACAACAGATCCTGCCGTTGCCATCGCGCTGAACGACGTTCCGTTTATCCGCAACCATTTCTTCGAGCAGGAATTCTATGACCTGGCCCAGTTGGAAGTGCTGCGTGGCCCGCAAGGTACCCTTTATGGGCGCAACGCAACCGCAGGCGTGGTCAACCTGACCACCGCCAAACCTTCCGATCAGTTCGAAGCCATGGCGTCGGGCGAAATCGGCAATTACCAAACCCGCCGCTTCGAAGGCATGATCAACCTCCCCATCGTCGACGACAGGCTGGCGCTGCGTCTTGCAGGCGAATGGACCAAACGCGACGGCTTCGCTCTCAACGAACTCGATGGCAAGCGCATCGACGGCCGCAACCTGTGGTCAGGCCGCGCCACCATCGGCTGGAAGCCAACACCTAAAGTGCAAGTCTATCTCATGTGGGAGCATTTCCAGGAAAATGATGACCGGATGCGCACCGCAAAGCAGATTTGCACGACATCAGAAGCGCCGGAAACCGTGATGGGCATCAGCACCGGCAAATATTCCGGCGGTGTCTACTCCAATCGTGCTTATCTCAGTCAGGGCTGCAAAATGGGCTCGCTCTACGGGCCAGAGGCTTTCCAGCACCCGAATATGTTTTCATTGCCCTATTACCAGGCAATGGTAAACGTGGGCACCTTGGTCAGAAATGGCGTCGATCCCTATGGCGACGGTGTCGAACAATCGCAAAATTATCGCGTCGTTCAATCCCAACTGACACCGGAATACAAAGCAAAAAACGAAACCATAGAGCTGAGTGTGGACTATCAGCTCACGCCCTCTCTGACCTTTACCTCCCAGACCGGCTATAATCAGGATTTCCTGTGGTCCACATCGGATTACAGCCGCTTTCAAACAACCGTTCCCGTGTTTCTCGGTGGAGCAAGTAACCCCGCTTACGGCGATCTATTCGATAGCAACGGCACGTTCTGCGATCCACAACTGGGATGCAGCAACAAATTTGTCGGCATGGATCTCAACCAGCATCACGCCTGGCAACTGAGCCAGGAATTCCGCCTTGCCTCCAAATTCTCCGGCCCGCTGAACTTCAGCATTGGCGGTAACTACATGCATTACGAGACGATGGAGAAGTACTATGTCTTCATCAATGGTTTGTCGATCGCATCGACTGCTTGGGTGGGGAACCGCGACATACCCTACAAACCGGGCGTAACTGATAACTATAGTCAATGCGTCAAAGATTCGGGCGGATCGTATCAGAACCCTAACAGCACGAGAACGCTGACCGCTTACTGCATGTATATCGATCCAAATCCGATCGGAAAGCTGAACGATCTCGGCCACAACTATTTCCTCAGCCAGAATCCCTATTTGCTCAATTCCTACGCGGCTTTCGGCGAAGCCTATTATGACGCCGCCGCGGACTTGAAATTCACCACCGGTCTGCGCTGGACGAAAGACATCAAGCATTTCACGTCAATTCCCAGCCAGCTCCTCATCCAAGGTATCGGCTACCCGATCACCGGCGTTATCGATCAGGAATGGGGTGAAGTGACAGGGCGCGCGGCGGTCAACTGGACGCCGCATCTCGCTTTCACCGATCAAACCCTTGTCTATAGCTCCTACGCGCACGGGTATAAGGCCGGGGGTGCCAATCCACCGGGCGCAAGCTTGCCCCTGTCCGCGAATTTGCGGCCCATTCATCCGCTGACCTTCAAGCCGGAGTTCATTGACGCCTTCGAATTGGGCACCAAGAACACGTTGCTCGACGGTTCGCTGACCTTCAATGCCAGCGCCTTCTATTACAATTATCAGGACTATCAGATATCCCAAATTGTGGATCGCACCGCGATCAACAACAACTTCAACGCCCATGTGAAGGGCGCGGAGATCGAGGCGACATGGGAGCCAGTCCCCGGCCTCAAGTTCAATGCCAGCGGTGGCTATCAGGATGCACGCATCGCAAATGGGGAATCTGCCGTCGATCTGATCGATCGTACGGCGGGCGATCCGAACTGGATGGTGGTCAAGCCGTTCCCGACTTTCCCATCGAACTGCATTCTGCCAACGCAAACTGTCGCGCTTCTGGTGGGGGATGCCAATCTGGGGTCTGGTGCGAAAAGTTGGGGGGTCTGTGCGGACACATATATCTACGGCCTCGATCCTGTCACAGCGAAAACGTATGTCGCCAATCCGACGGCGACTGGGCATAACAACCCGCTAAACCAGCCTGGTCAGGCCGCCGTCTATCAGTATCCCGGTCTCAACCCGCTCGCCGTGCCCAATGGCGGCGCTGGCATCTCGAAAGATCTGAGCCGCCATTCCTTACCAAACGCGGCGCCCTTCACGGCAAGTTTCGGCGCACAATATTCTCTGCCGCTCACCTCCGATTGGGGAGCCACGCTGCGCGGCGATTTCTATTGGCAGGATGATAGCTGGGCTCGCGTTTTCAACGACGATCCCTACGATCACATTCGTGGCTACAACACCGTCAATCTCACGTTGATCCTCACCAGCCAGTCAGGCTGGCAGGTCATGCTCTACGATAAGAACGTGTTCAACACGACCGCCATCACGGGCACCTTCCTCAACAGTGATGATAGCGGCCTCACAACCAACGTGTTCCTGACCGATCCCAAACTGATCGGCATCCGCGTCACGAAAAACTGGTGAGCGACATGAGAACGATTGTTCAACTCAACTCACGTGTCATCCCCTTCCCTCACACCGCGCACTTAGTGCGCGGTGTGAGGGAAGGGGACCCAGGTGCCAAACACCAATCGATATCTCACACCTGGGTTCCCTTCCCCTCGCGATGCAAATGCATCGCTTGGCCGGGAATGACAGTGGGGGAAATATCTTCACGGGGGGAAATATATAATGAGTGAACTGATGACCGCGCCCACGCATCGCGAAGGCCTGCGCTGGCAGCTTCTGACAACCGCCTGCGCGCTGACATTATTGTCCTGCACCGCCGCGGAGGCCGCCACCGAAAACGCCGACCATCCCACCGTGTGGATAGAACTCGGCGGCCAGTTGGAACGCGTGTCGAGTGGCGAGCAACGCTTCGAGCCGTCCTTCGCAGTGCGTTCGCCCCGGCCTGATTTCGAGAAAACCTCACCGCTCTCGCTGCTGAAAGCGCCGCGCTATGCCGTGGGCGGGGAGGGCAAGATCACCTTCGAACCCTCCGGCACCGATTGGGCCTTCACAGCCGCCGTGCGCTACGGGCGCTCGAACGGTAAAAAACACATGCACAACCAGACCTACACGCCGATTCCGGCACGCAATGCCGTCTTCCCGAGCCTCATGATCACGCCGGGTAAATTCGAAGACGTCAAGACGGACTACAAAGAAAGCCACACCGTGCTCGACTTCGCGGTCGGCAAGGATGTCGGCCTCGGCCTGTTCGGAAATTCGGTGGCCTCAGTCGGCGTACGCTATGCACAATTCAGCCTTAACTCGACCGTGAGCCTGTCGTCGAAACCGGACTATATCACCAAGGGATTTATCAGCACCTTTGGAAAATATGTTTTCGGCCATGGCTTCCACAATTATCGGGGCGGGGCTCATGCCGAGCGTAATTTCCGCGGTGTCGGTCCGTCATTGTCGCTCACGGGTTCATCGCCGCTCAGCGGCAACGAAGATGGTGGTGTAGCCTTCGACTGGGGCGTCAACGCAGCCCTATTGTTCGGCCGTCAGCGCGCGACAACGGCACACAATACCTATGGGCACTACATGAAAGCCGCAAAAGGCCACCCGGTGGTCACCTATACCAAGGCCGACAGCCGGGTCAGCACCCGCTCCGTTACCGTTCCCAATGTCGGCGGCTTTGCGGGGCTCTCCATGCGCTATCCCAATGCTAAAGTCAGCTTCGGCTATCGCGCAGACGTCTTCTTTGGCGCCATGGACGGCGGGATCGACCAGCGCAACAGCCGCACATCGGCCTTTTACGGCCCCTTCGCCAGCGTGAGTATTGGTTTGGGTGGATAGTGGCTCTGTGTGTGACTGCTCCGCGTGACTGGGATATTTCTGAAAGTTGGTAGAAATATTTCTGCGGAAGCTCATCACTTGTGTGATGATATAGCGCCCGCGCGGCCTGTTTAGCGGGCGAAATATCCCCGCTGGCTGATGTCCGCGATAAGGCCGATCTGTGTCGGTTTCCAATCCAGCCGTTTTTGTGTCAAAGCGCTGGATGCAGGCATATCGAGGCCGACGAACATTGCGAGCGGGCCGTAATAATCGCCAGCTTCTGCTCGGCTGATCGAGACCACGGGCACGTTCAGAGCGCGGCCAATCACCTCGGTGATTTCGCGCAGGGGTACGCCCTCTTCACCAACGGCATGATAGATGCCGTCCACTGCGCCTTTTTCCAATGCGAGCCGGTAGAGGCGGGCGACGTCCAGCCTATGCGCCGCTGCCCAGCGCTCGGTGCCGTCGCCGACATAGGCGGCAGCGCCTTTCTGACGCGCGTGTTCGAGCAAATACGTAATCAAACCGGCCTTGCCATCAGCGCCATGTACTTGCGGCAGGCGTATCGCCATTGCGCGCACGCCACGCGATGCATAAGCCAGACCGGCCTGTTCCGACACGCGCGGTACATCTGCGCTGGCCTCGCGCCTCATATCTTCGGTGATGACCATGCCTGGCGCGATGAGACCCGTTCCTGATGTGACGATGAATGGTTTATGCGTGCCTTCCAGCGCATCGCCCATCGCTTGGATGGCGCGCTTGTCGATCTGCCCGTTCTCCGCGAATTTCGAGAAGTCGTGGATGAAAGCGAGATGGATCGTGCCGTCACTCTCCTGCGCGCCCTTGCGCAAAGCGTCGAGATCTTCGAGCGAGCCGCGCTGCACGTCCGCACCTGCCGCTTTCAGCGCTGCGGCGTTGGCATCGGAGCGGGCGAGGCCCACAACCTGGTGGCCGTTTGCGATCAACTCTCTGGTCGTGGCGGTGCCGATGAAACCGGCGGCGCCGGTGATAAATACACGCATCTGAACTCTCCTTGTCGTGAAAAAACCAACGATCAGTTGGCGAGCGCTATTCCGCCTTCGATCCTGATGACCTGTCCGGTCATGAAGCCGTTGCGCATGCAGGTGAGATAGGCTTCTCCCGCTTCATCAGTTTGGCCCGGACGCTGCACCAATTGTTTCTGCGTCACTGCCTTCAGCATGTCGCGATAGTTTTCGGGGAAGCCATTCCACATTTCGATTTCGATCAGGCCCGGGCAGACGCAGTTCACGCGCACCGGCGCCAGATCAACCGCAAGGCCGCGCGCCAACCCCTCCACCGCACTGGCGCTGGCGGCGACAGTGGGCATCCCTTTCATGGGCCTATGCGCGAGCATGCCGTTGGTGATGGTGTAGGAGTCGCTTGGCGGCAGCCTGGTCGCGCCATGCTTGGCCACGGCAACCGCACCCCAGAACCGCGTGGCCATTCTTTGCGCCGCTTTCGCAAGATCGAGATCGGCAAGCGCGCCGGGCATAAAACCATCCCAATCGCCTGCGGTGAACGCGATGTGATCGAACGCGCCATTGCCGTTGAAGAATTGCTCGACGCTGCTTTCATCGCACACGTCGATGGCCGCTGATGTTGCGCCGATGGTTTTTGCCGTCGCCGCGATCTTCTCGGCATCGCGCGAGGCGATCAGCATAATCGCGTCTTCGCTTGCGGCACCCCGCGCCACACCAAGTCCAATGCCCGAACCGCCGCCGATCACCAGCACCTTTCAAACTTGAGGCATACTTTTTCTGCCGATGTGCTATGATGGTAAAGTAGTGACTTTATACTGGTATAATCGCTAACAGGATGAACTTTGCCCATCGCGCATGAAAACCTGCTGGGAACCTATCTCAAGGATCGCCGCGCGAAACTCGACCCAGCGTCGTTCGGCCTTCCGCTGACGCGGCGGCGAACGCCGGGGTTGCGGCGCGAGGAGGTGGCGCAACGGGCGAATGTCAGCGCCACCTGGTACACATGGCTGGAGCAGGGGCGCGGCGGCGCACCGTCCGCCGATGTTCTGGATCGTATCTCGCGCGCCATGATGCTGACCGATGCCGAGCGCGAGCATTTGTATCTGCTGGGTTTGGGCCGCCCGCCCGAAGTTCGTTATCACGCGCCCGAAGGCATCACACCGCGCTTGCAACGCGTGCTCGACACGCTGGAATACAGCCCCGCTTTCATCCGAACGGCGACATGGGATGTGATCGCATGGAATAAAGCCGCGGCGGCAGTGTTGACCGATTACAGCACGCTAGCCGAAGGGCAGCGCAATGTGCTGCGCAGGATGTTCCATGACTCGGACGTGCGCGCGGCGCAGTCCAACTGGCAAAGCGTTGCGCGATATGTTGTGGCCTCGTTTCGCGCCGACGTGGCGCGCGCTGGCGCGGCGCGGAACGTGCAATCGCTTGTCGACGAACTTTGCGCGACGAGCCCCGAATTCGCGGCGATGTGGCGTGACAACGATGTGCAGGCGCATAGCGACGGTGTGAAAGTTCTGCACCATCCCAACATAGGGCCTCTTGCGATGGAATTTTCGGCCTTCGCCGTCGATGGCCGGCCCGATCTCACTATGGTGATTTACAATCCAGCAACGCCTGCAGACGCGGAAAAAATCAGGACATTGCTCAAATCCTAGCCCTAACCATCGCCTTTTTGCTCTGTGGGACTGAACCGCGGCATCAAAGATGCTTATAGTCTGCACCAGGAATGGCGCCAAATGACATGCGAAGGATTTTGAGATGACAAAAGAAGAGCTGACCAAATGGGCGCTTGCCAATGGGTGGCAGATGATCGCAGGGCACCCAAGCCTCACAAAGCCGTCGGCGCGTGACATTGCGATCGTTCGTCTCGTGCTGAAGGCGACAGTGGCGAGCCTCGAAATCAAGACACCCTCGGGAAGGTGGGACAAGATTTCGACGGCGAGCTATAGCAAAATCAATATCGATTCCGACACTGGCCTGCCGAGTGGGCTTGGCCTTGCCACAACGCCGGGCCTTACCAAATTAATGCAGGACAATAAGGACGGTCTGGTATTCGCAAAATTGAGCGACCGGCCTACATAGACCGCTCGCCCAACTCCCGGCTGCGATCTATTTTTGGCGCGATTTGCGACTTGCATACCGTGCGTCGCGCACAGCCTTTTGTTCAATGGCAAGCGCCTCTGTGCGTTCGGTGGCTATACGCAGCGCCTCCTTATGCGCCGCCTCGGCTGCCAGAGCCGCCTCAATTTTCATCGCGTCGTCCGCGAGCTTTTTGGCCGCGCGGTTCTCGGCCTCTGCACGTTTCGACGCTTGGCGCTCTGCGGCGCGAGCATCCCGCGAAGCTTTTATGTCTGCGCGCTCAGCCTGACGTCTTGCAAAATCGGGATCGTTGGCGGGGGATTTGGCCAAGGCTCTAGCAAGCTGGGCCTGCCGATCCTTGGTCGCCTGGGCGAGTCTATCTGTGAACGCCGTCTTTCTAAGTCCGTCCATTCTTGCTCCATTTTGAGGTAAAGCTGCTTCTGATCCAGTTTCTATCGAAATACAGGAGATGCAGCATTGAAATTCTCACATGCGTGCGAGGATTTTTCCTGTGGGCGTGGCTATTAATCCAGCCATCGCAGGTTGGATCAGGCCCACATCAAACGCCTTGTGATCGGATTCTGCCGGGACGGCAAACCGGATTTTGGTACTCAGCTGACGCCCCCCTTCCCGATTACATCCAATTTCGCCAGCACGTCGCCCGAAAGCGCGATGTTCACCGCTGCCATATTCTCTCGCAGGTGGCCGACCGACGAGGTCCCGGGAATAAGAAGAATGTTGCCCGCGCGATGTAACAGCCATGCGAGAGCGACCTGCATCGGCGTGGCGCCGATCTGTAGGGCGACATCCGAGAGCGTCGAGGACTGAAGCGGCGTAAAGCCGCCGAGCGGGAAGAATGGTACATAGGCGATGCCAGCATTTGTCAGTTCATCCATGAAGGAATCGTCGTCACGCTGAACAAGGTTGTAGTGGTTCTGCACACATACGACATTCGAGAGGCTGCGCGCCTCTTTCAGTTGTCTCGATGTCACGTTGCTCAGGCCGAGATGGCGGATGAGGCCTTGTCTTTGCAGATCGGCCAAGGTTGCAAACTGCTCTTCGATTGAACTATCTTGCGGCGCATGAATGCCGCCGACCCGCAAATTGACCACGTCGAGGCTATCCACGCCGAGATTGCGCAGGTTGTCGTGTACCGCCCGCGTCAGGTCGGCAGGCGTAAGTGCCGGATTCCAGGACGCATCGTCTCCGCGTATGGCGCCCACCTTGGTCACGATCACCAGATCCTTGGGATAGGGGTGCAGCGCCTCGTGGATAATCTGATTGGTGACGTGCGGTCCGTAGAAGTCGCTGGTGTCGATATGATTGACACCGCTTGCAACCGCTTCGCGAAGGACGGCAATGGCTGCGCCGCGATCCTTCGGCGGCCCAAAGACGCCGGGTCCGGCAAGCTGCATGGCGCCGTAACCCATGCGGTTCACGGTGCGGTCCCCCAATGAATACGTGCCAGCGACGGTGATGTCGGTCATGTCAGGCCTCCAAAGGTTCAGCATTGCCAATATGGACCTTTTGGCGCCGCGCGATAATCCCGCATAATCGGTACAGGTTGTGCGGTATTGCGAACAATGGTCTTGGACTTGCGCCCGCACTGGGCGAGGTTGAGGCTGCGATAGAAATATTTCAAGGGCGCGGAGGCAGCGGGATGGCGAGACGCGCCGCGGTGTCGCCAGCGCGTGAAGCAATCTCGAATGAGCCACCTACCGAGGCTGCGCGACGTGAGGCGTTGGTCAGGCCATTGCCGTGGGTGGCGGGTGTGCTCATCCCGCACCCATTGTCTGTGATCTCGACGATGAGGGCATCGTCGACCCGGTCAATCCAGATGCGCGCTGTCGATGCGGCCGAGTGGCGTATGATGTTGCTCACGCATTCGCGCACAATTGATAAGATATGCCGATAGCTGGCGTAGTCGAGCGGATAGGTTTCGTCCCCTGCTGGGGTGAGTGGCCAATCCAGCGCTATGGCTGCTGCTTCGAGGCGCGTTTGCGTTTCGTGTCGCAGGTTGGCTAGCAGGGCGTGGAGTGATTGTGGCGCGCCCGACAGCCCGATGACGATTGTTCGGATGTCGGCCATGGCGCCGCGCACGTCGGCATGTATCTCCTGGGCATCGGTGCGGTGCAGGCTCGTCAGCAATCGCGCGCTCACATCATCATGCAAATCGCGGGCGATGCGGCTGCGCTCCTCGCTGACGCCGCGCATATAGGAATCACGCGCTTCGGTTAGCCGCCGGACGAGGCCGCCAAAGCGCAGGGCTGTCTCAAGATCGGGTGGCCCGAACATCCGCGTGCCGCCGCCCGGAAAACGCAGCAGAAGGGCGGCCCCGGTAATGGGGGAGGGGAAATAGAGCGCACTTCCGCCTTCCAGAATTTCAGGGTTGTTGCGCGCAAAATTCACGGGGTTCGCCTCAAGCGGGTCGAACATCGCGGCGATCGCTGCGCGCCAGGCATCGCTGGCGGCCTGCGCTGTGGGCGCCAGCGCCATGTCACCGGCGAATTGCAGCAGATCGCGGGTTTGCCCATCACGCAGCCGTTCGGCGCGTCGCAGCAGCCATTCGCGTGCGGGCAAATAGACCGTGGCGCCGACCACCGCGGAGATGAAGAAGGCCAGATCGCGCTGCTGCGTGACCGTGGCCAACAGAATCGCATCGACGACCAGAAGCAGGATGATGGCGCATGCCGAAAGCAGCATACTGAGTGCCCAGCGACCGAGCGCGAAGAGTTTCGCGCGCATGATGGCGACGCCAAGTCCGAGATAAATCAGCAGCAGAAGCGGTGCGCTCATATCCGGTGAGACCAGCGGACGGCCTGCGTTCAGTTGGCCTGCAAGGGTCAGGACGCAGAAAAGCAGCCCGGAGATTCCCGTGCCGATGGCGATGGGCATAAGCGCTGCGCGGTTTTCGGGGTCCTTGCGTAAACACCAGGCCTGAAGGCTAAGCAGCGCGACGATTGCAATGGTCTCTGCCACGCAGGCGACGATGGCGACATCAACGGCGTAGGGCAGGCAGTCGAACGCAACGTCGATACTGACCGCGGTGCCCATAATTGCCAGCGCCCAGAGCCAGCCTGTCTGCACCAAGGGCAGGGGGAAGCGTGCGAAGAGTGCGACCAGCGTTCCGGCACACACCATTCCCGCGGCATAGTTCGCGATCAGTAATGCCTGATCGGTCGTTCCGCTGAGGCCAAGGCCTGCGCTGATGTTCACAGCGATGGTCGCGCATCCGACGAACAGGCCGGTGCCGCTCAATGCGAACATGACCGGCGCCCAGGTGCGCGGGCGCAGCACCCAGACCCAAAGACCGACAAGCGCGGCCACCGCGCCCGCAACCAACGAAATCCAGAAGCCAAGGGTGAGGTCTGATAGGGAGCGTGGGCGCGCGGTTGCGACCAGATGCGCGTTTCCGGCGGACACTTCGACAGGGCCGACCGCCAGCATGGCCGCAAGGCGGTTTCGATCTTTCCAATAGAGCTGGTTTTCGGTGCGGTCTCCGCGCGGTTCGGCCACGCCGGGCAAGAGCGCTGCCTGCAGGCCGACGCGTTCGCCGCTGGCCAGAGAGCGAAACTGAACGATTGCTTCACCGGGGATAATCACGCGGCGGCCACTGCCCACGATCTCAACCGTGCCTGCCTCGCCCATCTCCATGTCCACCGAGCCCAGTGGGATGTGGAGCATCAACACGACGGTGCCGACCGTGCAGAGCATGACGGCAAATGCGCATAGACGCAGCACCAGTTGGGGACGGCCGAACATTGAAGCGGCCATCGCGCGTATTCTGTGCATGTCTTGCTTGTGGCTGTTCATCGTGTTGCCCCCTTACGGGCGCAACATAGCGGCCAAGCCGCGCCTGTCGATCCCCCTGCGACTGCTGCAACAGGGGGCGCAGCTAACAGTTGCAACCAGGCGCGTGAAGGTGAGGCGAACGGCCTTTTTCAGCGTTCAAGAACCGCTATATGGCCTATAGTTCAGACTTCAACCGCGTCATCATCATTGTTTCCACGCCATTGAGCGCGCCTTCGACGTCATGCTCCCATGTCGCGGGATCGACGGTGATGTCGTATTTCCGCGTCTTCGCTGCGCCTGACCCCAGCATCATGCCCAAAGCATTGCCCAGCATTTCGGATGTCTTGTCACCATCTGTACGTGCATCTGTCATGGCGGTGATCGCCATGGTGTCGATCATCAGCGGGGCCTGGACCTCAAGGCGCATCCTGTTCTGCATGTCGATGATGCCTGGCTTGGCCTCTGGCGTCATCAGCCATAATTGCGTGGCGATGGGGCGGATGGCGATGCCGGGTTGCGCCGCCGTCTTGGCCTTGCTGCGCAGAAACCTGAAAGGCGATTTTGTGTTGTTGTTCGTGAGCTGCGCGAAATCGACCACCGCACGAAAGCCCAGAACGGCGGCGCCCGATTCTTCCATGAGCGCCTGTTCGCGCGGGGGCAGCATCGCGGTGCTGAAGCCCCCAAACGAGCCCGCACCCGTATAGGCGACGTCCTGTGTCGGCAGGAAATAGAAGGTCATGCCTTGCGGCGCAAAGAACAGTGAATTGACGCCCCCACTTCCGTCAATCTTGCTGCCGCTGGGCTTGCCCGAATCGCGCAGCTTCGCAAAGTTTGCATAATTTTGCGCGGTTTCAGTTGGGACGATTTCCAAACCCGCGGCGGTCAGATCGGCCACCAGCCTCGCATATAGCCGATCTGTGATGGCCTGCATTTGCTCCGGGTTTGCGCCGATCAATGTCACCATGGTCTTGGAGGATGCATCTCCTGCAACGGCCAGTGTGTCGCTATCGACGACGAACTGCACCTGGAAGAACGGTATGATGACCTTCTTGATGCCCTTTGCCGCGCCGGGCTTGTTGACCCAGATGAGTGTGGCCGCATCGCTCTCGTGATTGGCTGCGGGTGAGAACTGTACCGGGTCGGCAATGCTGGGATATCTTTCGGCATGTGCCTGCATGCCACTTGCGAGCAGTGCCGCCGACGCAACGCCATTGATGATGATTTTTCGGACCATGTGTTCCCCCAGAGCTTTGCCAGATGGTTTAGAGCACTGGGGTCTGGGGCGCGCGCCCCTCTGTTCAGGGGGTATATCGGGGCTTGAGGTTCGTGGACGCTACGCTAAATCAATCCACGACGGACAGCCTCGACCGCGGCCTCGGCGCGCGAGCCGATGTCGAGCTTGCGGTAGATCGTTTTGAGATAGCCAGATACCGTCGTTTCGCTCAAGCCCAATGTGCCAGCGGCTTCCGACACTTTTAATCCGCGCCCGATCAGGCGCAGCACGTCTGTCTCGCGCGGGGTCAGTTGCGTTGCTGCGGGCTGGCCGCTCATGAAGCGGGCGTGGTTGCGGAAATGCGCCAGAATCCGCTCCGCCATGGCAGGCGAAATGGGGCTTTCGCCGCGTTCCATGGCAAACAGCCGATTGATGATGTCGGCAGGCTCATGATCCTTGAGCAGATAACCTTGCGCGCCAGCCGCCATTGCGGCCAGCAAATGTTCGTCGTCATCGTATAATGTCGTAACTACCGGCCGTGCCGATGGCAGCCTCGCCAGAAGTTCGCGGATGAAATCGACGCCCGATCCATCCGGCAGGCCCAAATCAATAAGGCACAGCGGCGCGCTATTCTGATCCTGGGCCTTCAGCCATCGCCGCGCCTCCGCCAGACTGGCGGCAAAGGCGATACTGGCATCGGGATAGGCCTGTTTGGCCAGGCCCCGCAGCCAATCGCGCGTGGCCAGCACGTCCTCAAGGATGAATATTAGCCGGGTCTCAATTTGGTCGCGGATTGTCTTTCCCCTTGCGGTCCTTTTACGATTTCCAGTCTGCATCGGCACCCCCGAAACGGGGGTGATAGCAAGCGGCGCCCAAACGGTTCAGGCATTTCCCCGCTGTGTGAGGCGCATACCCCTGTTCGAGGGGATGCGGCCCGGCGGCTTCCTGCCTACTAGCTGTGCACTCGGCGAGTGGCCGATGCAATTGGGGCGATAGTCATGTCTTTGCGTGTTGGCGGCCTGTTATGGGCTGCTTGTTGTCTCGCCTGTGCCTATCCCGCAGCCGCTAAAACAGAGGCAACAGTCAATCAGGCCATGGGGCTGGTCAAGGCAGGCAAGGCGGCAGACGCTTATCTCTTGCTTCGTGGCGCTGTGGCGACACGCGCGGGCGATCCGGATTTCGACTATGCGTTCGGGCTTGCTGCCGCGGACAGCCAGCATTTCGGCGATGCCATCGCAGCCTTTCAACGTGTGATCGCGGTGCAGCCACACAATGCGCAGGCCCACGCCGAAATCGCGCGGGTCTATGCGCTGGCGGGGGACATCGACACGGCCAAGGCGCAGTTCGACACCGTCCTCAACGATCCGACCGTGCCTGATCCGGTGCGCCAGCGCATCGGCAAGCTGGTGCGGGACTATGATCGGGCAATCCGGGGCGGCGGCGACAACCTGACCGGCTATCTGGATGTCGAGGGTGGTTATGACGGGAATATCAATACCGCCACCAATGCGACCTCCATCACCCTTCCGATCTTCGCATTTCTGGGCCCGGCATCCTTGTCTGGTGCATCGACACGGATGGAGTCCGCTTATTATCAGACGCAAGGGGGCCTGTCCGCGTCGACCGCGCTTTCTCGCCAGACACGGCTCTATGTTTCGGGTTTGGGATCATGGCGCGACAATCTCAACAGCAAGAGATTCGATCAGGCGACCGCGACGGGCACCGTTGGTCTGTCCCACAGCATGGCCAGTGGGTGATGCCATCTCACTCTCCGGTCAGGCGCAGCAATTCTGGCTGGGCTATGACGGGTATCGCACCAGCTTTGGCGCCATCGGGCAATATTCCCATCGGCTGGAAGGCGGCTCGGCCTTGTCGTTCCAGGCACAATATTATCGGCTCAATTATGCCAACGATCCGCTGCGCGATGCCAACCGATATGCAGGCACCGCAAGCTATGCGGGGAAGCTCTGGTACGGGGCGATTGGCGGTGGCCGGGAGAAGACGGCCCGATCCGGCGCGGATCATTTGGGATACTGGTTTGGATCCGCGCAGGGCGGCGGGGAATATAAGCTGTCCAATGCGTTTGCCTTGCTGGTCGGCGCCAATGCCGAATATCGCGCCTATGATGCGAGCGATCCGCTTTTCCTGAAGGGGCGGCGCGACGCGCAGGTGGACGGCACTTTCGGCGTCCGCGTTGCGCTGGGCCATGGGTTCAGCCTTAGGCCGCGTGTCACCTACACGCGTAACTTCAGCAACATCACACTTTATGACTATGCGCGCGTGACCGCCGGCCTTGGCCTGCGCGCCGAATTTTGACGGAGTATCGCCGCATGAATGGTCTTTCGCGTCATCGCCGGTTCAGCCGCATAGCGTTGCTGGGCGGGGTTTCAATCATCGCGATCATCGCGCCTGCTGAGGCCGCCAAGTTTCTGTTCTCGACAGGACAGGTGAATGGGGCGCCCATAGTTCAGGGCCGGGCCCCGGATGGCCCGATCGTGGTCAGCGGCGGTATCACCCAGATCCAGATGGACAATGGCGCCACCATTGCCTTTGTTGGCGATGCGGATTTCACAATTGACGGCTTGGGGCAGATCAATGTGCGCTCTGGGCAATTCACCGCGACCGGCGGCGCTGCCGAACCGTTGGTGATCGTTGCGCCCGGCAGTGCGCGCATTGTCGTCTCTGACACCAGCTCTACCGCAAGCGTTCTGATCGGGCAGGGCGGTTCGGTGCAGGGGCGGCCGCTGTCGGGTAGCATCGCTGTGACTGCCAATGGCCGGACGCGCGATTTTGCCGCCGGTGCTGCTTTTGCCGCCAGTGCAAGTCAGTCGCCATCCGCCAGCGTGACGGCGGGCGTCCAGCCTGTCAGTGCGCCGGGTGTGTTGATCGACCAACCGGGCAGCGTTGCGCAGGTGTTGAGCAATGCGGCTTTGATTGCAGGTAATGGCGGCGCGATGGGCCTGCCTGTTCAGCAGAACCCGGCGATGGCCACGATCCCGGCGGGATCGACTGCTGATCTTCTGGCGATTGTCGCCGGATTTCCCTCTGACAGCGGTCTGCCCAGCCTGTCTGGCCTTTCGCACGATCTGCTGGCGGCCCAGCTTGCCTTTTTGCGCGATGGTGGTGCGGCGGGATATTTTTCCGCGGACTTTGTGGCGCAGTTGATGGCGCAATATCTCGCTTTCCTGAGCGCGCAGGATGCCGGTGCCGTTTTTACGGGTGTCAGTCCGAGCGTACTCGAAACCTATGTGTCCTATCTTCGGTCGGTCGGTGTGCCAGCCGATCTGGATGCTCCGACACGCGCAACCTTGACCGCTTATCTGGAATATCTTGATGCGGGTGGCGCGTTCGGGACTCTGCCGGTGAGTGAAAATCCCGGTACTGGTGAGCCCGGAACTGGTGAACCTGGCACTGGTGAACCTGGCACTGGTGAACCTGGTACTGGCGAACCTGGCACCGGTGAACCCGGAACTGGTGAGCCCGGGACTGGCACGCCGCCGCCCGCCAACACGGGCGCGGGTGCGCTGAGTTCGTCAACATCTGTGCGTACGTTTCTGCGTTCGTCGACGGGGCGTAATCTCTCCGGTGTGCCGACCGCGATCACAGTCAATTCAGATGGTGGCCTGGAACGCGCCGCGTTCAATGGCAACAATCCCGAAACCCGAGGCACGGCACAGAATGCCGATGTCTATGCCAATGGCACCGTCGCGATTGGCCGTTGGACCAATGGCACGCTGTCGGCGTACACCTCCGGTTTTCGCGATGCCGTATTGTCTGCAAATCAGGGCGTTGCTTATGCGCTCGTCCTGCCTGCCGCGACATTGCCCACAGGTGGCCGGGCCGATTACGTTTTGGCGAGCGCTACCAAACCGGTATTCGCCGATGGATCGACCGCGCCGGGAACGGTGACGGACGCCGGCCTCTCCGTTCAGTTCGGCACGCGCGCCGGTGTCGGGCTCGCAGGGCATCTGGTGATGCCGGAAGCTGGCGGTAATGCGACCTATGCTTTCAACACGGCGGGCGGCATTGCCAATCCCGGTGGCAACCCATCGACGCTTGGCAATGACGGCACCTTCTCGCTTTATCTCTATGTTGATGGGACTGGGGCGGCGTGTGTTGGCGCTACGCCTTGCAGCGGGGTTGCCAATGGCGCGCTGGCTGGCGCCACTTTCGATGGCGCGGCATTGACCTATGCGATCAACAACAAGATCACGGGCGCGCTCGCCTTTGGCATGGGTAGCAGCAGCGGCCTCACTACTACTGTTCCTGCGGGCACGCCGTCGGGCAGTTCCAGCGGCAGCGGCCTGAGCGAGGGCGCGCAGACCGTATTGTGGCAGGGCATTGGCGCGGCAAATTCCTATTTGGGCGCCAACAGCAGTAATAGCGGTATTTATCGCGTGCTGTTCGATGCCGACGGATCGGTGCGCAATGTCGACCGCATTACCCAGCAGGCCAGTGACCTGAGCATCATCGCCACAACGCCCGCCCTTATCCGCACCAATGCGCAGGTATCGGAAGCGCAGGCCGGTCCGGGTTGGGTGATCGGTCGCTGGAATGGCGGTGCGGTGACGACGGCGGCGCAGGTCGATGCGCTTTATCTGCCGACGCAGGGCCTGCATGTCATCACCATGGCGCCCGCGGCCGGTGTGCTGCCGGAGGGAAGGGCGACCTACACGCTGACCGCCGCTACCCGCCCGACCTTCACCGATGGCCGCGCCACCAGTGCGGCGCGTTTTGACGCTACCCTTGGCGTGGCCTTTGGGCCGAAGAACCGGATCGGCTTTGAAGGCCAGATCGACGTTACCGACGCAAGCGGCGCGCAGAGCTATGCTTTCACCACGCCGGGCGGCAGCGCCGCGCCATCGGTTGCTTCCTTTGGCGATATATTCCTCTCCACGAGCGGCGCGCTGGCCGTTGCCAGTACCGGCTCTGCCTGCCCGACCGGGAACAGCAGTTGTCGCCTGATCTACAGCCTGCAAAGTGGCGGCGATGCTGGAAAATTGCTGGGCTTTATCTATCAGCTGGAAGGTAGCGTACCGGGGCAGGTTGCACCTGCCGGCATCACCGGCTCTGCTCTTTTCACGCAAGGCACCGTCACGCCGCGCGATGACGCAGCCGGAACCGATCTCACCGGGCAGAACCTGATCTATGCCGGCAGCAAGGTGGGCGCCGATTATCGCGGTGGCTACACGGTGCGCGTCACCGATGATGGCATCATCAATCGCTTCTCGCAGCCGGTCACCGGCGGCGAAGTGCAATATCGCGACAGCAACACCGTGTTCGAACATGGCAAGACGGTCAGCGCGCAGGACACTGTCGCCTGGACCCGCTGGGCCGGTGGCACGACAGAAGGCACATTTTACGGACCCGCCGCGCAAGGCGAGGCCCGCAACGCCAATCAGGGTTTCCACATGATTGTCGGCACGCCTGTATCGGCCCTGCCGACAACAGGGACGGCGCAATATGTATTATCGGGCGCAACCGCGCCCACGATTGGCGATGGTTCTGTCGTGCCGGGCGCCTTTACGGGCACGATGGGCGTGGATTTCGCGGCGGCGAAGGTGGGGCTGGACGCCAATGTCGGCATTGGCGGGTTCGACTATGCGCTGAAGACTGTGGGCGGTGCGCTGGACCCGGCCAATGGTGGTTTCGCACTTCAGGCACAGGCCGCCTTTTATGGCCAGATGGCAATCGGTGCCGGTGGCCCGGCCTGTGCGGGCAGCACATGTACTGCTTTCATCGACGGGCAGCTCTATGGCGAGGCAGGGCGTCTGGCGGGGCTGGCCTATCGTATTCAGGGCCCCGCAACAGGCATTGATCCCAAGGATGTGACGGGCGTTGCGGCATTCGAGAAGAATTAAGGCCGGGCACCAGTTGGCCTTCGCACCTAGCTGGTTCCGCTGCGATCTACGCGATTGCAAACTGCCTGCTGATCGAAAAGCTCAGTCCGAGGACGAGGCATTGCGACCCGTTCGGTTGAGTCTGCTTTTCTAATTCGTCTGGGAGTTGTTTGGGCCATGCCCGGCACCATCCCGGACGTGCCCGGTTTGATTTTTTCGACATCACTATTCGAACCTTTTCGGGCGCGCCGAAACGAGGACGCGCACGTTATCTTCAGCCGTCCAGCTGCATATCGCGAGGCATTGTTTTGCCTGTGAGGCGGCGTTCAAAAAACATCCGCGGGTTCGGCGCGCTCATCCGTTGTTATAGGTATGGGCGCGAACCGTAGGCATCTACGGGCGGATGGGCCGAGGGATGGCAGACAAGCCAAAGAACACTTTCGAGGGACAGACTTCGCCCGTCTTGGGCGAGGCCGTGGCTATGGATGCGCTTGAAGCCTGGTTTGTCCGCGAAGTGTTGCCGCTGGAGGCTGTGTTGATTCAATATTTGAGCCGGGGCGGACGCAGCAGAACCGATGTCGAGGATTTGCGCCAGGATCTTTATGAAAAGGTCTGTGCGGCGGCGCAGAACGGGATTCCAAATCCGACGCGTCCGTTTGTTTTCACCATCGCCCGGAATCTTCTTGTTGATCGGGTGCGTCATGAGCAGGTGGTGCCGTTCGACAGCGTGGAAAATATCGAAGATTTGAGCCTTGCCATCGACGAACCCGCACCGGACCGGGTTGTCATCGCCCGGCAGGAGCTTCGCAGGCTTCAGATGGCGCTGGACATGCTGCCCGAGCGCCAGCGCAACGCCATCATCATGCGCAAGATCAACGGGCTCACCATCCGCGAAATCGCGCAACGCGCGGGCATTGCCAACAGAACCGTGGAAGAACATTTGACCGAAGGGATACGGGCGCTCGCGCGCATCCTGTATCGCCAGTCTCCCAATACGAGGCATCTGCCATGAGCGATGTCAGCGCACACACTGCGCGCGAACCGGGCCGTGCGGAGAGGATTGAGGCGCGCGCGTCCGAATTTCTTTTACGGCGCTACGATGTTGGCGGCTGGAGTGAGGCCGATCAGGCGGCGCTCGATGCATGGCTGGGGGAAACGCTCTCGCATCGCACGGCCTATTGGCGTTTGAAGGCCGCGTGGCTGCGCGCCGACCGGCTGGATGCGTTGCGGCCCCTGTCTGCGCCTGTTGGTGCGGCAAGCGCGCACCGCGCTTTTACACCTGGTCTCAAGCTGGCGGCCGCAATAGCGCTTGTCGCGCTCTTTGGCGGCGCGGGCTGGCTGTTGAGCGAACCTTCGACACAGACTTTCGCAACTGCTGTTGGCGAACGCAGTACGCTCAAATTGCCGGATGGCTCCCATGTGGAGTTGACCACCAATACGGTGCTGCGTGTCGCCAGAAGCGGCAACCGGCGCACTGTATGGCTGGACAAGGGCGAAGCGTTTTTTCAAGTGGTGCATGACGACAAGAAGCCGTTTGTGATTCACGCGCTGAATTTCAAGGTTGTCGATCTCGGCACGGAATTTTCGGTTCGGCGCGATGCCAAACAGATCGAGGTCGCGGTTCTCGAAGGCAGTGTTCGCATTGATCCGCCTGCGGGGCAGCATCAATCTGGGCCCGTGCGATTGGGTGTCGGCGATATTGCGGTTGCGCATAATAATGCCATTTCGGTGCGCCGGAAGTCGGCGGCGGAGATTGCCGATGGGCTTAGCTGGCGCAGCGGAATTCTTGTTTTCCGCCGCACGCCGCTGAGGGATGTGGCGGCGGAATTCAACCGTTGGAACACCGAGCAGATCGTCATTGATGATCCGGCGACCGCAAACTTGACCATCAGCGCGCGCTTGCATGCGACGGATGTGGATGTGTTCGCGCGTATGGCGCGCACGTTCTTGGGACTGAACGTCACCAGACGCGGTGACGAAATCCGGATTTCGCGTTCGCAGATGTGAAGGCGAGGCGCCGCGTTTCTGCGCGGCACATACATAAGAGGGGGTATTATGACACGATTATTGCATTCGCGGGCATTGCATCTACGGGCGCTGTTGTCCGGCACAGCCCTGGTGGCGGCCAGCACTTTTGGCGCCATGGCCGCAACTTTTGATGTTCCGGGCGGCGATCTGAATGCTGCGCTGGATGCGTATATCGTCCAGTCCGGTGTGCAGTTGCTGGTGCCGAACAGGGCGGTGCAAGGCGCTTATACCAAAGGCGCCAAAGGCGAACTGTCGGATGTGGAGGCGCTTTCCCGCATTCTCAAGGGCACGGGATTTGTCGCAAAGCCGGATGCATCCGGCGCGATTGGAATTATGCGGGAGAGGCATGGTGAGGCCAACGCCATAACGTCGATGCAGCTTGCCCAGGCAACGCCTCTGCCCCGCGCTGTGGAAACTGTCACTGTCACCTCGTCCAAGCTGGGCGGCGCGGATGTGCAGAGCATTCCCATTTCGATCACCGCACTGAGCCAGGAGCAATTGACCTCCACACAAACCTCCGGCGGTCCCGATCTGGTGAAACAGGTGCCCAACCTTACCTTCACCAAAACCAATTTCAGCGGTTACAGCATCAATATCCGCGGCATCGGCACACAGGCGATTTCGGTCACAACCGATCCTGCCGTGGCCATTGCGCTGAACGACATTCCGTTCATCCGCAATCATTTCTTTGAGCAGGAATTTTATGACCTTGCCCAGTTGGAAGTGCTGCGCGGGCCTCAAGGTACGCTCTATGGGCGCAATGCGACCGCAGGCGTGGTGAACTTGACCACCGCCAAGCCAACGGACCAGTTCGAGGCTATGGCCTCCGGCGAAATCGGCAATTACCAAACCCGCCGCTTCGAAGGGATGCTCAACATTCCTATCGTCGATGACCGGCTGGCGCTGCGCCTCGCAGGTGAATGGACCAAACGCAGCGGCTTCGCCGTGAACGAACTCACAGGCGACCGCATAGACGGCCGCAATCTGTGGTCGGGCCGCGCAACCCTCGGCTGGAAGCCGACAGAAAAGCTGCAAGCCTATCTCATCTGGGAACACTTCCAGGAAAATGACGACCGTATGCGCACGGCCAAACAAATCTGCACTACGTCGGATACACCGGATTCCGTGATGGGTATTGCCACCGGCAGCTACAGCGGTGGTGTCTTCTCCAAGCGGTCCTATCTCAGTCAGGGTTGCAAAATGGGCTCGCTTTACGGGCCAGAAGCGTTCCAGCATCCGAACATGTTTTCCATGCCCTACTATCAGGCCATGGTGAACGCAGGTGATTTGGTCGAAGATGGCGTTGATCCTTTCGGTGGCGCCGCGCAATCGCAAAATTACCGGGTCGTCCAATCCCAATTGACGCCGGAATACAAATCGAAAAACGAAACCATAGAGCTGAGCGTAGATTATCAGCTCACGCCGTCTCTGACCTTCACCTCTCAAACCGGATACAATCAGGATTTCCTGTGGTCCACATCGGATTACAGTCGTTTTCAAACAACGGTCCCCGTGTTTCACGGAGGATTTACCGGTGCTTACAATGATCTCTTTGATAACAATGGCACGTTCTGCGACCCACAGCTTGGATGCAGCAATAAATTTGTCGGCATGGACCTCAACCAGCATCACGCTTGGCAGTTAAGTCAGGAATTCCGCGTTGCCTCAAAATTCTCCGGACCGCTGAATTTCAGCATCGGCGGCAACTACATGCACTACGAGACGATGGAGAAGTACTATGTTTTCATCAACGGTCTGTCGATTGCTTCGGTTGCTTGGGCCGGGGGACGGGAGAAGCCTTACACGCCGGGTATAACCGACAATTATAAGCAGTGTGTTGCGGGAAGGGGCGGCTCATATACAAATCCCAACATCGTCAACACGCCGTCTTACACCTGCGAATACATCGATCCCAACCCGATCGGAAAACTGAATGACCTCGGCCACAATTATTTTCTCAGCCAGAATCCATATCTGCTGAATTCCTATGCGGCCTTCGGTGAAACCTATTACGACGCAACGCAGGATTTGAAATTCGTTGCCGGTTTGCGCTGGACAAAAGACATCAAGCATTTTACGGCAATTCCCAGCCAACTCCTCGTCGAAGGCATTGGTTACCCGGTTGCTGGTGTCATAGATCAGGATTGGGGTGAAATGACAGGGCGCGCGGCAGTCAATTGGACACCTGAGCTCGCTTTCACCGACCAAACTCTTGTCTATGCCGCCTATGCCCATGGCTATAAGGCTGGCGGCGCCAATCCGCCCGGCGCGGCGCTTCCGGTCGCAGCGAATGTACGACCAACACACCCGCTCACCTTCGCGCCGGAATTTCTGGACGCCTTTGAACTCGGTACCAAAAATACGCTGCTCGATGGCTCGCTTACCTTTAACGCCAGCGCCTTCTATTACAATTATCAAGGCTACCAGATTTCGCAGATCGTGGATCGCACTGCGATCAACAACAATTTCAACGCCCATGTGAAGGGTGCCGAGTTCGAGGCGACATGGGAGCCGCTTCCGGGATTGCGCTTCAATGCAAGCGGCGGTTATGAGGATGCACGCGCTGCCAAAGGCGAATCCGCCATCGACCTGATGGATCGCACCGCTGGCGATCCGAACTGGATGGTAATCAAACCCTTCGCGACCTTTCCGTCCAATTGCATCCTGCCAACCCAGGTTGTTGCGCTTGTCCTTTATGCCAGCCATTTCCTGGGAGGTGATGGTGCATGCGCTGAAACTTATATTCACGGTCACGATCCCGTCACCGGGCAAGATTACACGCCATATCCTGATTTGGGGCCGGGCCGCCCTCCCATAAACCAGCCCGGTCAGGCAGACGTCTTCCAATATCCCGGCTTCAATCCGCTGACAGCGCCCAATGGCGGTGACGGGATCTCCAAAGATCTGAGCCACCATTCTCTGCCCAATGCGCCGCCCTTCACCTTCTCGGCGGGCGCGCAATATTCCATTCCGCTCACGAGCGATTGGGCAGGCACGCTGCGCGGTGATTTCTACTGGCAGGACGATAGCTGGGCCCGCATTTTCAACGACAATCCTTACGATCACTTGCGCGGCTACAACACGGTCAATTTGACAATTATCCTGACAAGCCAAAGCGGCTGGCAGGTCATGCTTTATGACAAAAATATCTTCAACACGACGGCGATCACCGGAACATTCCTCAACAGCGATGACAGCGGGCTCACAACAAATGTGTTCCTGACCGATCCAAAGTTGATCGGTATCCGCGTCACGAAGAATTGGTAAGGGGGAACCGATGAGCGAATTGATACTCAAACAAGGACTAACCGGGGATTTTCGTCGTCAACTCCTGACCACTGCATCCGCCTTTATTTTGGTCGGATGTCTTGCGGGATCTCGCGCGACAGCAAGCGAGGCGGAGGGGCCGCCCACTGTCTGGATCGAACTTGGCGGTCAGCTGGAGCGCCTGTCGAGCGGCGAGGAACGGTTCGAGCCGCCTTTCGCAACGCGCACGCCCCGGCCGGATTTCGAAAAGACCTCGCCGCTCTCACTTTTGAAGACGCCGCGTTATGCGGTCGGCGGGGAGGGCAAGATCACCTTCGAACCGATGGGGACGGACTGGGTGTTCACCGCTGCCGTGCGCTATGGGCGCTCGAACGGCAAAAAGCACATGCACAACCAGACTTACATTCCGCGCAATGCGAAGAACACCATTCTCCCGAGTTTCATGATCACGCCGGGCAGGTTCGAAGACGTCAAAACGGACTATAAGGAAAGCCACACCGTGCTCGACTTCGCGGTCGGCAAGGATGTCGGCCTCGGGCTGTTTGGCAATTCGGTTGCCTCGGTCGGCGTGCGCTATGCTCAGTTCAGCCTCAACTCGACAGTCAGCCTGTCGTCAAAGCCGGATTACATCACCAAGGGCTTTATGAGCTTTGGAAAATACGTCTTCGGCCACGGCTTCCATAATTATCAGGGCGAAGCCCATGCGGAACGTAACTTCCGCGGTGTCGGTCCTTCGTTATCGTTCACCGGCTCGTCGCCGTTGAGCGGTAATGAAGATAGCGGCGTGGCTTTCGATTGGGGAGTTAACGCGGCTCTGCTGTTTGGCCGCCAGCGCACAACAACGGCGCACAATACCTATGGCCGCTACAAGAAAGCCGCAGCGGGTGGCCCGGTGGTCACCTATACCAATGCCGATGGGCGCGTCAGCACCCGTTCCATCACCGTCCCAAATATCGGCGGCTTTGCGGGGCTGTCCATGCGCTATCCCAATGCCAAGGTCAGCTTCGGCTATCGCGCGGATGTCTTTTTCGGCGCGATGGACACCGGGCTTGAGCAGCGCAACAGCCGCAATCGCACTTTCTATGGGCCGTTTGCAACGATTGCCATTGGTTTGGGTGGATAGACGGCGAATTTGCGCGTAACTGGAAAAGGGGCGGTAGAGGAATCTGCCGCCCTTTTCGTTTGCGGCTTTACGCCCAGCCCCTGTTACGGATCAAATCTGTTTCTAAATTCGTCAGTGATGTGTATCTTCTCGCTTCAAATGCGACACCTGTCTACAAAACTCAGCGAGATGAAGCCTTCGGGGCCCCGCGCTACATCGAATCGGCAACCAGCGGCGGCGAAACCTGTTGGCAAGAAGGGTGTTGCAAAGTCTGTTGCAGAACCTGCGGTCCAACCTGCGGGCAAAAAAAGAGTGCGCCGGGAGCAGCAGCGGGCGCTCGATACCAAGCAGGCGATTCTGGATGCGGCGTTGCGCGAATTTGCCGATAAGGGGTTTGACGGGGCGAGCACGCGCGAGATTGCCGAGCGGGCGGGCGTCAATCACCGGCTGATCGGGCATCATTTTTCCAGCAAGGACAATCTTTGGCAGGTCACGGCGGAATATGTGTTCGGGGCCTATGCCATGCGGCTGCGGGAACGCTATCGCGGACTGAACGGGGTGGATGAACCGGTTCTCTTACGCCTGATGTTGCGGGAGTTTATTCTGTTCAGCGCCAAAGTCCCGCAACTGCATCGCTTCATGGTGCAGGCCAATGAGGGGGACAGGTCGCGGCTGGACTGGCTGGTGACCAATTTTCTCGCGCCGGGTATTACGCTGGAATTGCGGATGTTGCGCAGGGCCCAGAAGTCGGGACTATTGCGGCGCGGCGATGTTTTGCATTTGCGCTATCTGTTTATCGGCGCGGCGACCTCTGTGTTCACGCTGGCCGCGGAATATCGGCAGGTTGCCAAGCAGGACCCTTTTGATGAGAAATTTCTCGACAAGCATATAGATACGGTGTTGTCGCTGTTCTTGACGCCGCAATAGGCCTCTGTTGCAGGCTTTCGCCCGCAACAGATTTTTTCAGATTTCGATTATGCCTGATCCGGCAGGGCGCCCAGCAGTTTGTTCTGCTGCATCCAGGCAATGCAAATGTCCTTCGCTTCCATGAGCTGTTCGCGCTGGCCGATATAGTAGTGGTTGGCGCCCTTGATCGTGTGGTGTTCCTTCGGGCCGCCGAGCATTTTGAAAATTGTGTCGGTGTGCGAGGGTGGGCAGGCATCGTCCGCGCTGTTGGCGACGACAATGGCAGGTACGCTGACGCCTGCGCCCTGCCGTTCGGTATTGGCGAAGGATTCGTCGATGCTCCACTGTGAGAGCCAGCTACGCAAGGTGGAGAAGCGGCCAAGGCCGATGGGGCCGTTATTGACGACGACAGGTTCGCCCAGATAGCTGCGGCCGGGCGTGCGGTCGTTGGAATCGAGCGCTGGGTCGAGCCAGCGCGGATCGGCCATGGTGCCGTGGGTGACGAAACAGTGTTCCAGATCGGGCCGGCCGTTTTTGCGCTCCAGACTTTCGAGTGTTTCGCGCGCCCAGGCGGTGATGCGGCGGTTGCGGGCGATTTGGGCGGCGCGGTAGGCCGCCACGAAATCGGCCGCATAGGGCGTTTTGGGGCCGTTTGCGGCATAAAGATCGAGGGCGGAATCGCGGTCGGTCGGATCGCGTTCGTTGCGGATGGCGGCATCCATCGATTCAGTGACAAGGCGCGCGCGTGAGGTGTGGGCGGCAAGCTGCATCACGCCATCTGCGCGCAGCAGATTTGAGAAATCGACCGGCTCGCCCGCGGGCGTTGCGGTCACGGTCACTCTTTCGGCCTGCGCCTGATAATAGACCGAGAGCGAGGCGCCGCCGCTCCAGCCCGCGAGGATCACGTTTTTGTAGCCGAGCTGTTCGCGCGCATAGCGGACATAGGTGCCGAGATCGAGCAACACCTTTTCCATGATGAGGGCGCTGTCATTATGCGGATAGCGGCTGGCGCAGGCGAGCACTGCGATGCCACGGCGCGCAAATTCGCGCGGCAGAGGCAGCGTATCCAGCAAAGCGGTGGGGTGCATGAACACAAGCACCGTGTCTTTGTTGGCATCGGGTCTGCGCATCAGCTTGCCTTCCAGCAGGACTGCGCCTTCGCCGCCGCCATAGGTCTCCTTCGAGCCGCCGGTCAGGGGGAGTTTGAGCAGAAGCGGGGTCGTTTCAAACTTTGTGTGCTCGCGGGCCATTTTCTGTTCCTTTGCGGTTTAACCGGTGATGTCTTTACCGAAGATGCTGCGGGCGATCACCAGTTTCTGGATTTCGTTGGCGCCTTCGTAGATTTCGGCGATTTTGCAATCGCGATAGATTTCCTCAACGCGGTAGTGTGAGCCATCGGCGGCGAGTTCGCGCATGAAACCATATCCGCCGAAAATCTGCACCGCATCGCGCGCGAATTCGCCCGCGAGATTGGTGCCATACCATTTGGCCATGGCCGCTTCTGGTTCGGGGAAGCTGTGGCCCGCATCCATGCGCAGCGCCGCCTTGAGGTAGAGGTTGCGGGCGTTTTCGATTTCGGTGGCGCGGGTTGCCATTTTGAATTGCCAATGCTGGAACTGGGCGATGGCTTTGCCGAAAGCGCGCCTTGTTTTGAGGCGGTGGGCGCAGAGATCGAACAGAGCCTGCGCCATGCCGACACCGCTGGCGGCAATGCCGATGCGGCCATAGGTGAGGGTTTGCAGTGCGATTTTCAGCCCCTGGCCCGGTGTTCCGAGCACATTCTGCATCGGCACCTGAACGTTATCGAGCGTGATGTCGGCAGTGAGCTGGCCGTGATTGCCGAGCTTTTTGTCTGGCGCGCCGACGCGTACACCGGGGGCGGCGAGATCGACAACCAGTGTTGTCATGGAGGCGCCATCGACTGCGAGGAGCACGACAAAATCGGCCACCGGCGCATTGCTGATGAAGCGTTTGCGGCCTGTGACGCTGAAACCGGTTTCGCTGCGCGTTGCGATGGTGCGCATGGCGCTGACGCTGAGATCGGTGCTGGCGTCCGGCTCGGTGGTGGCGAAGCTGCCGATTTTTTCCCCGTTTAGAAGCGGGGCGAGATAGGTTTGTTTGAGATGATCGGAGCCGTGTTTCAGCGCATTGCCCGCGAGGATGCAGTTCACATCCACAATCGCTGCGACAGAGTTGGAGTGATAGGCGAGTTCCTCAATCATCACGGCGGTGGCGGTGGCCGGATGTTGCAGGGCGCGCCCGCCGACTTCCGCGGCGAAGGGGATTTTGAACAGGTTCGCGCGGGCCATTTTTTGCATCAGGTCGCGCGGGAAGCTGGCAACCGATTCTTCGGTGTGGCCGATGGCATAGGCGACGGGGGCGACATGTTCATCGGCGAAGGCGCGCACGTCTTTGCGCACGGCCTTCGTTTCTGCCGGGAGCCCCAGATCGTGGTACAGGCTGTCAGAATAGCGTATCAGCGGAGCTTTGTTTGTTTCGTCCACGGTGTCTGCGCCTTTTACGACTGGTTTTTTCTGTTTGCTTCGCTCAGCAGGTAGCCGGCATCGGGCGCGACGGGATCGAGCTTCAATGCACGCAGCATGGAACGCGTGGTGCAGATGGCGGCGGTGGTGACGGGCAGGCCCAGTTGCTGCTCCACCAAGGGCACGGCGGCGAGAGATGGCATTTGCACGCAAGCGGACAGCACGACCATATCGGCGCCGCGCGTGTTGAGGCGTTTCACATCTTCCAGCAGCGCCATGGGGTTTCTGCGGCCGACTTCCAGATTGTCCGGGATCGACAGGGAGATGGAATCAAGCACGTTAAAGCCCTGGTCTGAGATGTAATCGACCACCAGTGCGGTCAGGTCCGGCATATAGGGTGTGAGCAGGGAGATGGAGTGCACGCCCGCCAGATGTAATTCTTCCACCAGCGCACCGGCGGAGGTGATGACGGGGGCCTCGTGATTCTCGGCCTTCATGCGCGCGCTGAGGGCGGTCTGGCTGACCTGATGGTAGCCGCGGCCCATGCTCATGATGGCGACAAGGCAGGCATAGCCGATAACATCGACCTCGGCATCCGCCAATTCGGCGGCGCAGCGCAAAGAATCCCCATCCATCGCCGCCAGTTCTTCCTTGGTGACTTTTTTCATGCGCATGCGGCTGGAGTGGAAGGTGAAGCTATTTTCCGGCCGCACAAGCTCGCGCTTTCGTAAAATCGCGGGGATTTCCGTTTCCATGGTCGTGTTGGAGCTGGGGACGATCTGGCCGATGCGCATGTTTAAGACCTGTGTATTAGGCGTTTCGTGTGAGGATGTGGGCAACGCAGACGGAGCCAATGCCGACCATATGGGTGAGGCCCAGCGTTGCATTGGGTTGCTGGCGGGGGCCAGCCTCGCCGCGCAACTGGCGCGTAACTTCGCAGATCTGGCCGACGCCGGTGGGGCCGATGGGATGGCCCATGCCGAGGAGGCCGCCGGAGGCGCTCACCGCATGTTTGCCGCCGATGTCGAAATAGCCTTGCGCGAGGAGCTTTGCTGCTTCGCCTTCGCCGCAGAGGCCAAGCGCTTCGACATAAAGCAGCTCTTCGATCGAGAAGGCGTCGTGAAATTCCACGACGTCGAGTTCGGTGGGTGCGATGCCTGCTTGCGCGCAGGCCATGGCGAGGGTTTCGCGCGTCAGTTCGGTATCGGGGTCCTGGCCCGCGCCATAGACACGTTCGGAGCGCGAGACCGAGGAGAGAACGCGCACGGTGCGGGCGAGATTGATGTTGAACCTGCACAATGCCTCTTCCGAGGCCACAATCACGGCGGCGGCGCCTTCGCCCACCGGGCAGCATTGCAGCCGGGTGAGAGCGCCGGAGATTTGCGGGCCCGCCAGAACCTCTTCCAGCGTGCGCGCTTTGGGGCGTTGCGCGTAAGGATTGTGTGCTGCGTTGCGGAAGTTTTTCACCGCGACGGCGGCGATGTCGGCATCGCGCACGCCGTGGCGGTGCATATAGTCATGTGCCAGCAGCGCGAAATGGGTGAAAGGCGGGACATGGCCGGTGACGAGATCGGGGACACCGGCGCTGTCCTGCGCAAGCTGGATGCGGCCCGGTTTATCGACGCCCACGGCCAGCGCGACATCGCAAACACCGCTTGCGACTTCAAGGCAGGCTTGCCGCACGGCGGTTGAGCCGGACGCAGAAGCGTTTTCAATTTGTGCGATGGGGATGCCAGAGGCGCCGAGATGGCGCAGCATGACGCGGGCAGGGGCCATGCCGAGAAGGGCGGTGCCGGTGTAGACGGATTCGATGGCGGCGAAGTCGATGGCGGCGTCGCGCAATGCTGCGCGGATGGCCGTTAGACCCAGCTCGACATAGGTGGTTTCGCTGGCCGGTTGATATTTATGCAGCCCGATGCCGATGACATATACGGGGCGAAGGTCGCTTAAAGCCCGGCGCATCAGGCTTTTTCCATGCGCGTGAAGCGCAGTTCCGGCTTTTCGCTTTTGGTGACAAGAACGGACTGCACGGCGTCTCCGACATTTAATGTTTCAGAAGTTGGTGTGGTCATCAGCGCGCGAATGACCGGGCCGTCTTTCAACGCGATGGAGGCCACGGTGAAGGGCGCTTCCATATCCTTGCGCGGCGCGAGGAAGGTGGTGGCGAAGGCTTTTAAGTGTCCTTCGCCCGTCAGCGGTTGCTCGGTGAGCGCGGAAACGGGCGCGCCGCACATTTCACAGCCATAGGGATTGGGCGGGAAGGCCACGCGATTGCAGACGCTGCATTTTTGGCCGCGAAGGCGCGGGGGCGTGGTGCCCTCCAGAAACAGACTAGTCATGGTTCAAACCGCCGGTGCTGTGACGTGTAGAAAAATGTGTTGACTTGGATAATATAAGAAGTGAAAGTTACACGGTCAAGGAATATTGGGGTTTGGGGATTTGGCGCCGCGCGAACACACAATCCGCTTTGAGGTTCAGGACGGCGTGGCGACGCTGTTTCTGGATCGGCCCGCCCGCGCCAACACCATCAACCTGCAACTGACTGTCGATTTTAATGACGCGCTCGACGCGCTGGAGCGCGACCCGGCTGTGCAGGTCATTTTGCTCACTGGTGCGGGGGATCGGCATTTCTGCGGCGGCGCGGATTTGCGCGAGATCGAGGCGTTGATGGGCGAGGGCGGCGTGATCGGTGATCCGCGGCGCGATTTCATCAGCCATATCGAAGACATTTCCAAGCCGGTGATCGCGGTCATCAATGGCGCGGCGATGGGGGGCGGCTGCGAAATCGCGCTGGCCTGCGATTTTCGCGTCATGGCGGCAGAGGCGAAAATTGGCCTGCCGGAAATTCGCTTTGGTGCGTTGCCCGCTGCGGGCGGAACGCAGCGCCTGCCGCGTCTGATTGGGCTCGCCAAGGCACGGCAGATGATTTTTACCGGCCAGCAACTGTCTGCTGCCGAGGCATTGGACATTGGGCTTGTGGACCGGATTGCGCCGCAAAATGCGCTTTTGCAGGCAGCGCAGGAGATGGCGGCGGCATTGGCGGACAAGGCGCCTTATGCGCTGGGTGCCGCAAAACACTTGCTCAATCGCGCATTCGATCTTCCGTTGGCCGAAGGGCTTGCGCTGGAGCGGCGGTTGGTCAGCGCCATGGGCACGCTGGAAGAACGCGAAGAATTTCGCCAGCGCTCCATGCGTGCGAGCGCGACGTATGACGGCATATTTTCATCCAAAAAAAGTAATGCGTGAGGGCTTAAGCGTGAGCAAGGACATTCTCGATCTGCATGGAAGCATCTGTGTCGTCACCGGCGCAGGGCAGGGTGTCGGACGGCAGATCGCGCTGCATTTTGCGCATAATGGCGCGGGCGGCGTGGTGGTGAATGATTTTCATGCTGACCGGGCTGAGGCTGTTGCGGCGGAAGTGCGTGCCGCTGGTTGCAAGGCGCTTGCCATTGCCGTTGATGTGACGGACCGCGCTGCCGTGCAGGCCATGATGGCGCGGGCGACCAAGGAACTCGGGCCGATAGATGTTCTGGTCAACAATGCGGGCAACATGGGCGCGGAGCCTGAAAAGGCCGGGCGTGCGCCCTTCTGGCTTGCGCCGCGCGAGGCCTGGGATGCGTTTGTCGGGGTCAATTTTTATGGCGTGCTGAACTGCACCAGCGCGGTGATCCCCGGAATGATCGAGGCCAAGCATGGGCGGCTCATTACTATCATTTCCGATGCCGGGCGCACCGGTGAGCCGGGGCTTGAAATCTATTCGGCGGCCAAAGCGGGCGCGGCCGGTTTTATGCGCGCGGTCGCAAAGTCGTTGGGGCGGCATATGATTACCGCCAACAGCGTGGCGATTGCCGCGACGCTGACGCCGATGATCGCCGATGTGACGGAAGATGCGGAACGGGCGAAGCGGATGCTGAGCCATTACACCATCCGCCGCTTTGGCGAGCCTTCTGACATCGCCAACATGGTTTTGTTTCTTGCCTCAGACGCATCGAGCTGGATCACCGGGCAGACCTATCCGGTGAACGGTGGAATTTCGTTCAGTCTCTAAGCATTTATTCGCTAGGTTCGTGCTTTGCGCACATAGGGAGGAAGGCCGTGGAAAAGGCCGAATTTTATAAAGACGCGCGACGCGACAAGACCGGGCCGTATGACGGGATTGTCGTGATCGAGGCAACGACCTCCTGGGCGGGGCCGATGGCGGCCTGCATTCTGGCCGATTTCGGCGCCACGGTTATCAAGGTGGAGCATCCCGCCGGCGAGGTGATGCGCCGGTTACCGCTTGGCGTTCCCAATTCAGAGTTGATGATCCAGCACGAAACGGTGAACCGCAACAAGCAGAACGTCTCGCTCAATCTGCAAAAGCTTGAGGGCCGCGAGATCTTTCTCAAGCTGTGCGCACAGGCCGATATTGTGATCGAGAATTTTCGCCCCGGAACGCTCGCTTCCTGGGGGGTGGGGTATGCCGATGTGGCGGCGGTGAAGCCGGACATCGTCTATGTCTCCATCAGCGGTTATGGGCAGTTTGGGCCTATGTCGGAGCGGGCCTGTTACGACCCGATTGCGCAGAATTATTGCGGCTGGACCTCTTTGAACGGCGATCCCAAAGGCGGGCCGATGAAGGCACCGACCTTTTTGGGCGATGATCTGGCGGGCCTGCATGGCGCGCTTGGCGCGATGGCGGCGCTTCGGCATCGCGACCGCACCGGCGAGGGCCAGCATGTCGATGTCTCGCTGGTGGATAGCCTGCTTTACACCTGCAACGGCCACCTCACGGCGGGCGCTTTGGGATTGGATATTCCCAAAACAGGTAACGAATATCTGATGGCGATACCGGTGAATGACTTCCGGTGTACCGATGGCAATGTCTTTATTGGTCTGTTGCTCGATTCCCATTGGACTGTTCTTGCGAAACTGATGGGGCATGAAGACATTGCTCACCTTGCTCTGCCCGCGCGGCTTGCACGCCGCGATGAATTGAACGCGATTGTTGGCGCGTGGTGCGGGGCGCGTACTGTCGATGTGGTGGTGGAAGCGGCGGCGCAAGTGGGGCTTGCGGCAACGCGGGTCAACACCTTCAAGGATGTGGCGGCTGAGGCGCATATCGCGGCCCGCGACATGTTGCAGACCACTGTGCTTACGGACGGAACTGAAGTGCCGCTGACTGGGCCTTCGGTGAAATTTTCGCGCACGCCGACACGCATTCGTAACGCGGCGCCCGCGGTGGGACAGGACAATGAAGAGGTTTTGGGACGGCTTGGTATTAGCTCCGCAGAAATAAAACGCCTGATCCGCGAGCGGCGGATTTGAAGCGGCGGGATGCCAGGCAACCAATCACACAACACGAAAGATTTCTGGAGGGAACCTAGATGTATCTGAATTTGAATCCGTTTCGGAAGAGCCAGATTCGCATTCTCGCGGCAACGGCTGGCGCGATGGCAGCATTATGCACCGCGCTGCCGGTGCAAGCTGAGGAGGCGGCACCCGTTACCACCGCCACCATCGGTCCGATTGAGGAAGTGCTTGTCACCGCGCGCAAGCGCGAGGAACGGCTCGATGATGTGCCGATCTCGGTTTCGGTAGTGTCCGGGGATCGGTTGGAGGCGCTGGGGGCGGTGCATCTGGATCAGGTCGTGCAGTCGATGCCGGGCGTTGCGGTGACGCCGACGCCGGTGGGCGATCTGCTGTTCATTCGCGGCATTGGTTCGGGGGAGAACCAGGGTTTTGAAATGTCTGTCGGCACCTTTATCGACAGTGTGTATTTCGGGCGTGGACGCTCGGCGCGTCATGCTTTTCTGGATGTCGATCACATTGAAGTGCTGAAAGGGCCGCAGCCGGTCATGTTCGGCAAGAACACCATTGGCGGCGCGTTCAACATCACGACCCGCAAGCCGAGTGATACGCCCGAGGGTTATCTCGAAGAATATGTCGAACCGCAGTTCAAGACCTTCCAGACGACCGGTGTGATCTCCGGCCCTGTCAGCGACACGGTGAATGCGCGCATTGTCCTGCGGTCCTACATGACCGATGGCTATATGGATAACGATTTCACGGGCAAGTCGGAGCCGCGCCGCCGGGATTGGGTTGGTCGTGGAACGGTGGTGTGGACTCCGCGTGAAGACCTTGAAGTGACGTTCAAGGGCGAATATGGCCGCAACAACATGGAGGGCGGCTTTGCCCAGATCACCAAGGCCTCGCCGCTTCTGACAACGCTTGTGCATTCCATCGATCCCAAGGCCGAATTCGTGCTCAACGACACGAAATCCGGACCGGGTACGAAGGCACCGTTCGATAGCGAATATGACAAGGGTGATACTTATAACGGTACTGTCACCGTCAACTGGGATATTGGTGGTTTCGCACTGACCAGCGTTTCAAGCTATGTCGGTTATGATCTGAAATATTCCTTTGACAGTGATTTCACGCCGCTGAATCTTGTGCAGCAGCTCTGGAACCAGCATTGGAACACCTGGGCGCAGGAAGTGCGGCTGGCGTCTCCGACCGGGCGGACGTTTGAATATACTGCCGGGGTCTATCTCTCTACCGAGCAGTTCAAGAACGACAAGATCTTTGCGTTCGATTTTTCGCAGACGCCTATCAGCATGTTTGGCAGTGCCTATCGGGTGCAGAATTTCAAGCAGAACACGCAAGACGCCTCGGCCTTCGCGGAAGGCACCTGGAACGCGACCGATACTTTGTCGTTTGTCGGCGGCGTGCGTTACACCTATGACAAGAAGACGGCGGATAAGGGCCTCTATTGGGCCGATTTCGGTTCACTGACGCCCAACCCCGCCATCACGAATTTGACGGCGATCGGGCTTGGCAAGGTGCATCATTACACCGATCTTGGCCGCAGCACCGAGAACGCATCGGTCGAGCTCACCGCGCAGTATCACCCCGGCAATATGATGTATTACGCGTCTTACAAGCAGGGCTTCAAGGCGGGTGGCTTTGATGAAGGCAATTCCAACGGCATTCTCAATGATATCGTGTTCGATGACGAACGGGCGAACAGTTATGAAGCGGGCGTCAAAGGGCGGCTGCTGGATGGTCGGCTGATCGGCAGGGCCGCGATGTTCTACAGCGTCTATGACAATTTGCAGGTCAGCATTTTTGACGGTGTCGCGGCGCTGGTTGTGGGCAATGCGGCCAAGGCATCCTCCAAGGGCTTTGAGTTCGAGCAGCAATTGGCGGTAACCGACAAGTTGATGTTTGGGCTTTCGGCCACCTATCTCGATGCGCATTATGTCTCTTATGCCAATGGGCCGTGTTCTTATGGCAAGGGCGCATCCTGCGATCTGTCGGGCGATCAACTGCCTTATTCTCCGAAATGGAGTGGCACGCTGAATGCGCGCTGGGTGGACAGATTTGACAATGGCTGGGTCTATGCGCTGGATGCCGATCTGTTCTACAGCTCGTCCTTCTTCACGGCGGGCGATCTTGATCCATTCGTGGCGCAAACCTCGTTCGCCAAGCTCGGTGCCTCGGCGACGCTGACCTCGCCGGATGGGGCGTGGACGATTTCGATCATCGGCAAAAACCTCACCGACAAGACGACCTCGCATTTTGGTGATGATATTCCGTTGTCGAATATTCTGGGCAACAACTATCAGCAATATGTGGACCCGCCGCGGACTGTGGCGTTCCGGGTACGTTATAATTTCCTGTAACAGTGGTGGAAACAGCAATGACACAGATGTCAGCACAGAAATTGCCGGGCCAAGAGGCAGATACACCAACCTCCGGCCCGGAGCTTGTGCGGCGGGCGCGCGAACTTTCCGCCTTGCTGGCTTCCGAAGCCCATGCCGCGGAACGCTTGCGCAGGCCCACCGATGCGGTGATCCAGGCCCTGAAAAAGGCTGAGATTTTCAAGCTGATGTCTCCGCATGTGTATGGCGGGCTGGAGCTGGATCTCGATACTTTTTTTGAGGTGGGTCTGGCCCTCAGCGAGGGTGATGCTTCGATGGCGTGGGTGACGAATTTCTATATCGAGCATGTGTGGATTTTCTGTCTGTTCCCGGAAGCGTTTCAGCGCGAATTGTTTGCCGACAAGAGCTATGCGCTGGCGCCTGCCATGCTTTCCCCCACTGGTGAGGCCAGGAAGGTGGAAGGCGGCTGGCGGCTCAAGGGGCGCTGGTCGTGGAGTACCGGCATCATGCATGCCGATTGGGTAATCCCCGCCGCGATTGTGATGGGCGAAAATGGTAAGCGCGCGCCGATGTTTTTTGCCTTGCCGCGCTCCGAGGTGAAGGTGGAAGACACCTGGTTTGTCGATGGGATGCAGGGCACGGGCAGCAATGATGTGACCATTGAAGATGCCTTTATCCCCGAAAGCCGTGTTCTGCCTTTTGCCGATATGATCGAGGGGCGCACGCCGGGCGCGGCGTTGCATCAGGGGCCGCTTTACAGAACGCCGATGTTGCCGGTGTTGGGGCTTGCGGCGGCGATGCCTGCGCTTGGTCAGGCGCGCACCTGCGTTCGCCTGTTCAAGGAAAAACTGGAGGAGCGTCAGGCATCCGGCTCGGCGGCGCAGCGCCGTGTGGGGCCTGCAAGCCAGATGCGGCTGGCGCGGGCGGAAGTGCAGGTGCATCAGGCCTATCTGCTGCTCAAGAATATCGTTGAGGATGTGAGTGCCTTGCGTAACACCGCCAAGCGGGTGGACAGGACACGCTGGGCCACGGAACTTGCCTATGCGGTGAGTGAGTGCAAGGCGGTGATCGCCTTTGTGTGCGAGGCGGGCGGCGCGAGTGGCCACTTTCAGACCAGCCCGCTCCAGCGTGCGGCGCGCGACATCAACACCATTGGCGCGCATATTGTGTTCGATCTGGATGCGCGGCTGGAACAGTATGGCGCATCTTTGCTCGGCCAGGATATGCCGGGCATTCTGGTGTGAGGCGAGCAGGCTGACAGAAGGGTTTGCGTGATGGCGGTTGTCGATATCGAGATGCGGGGCGCGATTGCGATCATCACGCTCAACCGCCCGGAGCGGCTCAATGCCATGAACCCGGAAATGGCGGTTCGCCTGATTGATGCGTTTGAGCAACTGCGCGCTGAGGATGCTGTGCGTGTTGTCATTCTGACGGGGGCGGGGGAGCGGGCGTTTTGCGCTGGCGGCGATCTGGCCGAAACCATTCCGCTGATGAATGGCAGCCGCGAGATGGACGATCCATGGGAGCGGCGCTGGCAGGATTTGCGTGGGCGCGGCGGGCCGTTCAAGAGCGATATTGGCAAGCCGCTGATTTGCGCCGTCAATGGCCATGCGATTGCGGGTGGTATGGAGCTGGTGATGAACAGCGACATACGCGTGTCGGTGCCACATGCGAAATTCGGCATTCCTGAAGTGAAGGTGGGGCTGTTTCCGGGCGGTGGATCGAGCGTGCGGCTACCGGTGCAGATTCCCTATCCGCGTGCGCTGGAACTGTTGCTGACCGGCGATTTCATCACCGCGGATGAGGCGTTGGCCTATGGGTTTTTGAATTATGTCGTGCCACCAGCGGCGCTGCTGGAAAAGGCGATGGAGATTGCCGGAAAAATCGCGGCGAACGGGCCTTTGGCGGTGCGGGCGTTGCGCGATTCGGTGCGTGCCTGCCGGGGCTTGCCCGAGGCTGAGGCCTTGAAGCTGGAACAAACCTATTCCGCTGCGGTGCACCGGACAGAGGATGCCGTGGAAGGCCCGCGCGCCTTTTTGGAAAAACGCGCGCCGGATTTTCGCGGACGCTAAGGAGGCAGCTATGTCTAACAAGGTCGATGGCTTGCATCATTTGGCCATCAGCACGGGCGATATCAAGGCGCAGATTGAGTTCTTCACCGACAAGCTCGGCATGGAATTGGTGGCGCTTTATTGGATGCATGGCGCCAAAGAGACGTGGCACGGTTTTTTGCGCATGAATGATGAAAGCTCTGTCGCTTTTGTGCAGAGCCCGAAGATTGCGGGCATTCCTGTGCGGCTTGGTGTGACCCATGCGGGAAATCCGACGGCGGGCAGTGCGGCGGGCACGATGCAGCATGTCGCGCTGAAAGTGCGCGATATGGACGAATTACACAGGATGCGGGATCGGTTGCGCTCCAAGGGCGTGCCGGTGCTCGGGCCTGTCGATCATGGTTTTTGCACCTCGATTTATTTTGCCGGGCCGGAAAATCTGTCGCTTGAACTTTCCTTTTCCGAAGGGGGGATCGATCCCGGAGCCTGGATCGACCCGGATGTGGTGGCGCGCGCCGGGATCAATGCGCAGGAGCTTGCGCGGTATAAGGCGCCGCACGGCTTTCAGGATACAGGCGGCGCGATTGCGCAACCAGCGACCAGCGGGCCGGGGCCGCATATGAGCAATTATCCGCCCGGCGTGTATGAAAAGCTGATGGCTTTGTCCGATCAAGCGATCTGGGATGCGAGCGAAAGCAGTTCACCCGTGCGTAAAGACTCATGAGCACTTCCAAAGGGCCTTTGGCGGGCATTCGCATTGTCGAACTGGCGGGGCTGGGGCCTGCGCCGTTTGGGGCGATGCTGCTTGCCGATATGGGCGCAGAGGTGGTGCGGATTGATCGCACGCAAGGCGGGCCCGGCATCGGGCTTGAGGCGCAATTCGATATTCTGGCGCGTGGCCGCAAATGCGTTCGCGCGGATCTTAAATCACCTAGCGGCAAGGACGTGGTGTTGCGTCTGATTGATCAGGCAGATGCGGTGATCGAAGGCTTTCGCCCCGGCGTGCTGGAGCGGCTTGGCCTTGGGCCGGATGTTTTGCTGGCGCGCAATCCGCGCCTTGTCATCGGCCGCATGACCGGCTGGGGGCAGGATGGGCCGCTTGCGCAACGCTCCGGCCATGACATCAATTATATCGCGCTTGCGGGCGCGCTGTTCAGCATTGGCGGCAAAGATGGCCCGCCGGTGCCGCCCCTCAATCTGGTGGGCGATTTTGGCGGCGGCGGTTTGCTGCTGGCTTTCGGCATGTTGTGCGCATTGCTGGAGGCGCGCGTCTCCGGCAAGGGGCAGGTTGTGGATGCGGCGATGGTGGAAGGCGCGGCGCTGCTGATGACCGGCGTATACGCCATGCTGGCGCAGGGGATTTTTCAGGAAGGCCGTGGCAATACGATTTTGAATGGCGGCGCGCCGTTTTATGGCGTCTATGAATGTGCGGATGGGGAATTTGTCACCATCGGCGCGCTGGAGCCGCAATTCTATAACGAATTCGTGGCGCGCCTTGAGCTTGCGCCCGAGGATTTTGCCAAGCGCAATGACCCGCGCAACTGGCCGATGCAGCGCCAGAAACTTGAAGCGGTGTTCAAGACGCGGACACGCGATCAGTGGTGCGAAGCGTTGCAGGACACCGAAATCTGCTTTGCGCCGGTTTTGCGCATGACCGAAGCGCCGCATCACCCACATAATGTTGCGCGCGGCGTGTTTGCGGAAGTGGATGGGTTGATGCAGCCCGCCCCCGCCCCCCGGTTCAGCCGCACCGCCACGAGCCTCAACCCTATTGCCGCGCCGGGAACTCATACGGACGATGTTCTCTCCCGCTGGGGCTTTACCGAGGATGAGATTGCGGCGCTGCATGACGAAGGCGCCATTGCAGGTAGCGCTTAGCGGGCACAACCCACGTTTGCTTTGCAGGATTTGCGGTTGTAGCGCGCTGGCTCCCTTCACTTTTCTCTTATTTTCGCAAAATGCCGGCGAAGCCCCCCCCCGCCGGGCTCATATCTTTGTTTAGATAGGTATGGGCTTTAAGCCTCCAGGCGCGAAAGAGCTGGGCGAGGATGACGGGGTCATCGGGAATTGGTGGAAACGGCAGGACGCCTCAATTGGGTGATGGCGTGACCGTGTCCGAGGTGGATGCGTGGTTCGTGCGCGAGGTTCTCCCGCTCGAATCCGTGCTCATGCAGTTTCTGCGGCGCAACTGGAGCAACAAAAGCGAGATCGCCGATATGCGCCAGGACGTCTATGTGCGGGTTTATGAGGCCGCGCGCCGCCAGATTCCCCAGCCCGCAAAGCCGTTTGTTCTGGCGACCGCGCGTAACCTGATGATCAACCGGGTGCGCCGCGAGCAGGTGGTTTCCATCGAGGCGGTGGCCGATCTGGATGCGTTGGGTGTCGCGGCGGACACGCCGGGGCCCGAAGCGGTGGCGATTGGCAAAGATACGTTGCGCCGGGTGCAGGCAGCGCTCGACCGATTGCCGGAGCGTTCGCGCGAGGTGGTTGTGCTCAAACAGATCGAAGAATTGTCACGTCAGGAAATTGCGCAGCGCATGGGCATTGGCGAGGAAACCGTGAAGTGGCATATGGCCAAGGGCATGCGAGCGCTGGCCGACATGATCTACGGCGACCCCGGTGAATTGGGGCGCAAATCATGAGCGGCGAGACAGAGGTGGACGTTTTGACATTCGGGCGCGCCGAACAGGTTGAGGCGGCGGCATCCGATTGGCTGGCGCGGCGGGTGACGGACAATTGGGGCGAGGCCGATGAGGCGGCGCTTCAGGCATGGCTGAGTGAAACACCGGCCCATCGCATCGCCTTTCTGCGGCTTGAGGCGGCTTGGGGTTACACCTCGCGGTTGGGGGCGTTGCGTGCGCCGCGCCGTGGGCTTGCGCGTGACGCGAAGATGAGCGGGCGCGTGGTCTTTCGGATTGCGGCGGCCATGGTTGTGCTGGCGCTTGTGGGCCTGGGTGCGGGCTCTTATTTCGGCGCGCCGCGCGAGAAGATTTATACCACGGCGGTTGGCGGGCGCGAGACGCTCAAACTGGCCGACGGTTCGCAGATTGAACTCAACACCGACACGGTGTTGCGCCTTGTTTACAGCAGGAAAGTGCGTAAAGCGACGCTGGAGCGCGGGGAAGCCTATTTTCATATCGCCCATGATGCGGCGCGCCCTTTTACTGTGCGTGTCGGGCAGCATCGGGTTACCGATCTGGGTACAAAATTTTTGGTGCGCCACGCAGCGTCTGACACGCTGGAGGTTGCGGTGACCGAAGGGCTTGTGCGGCTTGATGCGACTGAAGGCCCTGCCGGTGCGCGGAGCAATCTGCTGTCTGTCGGCGATGTTGCGGTGGTGACGGGGCATAATACGGTGGTGACGCGCAAGCCCGCGCAAAAGCTGGCGGAAGAACTTGGCTGGCGCCATGGGGTGCTGGTGCTGGACAACGCCACGCTGGCCGATGCTGCCGCCCAGTTCAACCGCTACAACACCCGCAAGCTGGTGATTGCGCCCTCTGCTGCGCGCATCGCCATTGGCGGCACGTTTCCGACCAACAATATCGAGGCGTTCACCGAGCTGGCACAGGATGTTCTGGGCCTGAAGGTTAAAGAACGCAAAGACGAAATCCTGATTTTGCGCTGAGCCGGACATCGTTTCCGGGACTGTATTTGCAAGATTCAACGGGGGGAAGATGAGAAAATCTGTCTATCTGACTATGTTGCTGGTGACGGCGGCAACGGTGCCTTGTGCGGCTTTGGCGGCGGACTTCAACATTCCGGGCGGCGATTTGAAAACCGCGCTTGGCGTGTATGGCAAGCAGACGGGCGTGCCGCTGATGTATTCCGCCGATGCGGTGCAGGGTGCGCGCACATCTGGGGCGCGCGGCGATCTGGCGCCGGATGATGCGCTATCACGCATTCTCTCGGGCACCGGTTTCACCATGCGCCGCCATGCCTCCGGCGGGATTGCGATTGTGCGCGAGCAGAAATCGAGCATGTTGCAGGATTTGCCGGCGATGCAGTTTGCGCAAGCTGCTCCTGCGCCGCATTCTGTGGAAACTGTCACCGTTACCTCGTCCAAACTTGGCGGGGCGGATGTGCAGTCCATCCCCATTTCCATTACGGCGCTGAGCCAGGAGCAACTCACCGCCACGCAGACCAATGGCGGGCCGGATCTGGTCAAACAGGTGCCGAACCTGACCTTCACCAAGACGAATTTCTCCGGTTATAGCATCCAGATTCGCGGCATCGGCACACAGGCGATTTCGGTGACTACCGATCCGGCGGTGGCCGTGGCCTTCAACGATACGCCGTTTATCCGCAATCACTTCTTCGAGCAGGAATTCTTTGACGTTGCGCAAGTTGAAGTGCTGCGCGGGCCGCAAGGTACGCTGTATGGCCGCAACGCGACCGCGGGCGTGGTGAATATTACATCCGCCAAACCAACCGACCAGTTCGAAGCCATGGGGTCTGCGGAATTCGGCAATTATAAACAGCGTCGCCTTGAAGCGATGGTGAACATTCCCATCATTGATGATCGGGTGGCCATTCGCATCGCGGGTGAGTGGACAAAACGCGATGGCTATTCTTTCAACGAACTGACCGACTCGTCGATTGACGGGCGTAATCTCTGGTCGGGCCGCGTCTCGGTTGGCTGGAAGCCGATGGAAAAGCTGCAAACCTATCTCGTCTGGGAACATTTCGCCGAAGATGACGATCGTTTGCGCAGCGCCAAACAGCTTTGCAAGACGGACCCGATACCCACCACGGTTGGGGGGCAGAATGTTCCGCTCGTCAATGCAGGCGTGTTCAATCTTGCGCCCTATCTCAGCCAGAGCTGTCAGGCGGTATCGCTGTATTCGCCGGAAGCCTTTCAGGTGCCGAATGGCTATTCGCTGCCCTATTATCTGGGGCCGCAATTCAACAGTCTGATGAACAACAACGTCGATCCTTATTCGCGGACAACGCAGTCCACCGACTTGCGCAAGATCGAGTCCCAGTTCACGCCGGATTACAGCGTGAAAAGCAATGTGGTGCAGCTCAGCTCGACCTATGAGGTGAGCCCGCTGCTAACCTTTGTATCGGAAACATCCTTCAGCAACGACTTTTTGAGTTCGACGCAGGATTATAACCGCTTCAACACCGCCCCCGGCGTTTTCACCAAGAAAGTCAGTGGTGGGCCTGATCTCAACGGCGCCAAAAATTATCTGATTGATGCCGACGGTGTGTTCTGTGACCCGCAGCTTGGGTGCAGCGACCGGCTGCTGGCAATGGATATGGTGGTCGCAAAATCCTGGCAGGCGGGTCAGGAGTTTCGTCTGACATCGCATTTCGCCGGGCCGTTCAATTTCAGCTTCGGCGGCAATTACCTGCATTATGAGACGGGCGAAAACTATTACGTCTTCATCAATTCGCTCACGGCCTTTTCCTGGGCGCAAGGCGGTGGAGACGGCAGCGGCGATATTCCTCGTCCCTCCTGGCAACCCGGCGTGTCCGATAACAGCCAATGTCTGGGGCGTTATGGCGGATATAAATATTATAATCCGGTCTTCGGCGGCGGTTCGCCCAACGTCAATGCCTGTACCTATATTGATCCCAACCCGGTCACCAAGCTGAACGACAAGGGGCACAATTATTTCCTCAGCCAGAATCCTTACACGCTTAATTCCTTCGCGGCGTTTGGCGAAACCTATTACGAGATCACGCCTGAGCTGAAAGCCACTGTCGGCCTTCGTTATACCGAAGACCGCAAGCATTTCACCATGATCCCCAGCGAACTTCTCGCGGTGGGTTGGGGGTATCCCTCGACGGGCGCGATCAATCAGCAATGGGGTCAGTTCACCGGCCGTACGGTTTTGAACTGGGAACCTGATCTGAAATTCACCGATCAGACGCTGGTTTTTGGTAGCTATAGTCATGGTTATAAGGCCGGTGGTGCAAACCCGCCCGGTGCTGTGCTGCTGATCTATGGCGGAAGTGGCAATAACCCAAACCCCATTCACCCCACCTCGTTCAAACCGGAATTCATCGACGCCTTTGAACTCGGCACTAAGAACGCGTTGTTCGACAACACGCTCACCATCAATGCGAGCACCTTTTACTTCAACTATCAGGGCTATCAGATTTCGGAGATCATCGATCGTTCCGCGATCAACCGGAATTTCAACGCCAATGTGAAGGGCGCCGAAGTTGAAGCCACCTGGGAGCCGCTTCCGGGCTTACGTTTCAACATGTCGGGCGGCTATGAAGATGCGCGCGTTGCACGCGGCCAGAAGGGCGTGGACCTAATGGATCGCACGGCGGGCGACCCCAACTACATGGTGATGAAGCCGTTCGCGACACAGGCGTCGAACTGCATTTTCCCGGTGTCTGAAGTGGTCTGGCTGCTCAAGCTCGGTCAGGGTGCTTATAGCGATGGCCAACAGGGAAATCCGGCGCCGCTTGCCTGTGGTGTCGCCTATGCGGACGGCAACGATCCGATTACCGGCAAGCCTTATACAAATCCCTATCCGGGTGGAGTGGACGCTTTCTTTGGCAGACCGGTCGATCCGGCCTATCCGGGTTTTGATCCTTCCACCGTGCCGAATAATGGCGCAGGCATAGACAAGGATTTGGGCCATCACATGCTGCCCAATGCGCCGCCCTTCACCTTCTCGGCGGGTGCGCAATATTCCATGCCGATCACGGCAAATTGGGCGGCCACGCTGCGTAGCGATTTTTACTGGCAGGATGATAGCTGGGCGCGGGTGTTCAACGACAATCCTTATGACCGCATTCACGGCTATTCCAACCTCAACATCTCGTTGATCCTCACCAATCAGGCGGGTTGGCAGGTGATGGGCTTTGCCAAGAATGTGCTCAACACAACGGCGATTACCGGCGCCTTCCTCAACAGCGATGACAGCGGCCTCACCACCAATGTCTTTCTCACTGACCCACGCCTGATCGGTGTGCGCGTTACGAAAAACTGGTGAGCGTCATGAGAACAAAAACCGACAGCGCCAATATATCTATCCGGGGGACGGCCAATGAGTGAATTGATCAACGCAGGTGCCACAGAGCGCAATATCCGTTGGCAATTGCTGGCTTCGGTATCTTCGGTTGCCCTTGTCGCCAGCCTGTGTGCGCCTGCACAAGGGCTTGCCGACGAAGATACGCAACGCCCGACCGTGTGGCTGGAATTGGGCGGCGCGCTTCAGCGGGTGGATGGCGGGCAGGAGAGTTTTGCGCCGCCGTTCATCCTCAAACATTCGGGCGCGCCCTATAATTTTGCCTCGCCACTCAGCTTTGAGCGTATGCCGCGCAGTGGTTTTGGCGGCGATGCCAAGATCACCTTTGAGCCCAAGGGCACAGATTGGGTGTTTACGGCGGCGCTCAAATTTGGCCGTTCCAATGCCAAGCGCGATCGTCATCAACAAACGATCGCAACAATTACGCAAACCAACGGTTACACCAAGAATAGTACAAAATATAAGTTGTTTCATCGCAATGTCACCAGTTTCAACCACACCATGTTCTCAGCCTCGGAAAGCCATGCCGTTCTGGATTTTGCGGCGGGCAAGGATGTGGGGCTTGGGCTGCTTGGCAATGGCGGCATTTCGACCTTCAATTTCGGCATGCGCGTTGCGCAGTTTCAGAGTAAATCCTCCACTGTTTTCCGCTCTTTCCCTGATCCGCATTACGACAGGAATGCGAAGTATGCGGGTCAGCTCAAAGGCCATCATCACAGTTATTATGCGCGGGCGGAGAACGAGCGCAGCTTCCGCGGCATTGGCCCATCTATTTCATGGGAGGCTGCGGCCCCGATCGCCGGAAAGCCGAACGATGGTGGTGTCACATTCGACTGGGGTGTGAATGCGGCCCTGCTGTTTGGCAGGCAAAAGGCATCGGGCAATCATTTGACGACCGGTAGGTATTTTATGGGCAGCCCGCTTATCAAGCCGCCCACCTCCCACTATTTTCATCCAAAGCCATTTGACCGTACGAAATCCAAAGTCGTGCCTAATCTCGGTGGGTTCGCGGGGCTGAGTGTCCGCTACTCCCATGCGAAATTCAGTCTCGGCTATCGCGGCGATTTTTTCATCGGCGCGATGGATGGCGGGATTGACGTGCGCGATACGCGCAACCGCAACTTCTACGGGCCCTATGCCAGCATCAGCATAGGTTTGGGCGGCTAGCACCTTTCGCAACCGCAACATGAAACGGCCTCGCTTTCCGGCGGGGCCGTTTTTTTATGCCCGATGTTCAGGAGGGCGATAAGTTTTGCCGGGCTGGCGTGTCCTCATAAGTATGGTCCGTCGGATCTGATCCTCGAACGCGAGAGCGGTGAGACGGGATGAATAAGACGCCTGAAGTTCTTGATGTTCTAGCGCAACCGACGGGTGCTGAAATCTGCTCGTCCAAATTGAAGGCGTGGTTCGTCCGCGAGGTTTTGCCATTGGAAGCGGTGCTTACACAATTTCTGCGGCACAACTGGCGCGACCAGAGCGACATCGAGGATCTGCTGCATGATGTGTATGCGCGGGTCTATGATGCGGCGCGGCGGCAACTGCCGGATCAGACCAAGGCGTTTGTTTTTGCCACGGCACGCAACCTGCTCAGCAACCGCATTCGCGACCGGGCCGTCATCCCCATTGAGGCGGTGGCCGATCTGGATGCGCTGAATATTGCGATAGATGCGCCGGGGCCGGAGCGCAGCGTCATCGCCCGCGACGAACTGCGCCAACTCAGTGCCGCGATCGACAAATTGCCGCCGCGTGGGCGCGAGGTGGTGCTGCTGCGCCGGGTTGAAGGGCTTAGCCGCGGCGAGATCGCGCTGCGCATGGGGATTGGGGAAGAGGCTGTTTCGGTACATTTGAGCCGCGCGATGGATGCGCTGGCCGCCATTTTGCTGGGCGATGCATCTGACAAGGGGGCCCGCTGATGAGCGCTGTGCAACCGGGCAATTTGAAAGATGTGCGGCTGTGCGCGGCGCAGTGGCTGGAACGGCAGGAGCAGCCGGGTTGGTGTGCTGCGGATCGCGCCGAACTTGAGGCGTGGCTGGAGGCCGATCCGGCCCATGCGGTCGCGTATTTTCGCGTGGAACTGGCGTGGCAACGCACGGCGCGGTTGGCCGCCTTGCGGGGGCCGGAGCGGTTACGCCCAATTACGCAGAAGGCAGGGAAAACCGGGGCATTCAAGGCGGCGGTTGGTTTTGCGCTTGCAGGGATTGTTGCCGCCGGTATTTTTTTCGCGACACGCGATCCGGGGCAGCGTGTTTATGCAACGGCGGTGGGCGAACGCAAAGTTCTGGCTTTGCCGGATGGCTCGCGGATCGAACTCAACACCAACACGGTGCTGCGCATTTCAAAGAGCGATGCGCGGCGCGTCTGGCTCGACCGGGGGGAGGCGTTCTTCCATGTCGTGCATGATTCCGCACACCCCTTTGTGGTCGATGCGGGGGCGCGCCGTATCACCGATCTGGGGACAGAGTTTGTCATCCGCCAGGATGATGCGCGCTTCAAGGTTGCGGTTCTGGAAGGGCGGGTGAGCGTGGCCGCAAAGGCCAATGCCGCGCAATCGCTGCTGCTGGTGCGCGGCGACAGTGCAGAAGCAACGGGAAGCGCGCTTGCGGTGAAAAACAATGCGCCCGCCAATATCGCCGGTGCGCTTGGCTGGCGGCGCGGTGTTCTGGTGTTCGACAACATCACGCTTGGCGAGGCAGCGGCAGAATTCAACCGTTACACCACGGGGCGGATTGTGGTGAGCGATGCGCAAGTGGCCGGTTTGCGGGTGGTCGGCACCTTCCCGACCGATGGTGTGGCCGGGTTTGTGGATGTGGCACGGCATATTTTGAACTTGCGGGTCGAAAAGCGCGGTGCCGACACAATTATTTCCAAATGAACAAACGGACTGATGGCCTGATTTAAAGCCGGGCTAAGGGGGGAAGATGATCTGTTCAAAGATACTGAAATCATTGCTTGCGAGCAGCGCGCTGGTGGCGCTGAGCACGGTCGGCGCTGTGGCGGCGAGCTTTTCGGTTCCGGCCGGGGATTTGAAGACCGCGCTTGATATTTATTCCAGTCAAGCGGGCGTGTCGCTGATGATTTCCGCCGATGTTGTTAGGGGCGCGCGCACCAAAGGGGTTTCGGGCAACCTTCCGGCGGCTGATGCCTTGCTGCGCATTCTGGATGGCACCGGTTTCGACATTTATCATAGCCCGACCGGGGCGATTGGGATTACGCAGGAAAAGCATTCGAGGGCTGCCGACCGCATTTTGCCGCTCGAACTGGCGCAAGCGACCACGCCACAACGCGCCGCAGTGGAGACGGTAACTGTCACCTCCTCAAAACTTGGTGGCGGGGATGTGCAGTCCATCCCGATTTCGATTACCGCGCTTTCCCAGGAGCAACTCACCGCAACACAGACCGCAGGCGGGCCGGACTTGATAAAACAAGTTCCGAATATGACGTTCACCAAGACCAATTTCAGCGGCTATTCGATTCAGCTACGCGGTATCGGCACGCAGGCAATTTCTGTCACCACCGATCCGGCTGTGGCGGTTGCGTTTAACGACATACCCTTTATCCGCAATCACTTTTTTGAGCAGGAATTCTTTGATGTTGCTCAGGTGCAGGTGTTGCGCGGGCCGCAAGGCACGCTGTTCGGGCGCAACGCGACCGCAGGGGTTGTAAACCTTACAAGTGCCAAACCGACCGATCAGTTCGAGGCTATGGCGTCCGCTGAACTCGGAAATTATCACCAGAAGCGCTTTGAAGGCATGATTAACCTGCCGATCGTCGATGATTGGCTGAGCATTCGGTTGGCCGGGGAATGGACCAAGCGGCAGGGCTATTCATTTAACGATCTGTCAAAGAGCCGCGTGGACGGGCGCAATTTATGGTCGGGCCGCGCCTCTATAAATTGGAAACCCGTTCAGAATCTGGAAGCCAATTTTGTTTGGGAGCATTTTTCCGAGAATGATGATCGGATGCGCAGCGCAAAACAGCTTTGCAAAACCGATCCGTTGAAGCTGAAAGTCGACGGTGTGGATGTACCGGCCGCAGGTTATTCCCTGAATGAAGCCAGCAATATGGGCGGCTATTTCAGCCAGGGGTGTTTGCCGGCGTCTTTTTATTCGGACGAGTCGTTTGAGGTGCCGAACGGATTTTCTCTGCCTTACGTTTCGGCCGGTCTTTATGGGGGTATCATCAAGCAGGGTGTCAACCCCTATGCGGGCGATACGCAATCCAAAAATCTACGCGTGATCGAAACCAGTCTTGAGCCGATTTACAAGGTCAAGAGCGATCTGCTCACACTGAGCGCGGATTACAAGCTGACGCCGACGCTGACAGTCACGACGCAAACCGGCTTCAACAATGATTTCATGTGGGCGACACAGGACTACAACAGGTTCAATACCAGGGCCGGTGTGTTTGCGCCATATGGCGGTGTATTCGGTGGATATGATGATTCAAAGGTTCAATTCGGCCTGCTGTCGCCTGACGGTGTTTATTGCGATCCGCAGCTTGGTTGTTCGGATCGTATTGTGGCGCAAGATCTTTCAACCCAACATTCCTGGCAATTCAATCAGGAATTCCGCATAGCGTCCCATTTCGATGGGCCGCTGAATTTTACCTTCGGCGGCAACTACATGCATTACGAAACCGCCGAGAATTATTATGTCTTCATCAACATGCTTACCGCGTTTGCCTATTGGACCGGCGATCTGGCTGCCATTAACCCCGAAGTCGGCCCATGGATTCCGGGCGTAACGGATGGGCATCAATGTTTGGGCGGCGCGTATAATGGGCAGGGTGGTTTTCAGTATGCCGATCCGAAACGTCCGTTGGCGCCGCCGGGAAATGCGTCCTGCATTTATATTGATCCAAATTCGCTCAGCAGCCTTAACGATAAGGGGCACAACTACTTTGTGAGTCAGAATCCCTATGGCCTCAATTCATACGCCTTGTTTGGTGAAGCGAATTACAGGCTGTCCAATGATGTCACCCTGACCGGTGGTTTGCGTTGGACCGAAGACCGCAAACACTTCACCTTGATTCCCAGCCAGCTTTTAACAAGCGGCTATGGCTACCCGAATATAGGTGCGGTGAACCAGGTTTGGGATAAATTCACGGGGCGCGCTGTTGTCAATTGGACGCCCGACCTCGGTTTCACCGATCAGACGTTGATATTCGGCTCTTATGCCCGCGGTTACAAAGCAGGCGGGGCCAACCCGCCGGGGCCGGTGCTCATTACCTATGGCGATTTGTTCGGAATCGACAACGGCCAGAGAAATAACCCCATTCATCCGCTGACATTTGAGCCGGAATATGTGCACGCGTTTGAAGTCGGCACCAAAAACAAACTTTTTGATGGTGCTCTCACCATCAATGCCAGTGCCTTCTATTACGATTATACTGGCTATCAGATTTCGGAAATTGTCGACCGCACCTCCATCAACCTGAACTTCGATGCCAAGGTGAAGGGTGTGGAAGTTGAAGGATTGTGGGAGCCGGTTCCCGGATTTCGGATAAATTTTGCGGGTGGATGGGAGGATACACGCCTTGCAAAGGGCAGCAAGTCTGTCGACCTCATAGACCGGACGGCAGGTATGCCAGGTTGGATGGTGTTCAAGCCGTTTATCGGGCAGGCATCCAACTGTATTCTACCAACTTACGTTGTTGCTGCCGATATTCTGAACCAGCAAGTCAATCCGAACGGTGTGAATACGGGTGGTCTCGTCGAGATGTGCGGCACTGCCTATGGCGCGCACAAAGATCCTGTGACAGCGCTGCCGTTCGATGCGTCCGGGCCGCCAACCGTTGCGCTTTCGGCATTCGGGTTGCATCCGATCAGCGGGTATCAGGGATTTGATCCGCTTACCGCGCCCAACAATGGCGAAGGGTTCGACAAGGATCTGAGCGGCAATCAATTGCCGAATGCGCCGCCGCTGACCGTTTCGCTGGGTGCGCAATACACCATACCGCTGTCTTCGCAATGGGCCGGAACCGTGCGCACCGATTACTACTGGCAGGATTATTCCTGGGCGCGGGTGTTCAATGCCAATCCGTATGATCGTTTGCGCGGTTACTCCACCGTCAATCTGAGCGTCGTCCTTACCAGTCAGGATGGTTGGCAGATCATGCTGTTCGACAAGAACGTGTTTAATACAACGGCCATTACTGGCGCATTCCTGAACAGCGATGACAGCGGATTGACGACCAACGTCTTCCTGACCGATCCGAAGCTGATCGGCATCCGCGTAACAAAGAACTGGTGAGGGGAACGATGTCTGAACTCATTCAAAATGCGCAGGGTCTGCAATCGGGTTTGCGCGCTTATTTGCTCTCGTCTGTTGCAGCCGTGGCGGTTGCGGCGCTGATTTGCACCCAGGGCACAGCTCAGGCGGATGAAAGGGAAAATCAGCCAACAGTCTGGATTGAACTTGGCGGCCATCTGCAACGCATGAGCGGGCAGGACCGGTTCTTCTCGCCACAATTCCTCAGTGATTTTGCGGATAGTCCGGGCCTCAATCCGGCAAGGCCAGGAACGGCGCTGTCCCTCCCCAACTATGGCAAGGGGTTTGAAGGCAAAATTGCCCTCGCGCCCAGTGGCTCGGATTGGAGACTATCGGGCTCCATCGTCTACGGGCGATCAAACGGGGCAACGCATCTGCATCAATCCGCGATCAAGACGATCCCCACGGGATATTACTATCACGGCAATCCGCTGCGTGACCCTTTGAACGCCAAAGCCTTCTCCGACGTCGAAACCAAAAGCCACAGCAGCTATGCGCTGATCGACTTCAAGGTCGGAAAAGATGTGGGGTTGGGCGCGGTGGGCCATGATGCAACATCGACTGTGTCCTTTGGTCTGCGCGCTGCCGTGTTTACGTCGACGTCAGAGGCAGACCTCAAGGCGCGGCCTGAAATCCATCTCCATGGGTTTCTGCCGAATAAATACTGGACGAATTTCTATGCTTCGGCACAAAACGAGCGCAGCTTTCGGGGCATCGGCCCTTCGCTGTCGTGGGACGGATCGGCAGCCGTGCTTGGCAGTGCGGAAGACGGCGTATCGCTCGATTGGGGGCTTTCGGGCGCCGTGCTTTTTGGTCGCCAGAAGGCGGGCACGCGTCATCAGACGACCGCAAGAGAAATGTATAGCTATTTCTATTTCAATTATAGCGAGGCTTATAAGCATGCCCCGCCCCGACAGGCGCGAAAGCGCTCGGTCGTCGTGCCAAATCTCGGCGGCTTTGTGGGGGCGAGCGTGCGGCGCGCCAATGCAAAGGTGAGTTTTGGCTATCGCGGCGATTTTTTCTTCGGCGCAATGGATACCGGGCTTGATTCGCGCAAACAGTCGTCGATGAGCTTCCATGGCCCGTTCGCAAAGGTCAGCATCGGGCTGGGTGGGTAGGCAAGGGCGGATCTGACGAAGAACGGGACGGCGGAGCGATCCGCCGTCCTTTGTGTTTCGGGCCGGGGGCAGCGCGCTATCGCCCATGGAAGTGGTCACCTAATAATAGGCGTGCGGACGATACTCGCATGGGATGAGTGCGCTTTGTGCTTTCGACTTCCGGTATGATCCGATACCGTCCGGTATTGGCGGCGGGGGGCTGGTGGTGGTGCATAAAATCCCGAGTTCTTTAGTGGGTTTTGCGGTAGCTGGGCGTGGGCTTGGGGCCCTGCTGGTTTGCGGAGGTCAGCCATGACGGTGCTGCGACGCAAGAAGGCGCCCGTGTCGCGCGCCCGTTCCAAGGGCGCGAAGCTTTCGCGCGGCATGGGACGCGGCGAAATTCTGACCGAGGCGATGAAGCTGTTTTCCCGGCATGGCTATGAGGGCGCCTCCACCGCGGATATTGCGGCGGCGGCAGGGCTCTCCCAGTCGGTGGTGCTCTATCACTTCGGCTCGAAGGAAAATCTTTGGCGGGAGGCGATGCGCGGATTGTTCGCCAAAGTGAACACCCAATCGCTGATGAATCAGGAGGCGTTCAAGGATCTGGACCTTCTGGCCCGGCTCAGAATCGCCATCCGCCGCTATGCGCATCTTTCGGCGCAGACCCCGGAATTCGGGCGGGTGGTGACGCGGGAGGGTATGACGGGCGGCCCGCGGCTGCGCTGGCTGGTGGAAGACCTGATGCCGCCGAAACACAATGTCTTCATTCGCCTGCTGGACGAAGGGATTGCGGCGGGGGTGCTGAAGCCCTGCTCGTCGGGCCATATTTCGATGGTTATGCACATTACTTCCAATGTGATTTTTCTGCTGGCGCCGCTGGCTGAAATGATCACCGGCAAAACCTCCTTCTCGGCGGAGGCGGTTGAGCGGCATATTGATACGGTGGTCGATCTGCTGGTCAGCGGGCTTGCGGTCGATCCTCCGGCGAGGGCGGCGGCGCGCTCAGGCAAGGCAAAGCCGGCCGCGCGGCGGCTGGCTGTGCGCAGTCCGGCCAAAAAGCGGCGCGCGGCGCAATAGACCTGTCTGCCAAATATTTTGGGTTGGCGATTGGGGGTGTGGGCCTCCACATTCGTCGGACTCTGTGGGGACTATTGTCTTCGACACGCCAGGATGGGCGGGATATGGCCGAAACGCCGCAAGCGGAACAGGAGCAGGGAGGGGTGGTGCAGGCCGTGCCAGATGCGGAAAGCTGGCCGGAGGCCGACAAATGGTTCCTGCGCGAGGTTCTTCCGCTGGAAGCAGCCCTGATGCTCTATCTCAGCCACAACTGGGACAATAAAAGCGATCTGCCCGATTTGCGGCAGGAGATTTATGCCCGCGTCTGCGAAGCGGCGCAGCAGCAACTGCCGCTGTCTGCCAAGGCGTTTCTTTTTGCCACTGCGCGCAATCTGTTGATTGATCTGGTGCGCCACAAGCGGGTGGTGCAGATCGAGGCGATGGCCGATCTGGAGACGCTGGATATTGCCAGCGAGCAGCCGGGGCCGGAGCGCGAGGTCGCCGCGCGGGAAGATTTGCGCGCCGTCCATGCCGCCATTGCCCGCCTGCCGCCGCGCTGCCAGCAGAGTGTGGTGTTGCGGAAAGTGGAAGGGCTTTCCTTGCGGGAAATCGGCCTGCGCATGAACATCAGCGAAAAAACGGTGGAACGGCATTTGACGGAAGGCTTGCGCGTTCTGGCGGCCGTTCTTTATGGCGAGAGCCGCAAAGGGATGAAACCATGAGCGGCGCGCGCGAGGACTTTGCGCCCGTGATTCATCCCGCGGGCGAGATTGAGGAACAGGCCGCCGCTTTTGTGATTGCGCGCCATGACCGGCCCGATTGGAGCGCGGAAGATCAAGCGGCGCTGGAGGCGTGGATGGCGCAATCCATGCTGCATCGCGTGGCTTATCTGCGGCTTGAAGGGGCCTGGGCGCGGACCGACCGGGTGCGGGCCTTGCGGCGCGGGCGCGCTGTTGAAGATCTGCGGGGGCCTCAGCGTCTGTTCCGGCGGCTGGTGGCTGGGGTGGCGATTGTCGCCGGGCTTTCCGCAGCGTTTTACCTCGCTTTTCCGCAAACGCCGGGCCGTTATGCAACGACCTTGGGTGAGCGCAAGGTTTTGAAGCTGGGCGATGGCTCGCAAATCGAACTCAACACCAACAGCCAAGTGCGGGTTGCGGTCAACGCCACGCATCGCAAAGTGTGGCTGGACCGGGGGGAGGCGTTTTTCCGTATCGCGCACGATCCGGCACATCCCTTTGTGGTGGAGGCAGATGGGCGCCGCGTCACGGTGCTGGGCACCAAATTCTCCATGCGGCGCGACGGCGATGTGACCGATGTGGCGCTGTTTGAAGGGCGGGTGCGGTTTGACCCGCAAGGGGAGGGCGCGCGTGCGCCGGTGGAGCTTGCGCCCGGCGATACGGTGCGGGTGACCTCGAAAACGCTGACCCTTTCGCGCAAATCTTCAAAGGCGCTCGCCGATAGCGTGGCTTGGCAGCGCGGCGTGGTGGTGTTTGATCGCACGCCGCTGACGGAGGCGGCGCGCCAGCTCAATCGCTATAATGACGAGAAAATTGTCATTGCCGATGCGGCGACCGGCAAAATCACCATTGGCGGCACGTTCCAGACCAACAACACCGCCGGTTTTGCGCGCGTGGCCCATGCGGTGCTGGGGCTGCATGTCGAGATAAGGCCGGGCGAGATGATTATCTCGCAATAGGGATTGGGGGAAGCGCGTCTCAGCTTCGTCCCAATCTATAGGGGCATTTGTGCCCCAGATACGGGGGGCCAATGTTTAAGTCTGTCACGTCCACTTTGCTTGCTTCGGCGGCGCTATGTTGCGCGTCCGGCGCTGTCTTTGCGCAGGATTTCAATGTGCCGGGCGGCGATCTGAAAGCGGTGCTGGATGTTTATGCCGTGCAATCGGGCGTGCAGCTCATGTATGGCGACCGGCAGGTGAGCGGGATACGCAGCAGCGGCGTGCGCGGTGCGCTCTCGGTGGACGATGCGCTGGGCCGGATTTTGAAGGGCACAGGCTTTGACATGCGCCGCGATGCATCGGGCGCAATTGCCATTGTGCGCGGGGGTGTGTCGTCTTCCGCATCGCAAGTGACGGCGCTGCAATTGGCGCAGGCGGCGACGCCGCAGCGCGGCACGGTGGAAACCGTGACTGTTACCTCGTCCAAGCTCGGCGGCGCCGATGTGCAATCCGTGCCCATCGCTATCACCGCGCTCAGTCAGGAACAGCTCACCGCGCAGCAGATTGCAGGAGGCCCGGACCTTATCAAATCCGTGCCGAATATGTCTTTCACCAAGACAAATTTCTCCGGCTATAGCATCCAGATTCGCGGCATCGGTACGCAGGCCGTCTCGGTCGCCACCGATCCGGCTGTTGCGGTGGCATTCAACGATACCGCGTTTATTCGCAATCACTTTTTCGAGCAGGAATTCTTCGACGTCGCGCAAGTCGAAGTGCTGCGCGGCCCGCAAGGCACGCTTTATGGCCGCAACGCGACCGCGGGTGTGGTGAACGTGGTCTCTGCCAAGCCAAGCGACCAGTGGGAGGCCAAAGCCTCTGTCGATGTCGGCAACTATAATGGCCGCCGCCTCGAAGGTATGCTCAACATCCCCATCGCCGAAGACAAACTCGGGCTGCGATTGGCCGGTGCGTGGACCAAGCGCGATGGCTATGACTACAATTCCATCACCGAACACAACGTCAACGGCCGCAATCTCTGGTCCGGCCGCGGCACACTCGGCTTCGCCCCGACGAGCTGGATACGTGGCACCGCGATCTGGGAACATTTCGACGAAAAAGATGATCGTTCGCGCACCGGCAAACAGCTTTGCCACCGCGATCCGGGGCCGGAGTCCGTTGGCGCACAAAACAACCTCGAAGGCTTTGCCAGAGCCCAGATGAGCCAGGGCTGCTTGCCCGGCTCGCTCTACGATGCCGGTGCTTTTGGCACGCCGAATGGCAACAGTCTGCCTTTGGTATTGGCGGGGGAGGATCCGCAACTGGGCCGCATTGGCTTCATTCCTGGTGGGACAAATCATGTATCTCTCCAGCTTGTGGGCGGTCTCGATTCCTTGCGCAACCCAATTGATCCCTATGGCGGCATGATGCAGTCCACGAACCTGCGTGAGATCGCCTCGGCCTACGATCCAAAGTTCAAAGCCAAGAACGATGTGGTCGAATTGAATTTCGATGTCGATCTCACGCCAAGTCTGACGCTCACGTCGCAGACCGGTTACAACAAGGATTCCTATTATTCCACGCAGGATTATAACCGCTTCAATACGGTGCCTATTTTCAATAATTCCGACGGAACAGAAGGATTCCTGAGGGGTTCTCCGAATACCGCGCCGATAACGCCCGGCGGAATTTACTGTGATCCGCAGCTTGGCTGTTCCAAGAGCATTGTGGGTGTCGATATATCCAAGGCGAAAAGCTGGCAGGTTTCTCAGGAAATTCGCCTTGCATCAAAATTCGAGGGCCCGCTGAATTTCAGCGTCGGTGCCAACTACACCCACTACAAGACGGTCGAAGATTACTACGTCCTGTTCAATCTGATTACCGCACTTGCGCAGGCCGCATCTCCTGTCGGTAATGGTAGCGCCGACATCACGAAATGCGCGAACGGGCGCGCAAGTACGAACTATTACGATCTCGGCACGCCGCAAGCGGTAGGGTGCATCTATATCGACCCTAATCCGATCGAAAGTCTGAATGGTGATGGGCACAACTATTTCCGCAGCACCAATCCTTATGAACTCACCTCATGGGCAGGCTTCGGGGAAGTCTATTATCAGGTGCTTCCTGAACTGAAATTGACCGGCGGCTTGCGTTATACTGCCGACAACAAGACCTTCACGCCAATTCCCACGCAACTGCTCCTGTCCACGTTCTTCAATCTCGGCGGCACTGTCGATCGGGGCTACCCGGCCGATCCTGACATCAAGCAGCATTGGGGTGAATTTACCGGGCGTCTCAATGCGCAATGGACGCCGAAAGTTTCATTCACCGATGAAACGATGGTCTATGCGTCGTTCGCGCGTGGTTACAAGGGTGGCGGCGCCAACCCTCCAGGCATCGGGTTTTCTAAGAATAACTGGTTGAACAGCCCTTTGTTCGGGCCTTATCTGCAGACCCTGCCTTACCCGGAGACGTTTAAACCGGAATTCGTCAACGCCTATGAACTGGGTACAAAGAACACGCTGGCCGATGGCGCGATCACACTCAATGGTGGGCTGTTCTATTACGATTACAAGGGCTATCAGATTTCGCAGATCGTCGCTCGCACAGCGATCAACCAGAACTTTGACGCCAAGGTGTGGGGCGGCGAGTTTGAAGGTGTGTGGGAGCCGATTCCCGGCCTGCGTTTCAATAGTGCTGCGGGCTTTCAGGGAAGCCGCGTCAACGATGGCCAATCCTCCATCGACATGATGGATCGCGTCAACGGACATACGGATTACATGCTTCTGAAGCCGTTTGTTCTGTTACCGTCCAATTGTGTCGTGCTGAAATCGGTGGTGGAGCAATATGTGGCTTATAACCGTGCGCACAATACTGCGGATGGCTTAAACCTGCCATCGCTCTGTCCTGGGGCGGCCCTCTCCAACGCGGCACGTTATGCAGGCATCACGCCTGACATCACAAAGTTCACCGGCGCGCCCGGCTTTCCCTTCAATGAGACGGTGTTCCCGAACCAGGGCCAAGGCTTCGCCAAAGACCTCGGCGGCAACAAACTGCCCAACACGCCGGATTTCACATTGTCAGTCGGCGCGCAATACACCATGCCCATCAGCGCCGACTGGGCAGGCACCTTGCGGGGCGACTTCTACTGGCAGGGCAATTCTTTCGCCCGTATCTACAACGACAAGCCTTATGATCAACTGCACGGCTACACCAATATCAACCTGACGGTGATCTTCACCAATCAGGATGGCTGGCAGGCTATGGCCTATGTGAAGAATGTGATGGACACTACGGCCATCACCGGCACCTTCCTCAACTCCGATGATACGGCGCTGACGACCAACATCTTCACCACCGATCCGCGGTTGTTCGGTCTGCGCATCACCAAGAACTGGTAATCTGGACGTTCCAGAAGACAAAAAGGCCCGGGCAGCCACTCGGGCCTTTTTGCTTTGCCCTTCAGCGTTTGCGCGCGGGGGTGAAATCTGAAATCGGGGCGCCCCAATCTTCGTCGAAGGCGGCGATCAGGTTTGCGACATTGTGTTTGCCGATACGGCGGGCGAGTTGTTCCGAAATCACCCGCATCGCGGCCTGCGCATCTTTGCGGCGGCGCTCCCCGACTTTGCTGATGACGATGATTTTGGCGCGCCCGTCTTCAGGATCAGCCCGCAGGGTGAGATATTTTTGCTCGACCATCTGATTGATGATCTCATGCACCGCCTGACGGCTGACGCCGATGCGCCGCGCAATATCCGAAGGGCGGTTCACACCCTGAATGATATTGGCCATGATGATGGATTGTGGGCGCGTCACCTCCGGCCAGCCATGCTGCTGAAGGTAATTGCGCAGGCTCTCATCATACCAGTAAAACGCTTCCAGCAGCGGAATGATGAGATAGGCTGGGTCGACTTTCCGGGGCGGGGCCATGGGCGACAGGTTTTTGTGACGGCCACTCCATAGCCCAGTTCGCGCCTCACGAAAACCTCAGGGGCTGCTCAGCCTTGCGCGGCAAGGCTTTCCTGCAACGCGCCTGCGATGCGGGTGATGGCGGCGGAGGCGGCGGGAATGGCGCCCCCCATATTCAGAAAGCCGTGAATCATGTCGGGGAAATAGAGCGGGATCACCTTCACCTTTGCCTCTTGCAGGCGAGTGATATAGGCCGCCGCCTCATCGCGCAGCGGATCGAACCCGGCATACAGGATGATGGTGGGCGGCAAGCCCTCCACATTATGGGCGAAAAGCGGCGAGAGCCGCCAATGGCGCGCCTTCACAAAACCGCAGACATAGTTCTGCCGATACCAGCCGTATAGCGCGCTGGTGAGCAGATAGCCTTCGCCCAGGCTCGTATGTGAGGCCAGCCCCGCCGCCAGATCGAGACAGGGATAGATCAATATCTGGAATTTCGGCTGCGCGCTGCCGCGTTGCTCGCGCGCCGCAAGACAGGCCGCCGCCGCCAGATTGCCGCCAGAACTATCCCCCGCAATGCCGAGCCTTGCGGGGTCGAGCCCGAGCTGGCGATGGTTCTGATGCACCCAGTCGAACGCGCGCCGCGTATCGTCAAAAGCTGCGGGATAGGGGTGTTCGGGCGCAAGGCGATACTCCACAAATACCACCACTGCATTATTGGCCGCCGCCAATTGACGGCAGAGCGGCTCATAGGTTTCGAAGTCACCCACCGTCCAGCCGCCGCCATGCAGAAATACGATTCCGGTGTGGAGCTTGCCCGCTTCAAAGCCCTTGGGGCGGATGATTTTCAGCGGCGGCGCTTCCGGCGTGCGGATCTCATAGATGCTATCCACCTCCACCAGCGGGCCGAGCAGGGGTTTGCGGCTTTCGCGATAGCGCCTGCGCGCCTCTTCTGGCGTGCATTGGATGTGCGGGCCGCGATGGGACAGCGTTTCGATGACCCGCAGCGCCTCCGCCGAGGGGCGGGTTGGCTCTGCGCCCTCTACCACCGAAAAATTGCGAAAAGCGCCGTACGCCGCCTTGTTCGGCTGGTGTATTTTCGGGTCCGGCATGGCGCCCTCCACAGGTTGAGAAGGGCCAGAATAATATATTGTCTATAAATAAGATAGGGTATAAGGACTAAGTAGTATCCGCCAGTCCGGCCGGGTATTTCGAGGAGGTGAGAGATGAAATGGAAAGCCGTTTTCCACGGGCTTGTGCTTGGCGCGGCCTTTTCAGGCATGGCGCTTGCGGCAAGTGGGCCCAGCAGCATTTTGAATGCGTCTTATGATGTTGGGCGCGAGCTGTTTGCCGAGTTGAACCCTGTTTTTGCGGCCCAGTGGAAAGCCAAAACCGGCGAGACGATTGAGATCAATCAAACCCATGCCGGTTCTTCCAGCCAGGCGCGCTCTATCCTTGAAGGGCTTCAGGCCGATGTGGTGACCTTCAACCAGGTTCCCGATGTGCAGGTATTGCATGACAAGGGCAATCTGATCCCCGCCGACTGGCAGACCAAATTCGCCCATAAAAGCTCGCCCTTTTATTCGCTGCCTGCCTTTTTGGTGCGCAAGGGCAACCCCAAACAGATCAAAAACTGGGGCGATCTGGTGAAGCCGGGCGTGCAGGTGATTTTCCCCAACCCCAAAACATCGGGCAATGCGCGCTATACCTATCTCGCGGCCGTGGCCTATGCGCTCGACAAGTATAAAGGCGATCATGCCAAGGCGCAGGCCTTTGCCAAAGCGCTGTTCTCCCATGTGCCGGTGTTCGACACCGGTGGGCGCGGTGCAACCACCACCTTTGCCGATCGCAATATCGGCGATGTGCTCGTTACCTTCGAAGCCGAAGCCCATGGCATCGCCAAGGAAAAGGGTGAAGACAAGTTCGAGGTGGTGACACCGCCGATCAGCCTGCTCGCCGAATTCCCCGTGGCGCTGGTGGACAAGGTTGCCGACAAGCGCGGTTCGCGCGCCCTTGCGACCGCCTATCTCAAATTTCTCTACACGCCCGAAGCGCAGGATGTGATTGCGCGTAACTTTTATCGGGTGCGCGACAAAAAAATTGAGGCCAAATATGCCAAACAGTTTGCGCCGGTGAAGCTGGTGACGGCGGAAGAGGCGTTTGGCGGCTGGCAGAAAATCGCCAAGGAGCATTTCGCCTCTGACGGACTGCTGGACCAGGCTTTCGCAAAAGAGTAATTCGGCAGAAGAGATAGCGGCCGTACCCGTACACGCGGGTGCGGCCGTTTTTAAGGTGAGGCCAAGAAACGGCATGGGCAGGCGCGCAGTACCCGGCCTCGGCTTCACGCTGGGCACAACGCTGGTCTATCTCACCTTGATCGCATTTCTGCCCATCGCGGCGCTGCTTTTGAAAGCCGCCGATCTTGGCTGGGCCGAATTTCTCACCATCGCCACATCCCGCCGCGCGGTTGCGACCTATCGGGTGACGATTCTCTGCGCGCTCTATGCAACGTTGTTCAATGCCGTGTTCGGTCTGTTATTGGCATGGATTCTGGCGCGTTATGATTTTTGGGGACGGCGCATTCTGGATGCGCTGGTCGATTTGCCCTTTGCCCTGCCGACTGCGGTGGCCGGCGTTGCGCTGGTGACCTTGTTTGTACCGAATGGCTGGCTCGGCCAGTGGCTGGAGCCGATGGGCATCAAAGTCGCATTCGCGCTGCCGGGCATCGTGATCGCTATGGCCTTCACCAGCCTGCCTTTTGTGGTGCGCAGTGTGCAGCCGGTGTTGATGGAGCTTTCGCGCGATGTCGAGGATGCGGGGATGTTGCTTGGCGCGCGCGATTCTCAAATCTTCCGCCGCATCATTTTGCCGGAATTGGTGCCCGCGCTGCTGTCCGGCTGCGCCCTTGCGTTTGGCCGCAGCCTGGGGGAGTTCGGCGCGGTGATTTTTATTGCAGGCAATATTCCGCTGAAAACGGAAATTGTTTCCCTGCTCACCATCATCCGCATTGAGGAGTTTGAATATTCTTCTGCCGCCGCGCTTGCGGTGGTGATGCTGGCAGCGGCCTTTATCATCTTCTTTGTCACCAACTCTTTGCAAATCTGGTATGGCAGGCGGGCGGGGGCGCAATGAGCGGCGGACAGCAAATCGCGCCGGATTGGCGACCCAATGAGCGCAGCCTTGCGCGTCGGTTGATGATTGTGGGCGGTGGTGGTTTCGCCGCGCTGTTTCTGGGCCTGCCGGTCGCGGTGATCTTCACGCTCGCGCTCGATTCCGGGCTCGGCACCTACATCGCCAAGGTGACAGAGCCTGCCACGCTGCATGCGATTTATCTCACCGTGCTTACCTCGTTTGTGGTGGTGCCGATCAATATCGGCTTTGGCATTTGCGCCGCCTGGGCCATCACCAAACATGATTTTTTTGGGCGGCGGCTACTTGGTACGTTGATTGACCTGCCGCTGTCTTTCTCGCCGGTGGTGGCCGGTGTCGCCTATCTCTTTCTCTATGGTGCGCAAGGGCTGCTTGGCCCGTTCCTGATGGCGCATGACATCCAGATCATGTTCACCGTGCCTGCGATTTTTCTGGTCAGCCTGTTTGTGACCAGCCCGTTTGTTGCGCGCGCGCTCATTCCCGCCATGCAGAGCGAAGGCAATACCGATGAGGAAGCGGCAACCTCGCTCGGCGCGACGGGCTTGCAAACCTTTCTGCGTGTCTCGCTGCCTAATATCAAATGGGCGCTGCTCTATGGCGCAGTGCTGTGCAATGCGCGCGTGATGGGAGAATTCGGCGCGGTCTCAGTGGTATCGGGCAAAGTGCGCGGGCAGACCAACACATTGCCTTTGCAGGTTGAATTGATGTTCAACGATTTCAATACCGCAGGGGCCTTTGCCGCCGCCTCCACACTCACGCTGCTGGCGCTTGTCACGCTTGCCATCAAAACCTTTGCCGAAAGCCGCCAGGCGCGCGAGAGGTAACTCCAGCATTGATGTCGCACCGCACCGAGAAGTGTTGCGGCGCAACGCATAGTCCTATAAAAGGTATATGAAATACTTCTTTTGGCAGACAGATGTCTTTTGCCAGAGCGATAGTCTTTACCAAATCGGTATTTGCCAGAGCTGCCATGGGCGGTGCGCAATGACCTATGTCGTCACCGAAGCCTGCATCAAATGCAAATATATGGATTGCGTCGAAGTCTGTCCGGTGGACTGCTTCTACGAGGGCGAGAACATGCTCGTCATCCATCCGGACGAATGTATTGATTGCGGCGTGTGCGAGCCGGAATGTCCGGCAGAGGCGATCCACCCCGATACCACATCCGGCCTCGAACAATGGCTGGCGCTCAACGCCGAATATGCATCGCTTTGGCCCAACATCGCTGTCAAAGGCACCCCGCCTGCCGATGCCAAAGACTGGGACGGCGTGCCCGATAAATTCGCCGAGCATTTCAACCCCAAACCCGGAAAGGCTGGAAAGGAATAATGATGCAGCCAAATCTCATGCCGCGCGGTCCACAGGTCCTGCCGGAACCGCAAGCGAGCCCGCCGCTTGCGCCACAGCTTTTGCACATCCCCAAAACGCCGTGTCGCTCGGCCATGCATCCGGGTGTCTACAAGCTGGCGCTATTGTGCTGGGCCGGTTTGATGGCGGTGTTCTGGGTGACATTCCATGTCAGCACCAGCGCAAGCTTCATGGTCGCGGTGGGAACGGTTTATGCGTGTGTGTTTTTCGGCGTGCCTTTCATCATGATCCGCATGTCGCCGGGGGCCAATGCGCCTTTTCCGTCCTTCGATGAATTTTTGCGCGGGCGGTTCGACACGATCTATGGCCCCATCGCTGCGCGCGATGCGCTGTTGCAGGTTATTATGGTGCCGTTGGCGCTGGGGCTCGGCGGCGTGGCAATGGGAATCATTATTCACTATGCGCGTATCGCGCACTAGCACTATACGCGCATCACGCATGAGGTGGACAGCATGGAACGCACCTTTAAATCGCCGCTGATTGATGTTGCGCATCTTGCCGTAGCGCTTCTCTGGCTCGGCCTGCTGCTGGGCGTCTGCTTCATCGCCACGCCGGTAAAATTCAGTGCGGGCTCGCTCAGCCTGCCTGTTGCGCTGGATGTGGGGCGGGTGACGTTTGCACTCTTCAACACCATCGAATGGGGTGCGTTCACGCTTTTGGTCGTGGCGGTGGTGTTTTCAGGCCCGCGCAGATTTGCGGCGATCGGATGTGTTCTGCTCGGCTCTATTCTCATTGCGCAAACCGTGTGGCTGCTGCCGGTGCTGGATGATCGGGTGACACTTATTATCGCAGGCACGGTGCCCGAAGGCGCGCCGTGGCACATTGTCTATATCGCGGCGGATGTTGCCAAAGCGGCGCTGCTTGCGGCGATGGGCTGGTCGCAGGCGACCAGCCTTTCCCGCGCGATCTCCAAAGCACGCTCCGTTAAATATTAAGGTAGCCGTTCGCATCTGCTTCGCTGCGCACTTTGAGCACGGTGAGCAGTTTGCTTTCCCCTGTGCGCGTTTGCCAGGTGATGGATTGGCCGGGCGACAGGCCAATCAGCGCTGCGCCAATCGGGGTGAGCACCGAAATGCGGCCCTTCGCGGCATCGGCCTCTGCCGGATAGACAAGCTGCATGCTGCGCACGCGGCCCGTGGAATCATCGCGAAATTCGACAAAAGAGCCCATGCATGTGGTTTCAACACCGTTTGCATCGGCGATGGTGGCGCGGTTCAATTCTTGCTGGAGGAATTCGGCAACACCGGGGGCGCTGCGCAGCGCGCCATCCACGACATTTTGCAGCCGCTCATGATCGGCTTCCGAAATGCTGATACGGGGGCGTTCGATCTGAAGTGTCATTTGGGTTTTCCGCCAAAGGTTCCTTCCACAATGCGCATGGGC
>Ga0164241_10000331_pt1 | contig 97510 bp, 60 predicted proteins | sample OricomyardsoilBY_FD_108780 | JGI IMG/M metagenome (GOLD analysis project Ga0164241, IMG submission 108780) | Backyard soil microbial communities from Emeryville, California, USA - Original compost - Back yard soil (BY) | ecosystem: Environmental > Terrestrial > Soil > Unclassified | place: USA... | reverse complement strand
GCTGCCACTCCGCGCGGCGATCTCCTGGCTGACGATCGTACGGCCGGACAGGTCGCTGACGGTCACCGTCATCGTTGCATCGCCCTTGAGCGTGTACTGCAGGGTGATCGGGCTGCCGGCCTTCACCGGATTTGGATAGGAGCTGAGCGAGATGGCACCATTTCCGGACTCTGGTGCTTCGGGAAGGCTCGGCTTGAGCAGATCCTTCGAGCAGTCGCAGCGCTCGATCTTGCAGTCGACCTCCCTGTCCAGGCAGACCAGTTTTCCCCAGTACTGGCACTCCGATCGGATATCCTTGCGGCACCATTCCCGAAGCTCCTGTACTTTTGGCTCCTTGCATACCGGCTTCTCGAATTTATCCTCGCGAACATCATAGCTCATCTCTCTGCACTCATCGCGAAGGTTATCATCGGTCTTGATGAGATAGAACTGCGGAACGGGGCCGAAGCTCGTTGTAAGTCCCGCGACGATAAAGCCGTTGGTGATGCACTGAGGATTGCTCACATCCAGCACCGGCGATACCGACCAGGCCGCGTCGATCTGGCCGCCACCATACAGCATCACCGGATTGATCACATTGAGGCTCCCCACCTGCACGCGCGCCAGGAAAGCATCCTGCTGGCCGAGGCCCTGCGGTGCGACCATCAGTCCGGCCACGATCAGATCGCCCGGAGCGGTCGTCGGCGTGGCGAACGGGATCTCGCGCACGCAATAGCCCTCGTCCTGCAGAGGGCCAAGATCGCCGAAGACACGGTCGTTAACGCGGTCGCACGGCCGGTCTTTGGTCTGCACCAGATATACATCGGCCCCGCCCGACACGCTGTAGGTAGTCCCCGTGGCAACCAGGCAGCCCGCAAACGTGCCGATCCTCAGCTCCTGGATCGAGCGAAGCTCCTCGTTCTGGCCGCGGCCGTATGCGGCTGCGCCCTGCGATCCACCGCTGAAACCGCCCGTATTGCCATCGACGCGAACGATCCATCCATCGTTGCTATTGCTGCCGTAACTGTTGGTGGTGCCGGCGGCCACGATATCACCAGTCGACCCCGAGTTGACGATGGCCTCATCGACCGCCAGCAGATACTCCTGCCCGCCCTGTGGTCCATCGTAGCTCATCCCCCAGATCAACGTACCGGTGGCTCCATCGACCCGCACCATATAGCCATCGTACCGGGTGGTCCCGCTAGGAATCGTCATGCCGGCTGCGATGAAATCCCCCTGACGGGTGTTGTAGTTGGGATCCCCCGGTGTGGAGGCCTCCACCACATCCCAGCCGACTTCATCGGCATCGGGATTGCCGTACGTGTTCACCCACAGCACATTGCCGCACATATCGAGACGCAACAGCACAAGATCGAAGGAGGCCCCGCCGCAGCCACCTTTGTCGGTATAGCCGGTGATGATAAAGCCCCCCTGTCCCGTGGGATCATATCTGACCTCCCGAATGCTGAATCCGTAGTCGTCTCCCCCTGCCATATCATAGGATCGCGACCAGGCCAGCGATCCGTCAGCCTCGGTGCGAACGACATAGATATTCATATCGGTGCAGTTCCCGTTCGGGTCGCTGGCCGTTGTGCCGACCGATATATACCCCCCCGTAGATACCTGCTGTACCCCGCCATAGGCGGCGGAGAAACAATTGGGCCCGCCATAAATGGACTCGAAGCGTTGCGCCAACAGGGCGCTCGAACCGAAGCCGGCCAGAAAGAGTTCCGCACATGTGATGAAGAACAGCGCAATGGCGATGCGTTTGAATGCTGTACGCATGATACTCACCTCTTCGAAAAATGGTTGGGGATGCTCGGAGATATCCGGCATATATCGAAAACAGTGGGATCGGAATAATGGTGTTTCCAGGCAATATATTTCCCCGCCCATCGGTGAAATGGGAAAGGAATATACGCGCGCTCCTGTGACAGCACGTCGAACCTTATACGGGCTATCCGAAGGCAGTGGAAATATATATCCTTCATCGCGATCCTATAAGTACATGTTTGTGTACCCCCCAATTGTGTACCCCCTCTGCATGCGGCGCCCTGCATATGAGATACCGGGATGGATCGAATCATTCCTGGAGCGAAAGCAGCATCAGCGCGTGGAATGGTTCCTTGGCCTGATATAAGTCCGCCCTCGCATGCGGACCGAATGCGGTGTCGCGCAGCACACGGCGACATCATTGAACGTTGACTATGCGGCCGAACACGCCCGGCGCTCAATTACCGCGTCGGTTTTTCAGCCCTGTATTTCATGCCATGCTCCGACGAAATATCCATTACGATGCACTGCATTATATCCGCGATTAACGGAGGCGTACCCCACGAGAGCCGGAACGAAATAGCTGCGCAGTATATATGGAGATAACATCAGTGATGGAGCGTGGGAGAATCGCAGGGCCGATATGAATATCTGCCGCCGGTACGCACATAAAATATCGATGAATATTCTTCAGGCTCGGCAGCGGCCGGACCGGGCAGATCCGGCCGTTATCGTTTCCGCCATCGTCTGCTCGAAAAATATCCCCGCCCGTACGGACGGCATCCCGCGGTCGAAATATCGCCGCTATCGCAACGGCGTTATGAATAATCAGTGCAGGGGCAGAACGACGACGGGCCGCATCCGTGGCTATGGATGCGGCCCGCTACTCTCTCCGCGATGGACGATCCTCCATCACATCCGATCGCTTCTCCCCTACTTCCCTACTTCGTCACCACCACCCGTGTGCTCGATGAATGTCCATCCGCCGTCACACTCACCATATACGTCCCGCTGCTCCACCCCTCGGTGCTCAACCCATAGCTGCTGCTGCCACTCCGCGCGGCGATCTCCTGGCTGACGATCGTACGGCCGGACAGGTCGCTGACGGTCACCGTCATCGTTGCATCGCTCATGAGCGTGTACTGCAGCGTGATCGGGCTGCCGGCCTTCACCGGATTTGGATAGGAGCTGAGCGAGAGAGCATCCTTCCCGGTCTCGGGGGACTCGGGCAGATTCCGCTTGAGCTTGCCGTCGGAGCACTCGCAACGCTCGATCCTGCAGTCGACCTCCCTGTCCAGACAGATCCGGTTCTCCCAGTACTGGCAGGCAGACTCGAATCCGATGTGGCACCAGTCCCACAGATCGTCCGTGCTGGGCTCCTCGCACGCCCACTCCCAGATTTTCTCCTCGGGCACATCGTACACTCTATTGGTGCAGTCATCGCGAAGATCATCATCGGTCTTGATCAGATACATCGCCGGAACAGGAGGATTGGAGCCGAGGCTCGTGGTCCCCCCCGCGACGACGAAGCCGTTGGTGATGCAGTCGGGATTATCCTTATCGATCACCGGCGACACCGACCAGCCCGCGTCGAACCGGGACTCGCCATAGAGCATGATCGGGCCGAGGCGATTGAGGGAGCCCACCTCCACCTTCGCCAGGAACACATCCTCCCTTGCCTCCCGTGTCGCCATCATCGTGCCGGTCACGATCAGATCGCCCGGATTGCTCGACGGCGTGCCGAACGGGATCTCACGAACACAATAGCCCTCGTCCGACAGCCAGCCGAGATCGCCGAAGACGCGATCATTACGCAGCTCGCACGGATGAGGAGAGGTCTGCACGATATAGACATCCGCCCCGCCCGCTATGCTGTTGCTGGTGCCGACGGCAACCAGTTCACCCGCATACGCGCCGATCTTCAGCTCCTGGATCGACCAGAACTCCTCCCTCCGATCGCGTCCATAGGCGGCCGCGCCCTGCAATCCGCCACCGAAGCGACCGGTGTTGCCATCGACGCGGACGATCCATCCATCGATGCTGCTGGTGCCATAGCTGCTGCTGCCACCGGCGGCAACGATGTCGCCGGTCGACCCATCATTATAGAAGGTAGCCTCATCGACCGACTGAAAGAAATCCTGCCCGTTCCCGGGGCCATCATAGGTGACGCCCCAGATCAGCGAGCCGCTGCTTCCGTCGACCCGCACCAGATAGCCATCATACTGGCCGTTCGGGTTGCGCGTGGTGAAGCCTGCGGCGATGAAATCCCCCTGGCGGGTGCCGTAGTCGGGATCTCCCTGCGTCGATGCCTCCACCACGTCCCACCCGAGCTCGTAGGCATTGGGATCGCCATAGGTGTTGGCCCAGATCTCATCGCCGCAGGAACTGATGCGAAGCAGCAGAAGGTCGGATTCGCCACAGACGCTTTTCTCGGTATAGCCGGTGATGATAAAGCCTCCCTGTCCCGACGGATCGTATTTGACCTCGCGGATGCTGAAGCCGTGGTCGTCGCCGCCGAAATCGTACGTCCTGGACCACGCCAGCGATCCATCCTCTTCGGTGCGGACCACATAGACATTCATATTGGTACAGCCCCCGTCAGGGTCGCTGGCTGACTCGCCGACTGCTATATAGCCTCCCGTGGATACATGCTGGACGCCGCCATATCCGGTGGCGCCGCACTGCGGTCCGCCAAATGTTGACTCAAAGCGCTGCGCAAACAGCGTGCTCGAACCGGCACCGATCAGAAGGAAACCCGCACAGATCATGAAGGTCAGCGCACTGGTAATGCGTTTGGATGCTGCATGCATGATGCTCACCTCTACTGTAAATTGGTTGGTGACGCTCGGATATATCCGGCATCGTTCTAGGGATACGGGGATCGGAATGTTGGTGTTAGTACGGAGCAGAGTCCAGCCCATCTGGCAATAGGATGAACAATAGCCGGCATCTCGGCCGTTCTATGTTGGCAGGGCTCCTTTGCAGACAACCATACGAAAGCACTGGAAGATATATCCCCCACTGCGATCATATAAGTACATGTTTGTGTACCCCCCCCTGTGAATTACCACGGGAATTCATCGTACCGGAGCGGGCATTTCAGGAGCGGATTTCATAGCAGCGGCGAGCCTGGTTCGAGCGGAATATGCGGTATGCCGGAGCAGGTTGTGGTATCTCATACAGACGGGAACGTTCACGGGATCGCCTGGAGGCCGGGGGAGGATGGTGGTGCCGGAGACAGAGGATATTCGTGAGGATATACAAGCGGTATCCGCGGCGCCATCGCCATGCATCACCGCAGGCAGCCGGAGGATGTGATCCCCGGGGAAAACCACCGGAGCGTACCGGCCGCCACTGTTGGCGATCGGTCTGTACCGACGGCCGCGCGGCACGCTCACTGCATGGCAGTACGCTTCCTGGAACGGTCAGCGCCCGCGCCGCAGCATTCCGGCAAATGCATCGGGGAGCGGGCTCTGCTCCACCGCGCGGGCGGCACGCTCGACATCGTAGGCCACACGAACGAACTCCACCTCCAGCGCCGTGCGCTCTCTGCCGATCAGATCATCCTCCCATCGCAGCAGCGCGAAGCACGCCCGGGGGTCGCCATCCTTCGGCTTCCCGACGGACCCCACGTTGATCGCATGGCGATATCGGATGGCGCCATCGCGCTCGTACTCCAGCACCCGGTGGAAGGGCTTATGCGTATGGCCGAAGAGCATCACATCGGCACCGGCGGCTTCCATCATCCGCAGGAGGCTTGCATCGGGGCGATCATCGAAGAGGTATTCGTTGATCCTGCGGGGACTTCCATGGACCATCAGCATGGCCGAGCGGCATGCGCGGGAGCCCAGATCGAGCCGCAGATGCCGGGGAAGCGAGCGCAGATAGCGACGCGTTCGATCGGTGACGACCGCGTTGGTGAACGCTATCGACAGCGCCCCTCGCTCGCGATCCTCATCGGTCGTGTAGGCACAGCCGCAATCGTCACTCCCCAGGCCAACCCCCTCGTCGTAATTACCGGCGATAGTCGGAATCCGCCGCTGGCGGATCATCGCTGCAACCTCGTTCGGCCACGGCGCATAGCCAACCAGATCCCCAAGACAGAAGATCATATCGGGATTGTGCCGGTCGATCTCCTCGAAGACCGCCTCGAGCGCCGGAAGGTTCGCATGGATGTCGCTGAATACCGCAATGGTCATGGTGTCACCGCAAAGAAAGTATCGAGCAGGATCCGCCCTTCAGGGACGGAATGTTGTTGCACAGAAGCTCAACGTACGCAGGTCTCCGGCCGCCCGGCACGCACGCGGATCAATGCCGGTCGACGGCATCATCGGTGAGATGGGGCCCGTTCCGATGAGGAGCTACCTCCGGCGGAGAGACCGGCACGAGCCACCCGAACAGCAGCGTGGCACAGGCGGCACCGGCGCACTGAGCGATAATGAATCCGGGGACGTCCCCCGGCCGGATGCCTGCGAACGTATCGCTTGCCGAGCGCGCCAGCGTCACGGCGGGGTTGGCAAACGATGTCGACGCGGTGAACCAGTACGCGGCGGTGATATAGCCACCGACGGCAAATGGGACGGCATCCGGACGCCGCCGGACACAGCCCCAGATCACCGCGAGGAGGCCGAAGGTGGCGATGAACTCCGACAGCCACTGGCTCCCCCCCGTCCTGGCATGCTGCGACGCGACGAATACCGGCAGATCGAACATCGTATTCGCTGCGGCCACGCCAATAAACGCCCCCAGGATCTGCGCCGCGATGTAGCCGGGGACGCTCCTCCAGGGGACTCCCCCCTGCGCTGCGGCGGCAAGGGTGACCACGGGATTGAAGTGCGCCCCGGAGATGGAACCGAACGTCAGAATCAACGCGACAAGCGCTCCCCCCGTCGCGATGGTGTTGGCGAGAAGTGCGATGGCCTGGCTGCCTCCGGCGAGCCGCTCGGCCATGATCCCCGAGCCGACCACCGTTGCAAGCAGAAGAGCGGTGCCGGTTGCCTCGGCGACGAGCGTGCGCGCGTATTGTGGATTACGGATGTTCATATCGATTGAAACGTGCAGGCATCGGGGTAATCATCGGCATAGTGTATGGACGCGATCAGCAGCAGCCGGAGCCCGGCTCGCAGACGGCCGCCGCGGTCTCGGCAACAGAAATCGCCGCCGCCGCCGGAGCCTCGCAGGAGAGGGTTCCATCCGCATTGGGAAGACAGCACATCGTCGTCTCGGCCAGGTTATCCTCGAGCACCACGAACACCTCCCACTCGTTGCCATCCGGATCGAACGCCCAGGTCTTATCCTGTATCGCATAACAGCAGTTGGTCCCCATCTCATCGCGGGTGGCAAGCCCGGCGGCGACCCACGCATCGCGTATGGCCGTCACGTCGTCGGTCGAGGCGACCTGAATGCCGAGATGCGACAGAGCACCGCGATCGTTGAAGGGAACCTCGTTCAGCGAAAGGTTCAGCGGCGGATTCTGTACATCGAACTTCGCATAACCGCTCCTGACCTTCGATGGCTCGATGCCGAAGAGAGCACGATAAAACGCGACGCTCCGCTCGACGCTGCGGACGTTCAGTGCCAGATGGGCCTTCAGTGTGGCGACAGGGATACCGCTCTTGTTCTCCATGATTCTCTCCGAAAGTTTATATTCGCATAACCGTATGTGTTGCGAACATACAGAGAGAAAACATATATGTCAAGGCATATGTGTTCATAGTGCACAACAGTATGAAGATGAGCGAAGGACGATTCGACCTGGAGATGCTGTTCAGCGCGCTTGCCGATCGCACGCGCCTGCGGCTCCTCAATCTGATGAGCGAGGGGGAGATCTGTGTCTGCTTTCTGGTGGAGATACTGGAGACCAGCCAGCCGAAGATATCGCGGCATCTGGCCTATCTGCGCAATGCGGGCATCGTCGGCGCGCGACGCGAGGGGAAATGGATGCACTACAGGATCGCCCAGCCAGCCGATCGCGCCGCCGCCCATATCCTGCAGGAGGTGCTCCGCTGGCTGGCCGATGATCCGCAGATGAGGAAGGACCGGGAGAGACTCCTCGGCATCTGCTGTTCACCCGCGCTTCCCCTGCACCTCGAGGGAGCTCCACTGCCGGCGATCTCGGCAACAACCGATGCGGATGGCAGGACGACGGAAAGCATCTGCTGCTGAGGGATGGAACCGTCTCTCTATGACACAGGCCGGAAGATCGCTTCCAGCCTGCCTGATGGTATGCCAATGACTGCTGCCCGGGTCTCACCGTGGCTGGGTGCCTTCGGGAATATGGACTCCTTCGATGATGGCGCCAGGCGCGCCGTCGGTTGCCCCATATGGCTGGAGATGGCATGAAGTGCCGGGATAAGCATAAACGATACCGGACACACCTCCATTGAACTCCGCTGTGCGGGTACTCACGGTAAGCTGCAAGGAAGGGATATCACGAACCCAGACAACGCCACCACCCCCACCACCCCCGGGGCCATAACATTGGGTTCCTCCCGGCACTGCGACATGTGCCCCGTCGGCTCCCTTTGCGGTAATGTGATAGTGGGTGGCGCTGGGATATGCATCGATATCCAGCAGAATAGAGCCACCACCACCACCACCGCCCACTCCGTCGGCCCGATACCCTCCGGCTAGGAAAGGCGTTCCACCATCGGCTCGTATATATCCTCCATTACCGACAAATGCTCCCGCACGAATCATAATTATTCCTCCCCCACTCCCTCCCCCTGTGCCTATATTATTTGCCTGATGTCCACCGCCACCACCGCCCCCTAAAAACACCTGATTCACCGTGGGGCTGTAGGGGAACGATGTTCCACCATATCCACCGTTAGCAAGATCTCCGATACCGTTATACTGATTGCCCCCCGCGCCGCCCACACCATAATTTCCGCCGCCGCCGCCGCCGGAACTTTGCGCATTCCCCCCTCCACCACCATTGGCGAGGTGTCCCCTGGCCGTACTCCGGAAATAATCATGGTGGGCCACCCCTTCTCCTTTCTGACCACCACGATCGGATACGCTGGGGAGGTAATAGCGGAGCTCCGAAAAAGCGGCGGGAGCGTTCATCGAGACGTCGCCCGCCCTGAAGCCCGACACATTGGCGTTGATCGATACACTGCTATCCTGAAACTTCAACGTATCGGAGACGATCATCGCTACGACTCCCCCTCTGTATCCATTCCACGGATCCGGCGTGATCGTGCCGGTGACCTTGGCATTCACATACTGGGGCACACGCACCAGCTGTACACGTCCATAGGGATAGCAGCTATAGTTGCGGGCCAGCTTCTTCTCCATATAGAGCGTTGCACCATCCACTGCCCAGATCGTGCAGAGCTCGAAGTTCCCGGTATTATTATAATTGAGGATCGTGCCGAACATTGAGCTATTGCTCGTATCGATCTTCGCTCCGGTCATCTGGATGAGCAGAACTTTATCGCCAACGCCGAATCCGGCATATGCAGCCGGAACTGGAAGCGTCAGTGCTGTATTGCAATAGTCGATATCCGCGACTTCAACATATTTGTTGATCACTCCCGATATATTCGTCCATTGAGCATACGACGATATCTGCACCAACAGAAATATGATGATGGCTCCGGCAGATTTTCCCAGCAGTTGCGGTTTCATTGTATTCTGATTACTCGGATTATCGCTACAATTCAACAATCATCCATTGCGTACCACAATGGTAAAAACGGAAGCCCGGCATACTAGACGTGGTATATGCCGGGCATTACGGATTGCGACGCGTTCAGCGCCTGACATGCAATGGCGTTATGGTACGCTCTGCGGCCTGGAGAATACAGTAATACAGTCCCGACGGAAGATCATCGGTAGGGATCATGACCGAGTATGCCCCCGGCTCCATCTCCGTGTTGACCATCACCCGTACTTCCTGCCCCATGATATTGATCAGGCTCAAACGCACGGGGCCCCTCTTGGCGATCGTATAATTTATCTGGTTCTGCCCGGCACTTCCTATCGACTGCAGCGACGGAGATTTGCCATTCCTGTCGCGCCGGACGCCGGAGTTATGCTGCGAAAGAGTCCAGATCCTGATGGTATTGTCTGCCCCGGCCGTCGCAGCGCGTGTGCCGTCCGGACTGAAGACCGCCGAAGCCACCTCAGCCGTATGGCCTATCATTGTGCGGAGAAGCTCACCTGTCTTTGCATCCCAGATCCGGGCATTGTGATCGTAGCCCGACGTGATGATCCATCCTCCATCGCTGCTGTAATCCGCCGCACTGACGATATTGTCGTGTGGAAGCGTCAACAGGAGAGTTCCATCGGCGACATTCCAGACCCGCGAAGCGCTATCGCTTGCTGTTACGATCCTCCGGCCGTCGGGACTGAACCGGATCGTGTTGGGATGGATCTTGACGATCGGGAAGCTGCGGATCAGATCCCCCGTCGCCGCATCCCAGATCCGAATGAGAGTGTCGCTTCCCGATGTGGCGATCATGCTCCCATCGGGACTGTAGCGCGCAAGGCTTATATCATTCCCCTTCAGAGAAAGCACCGAGTCCCCCGTCGTGGCATTCCAGATCACAGCCGTGCTGGCATGGGTCGAGATGATATGCTCACCGCCGGGACTGAAGCTCGCATCGATACAGGAGATGTTCCGTTTGTTGGGCGTCTCAAGCTTCTGATAGTTTCCATTGATGAAATCATACACCAGGGCGCATCCCCGGGAGACGCCTATAAACTCCTCATGCGTCTCCCCTTCCCATACCGGCCCCAGATAAAAGCACGCATAGACGACCCGCCCCCCCTTGGGATCGAAATCGATGGCACGAATCTCATCGCCGGCGCCGTAGCCGGCGGCCTGGACCCCGTTCACCGGATCCCAGAACTCGACCAGGCGGCCCGAGGCACCACCAAGCATAGACCCATCACGACTGAATGCGATCGGTGCCACGAAATCTCTCGTCCTGATCACCAGCATGCTATCGTCGGAAGCTAGAATCTTCCGATCCCGCAGATATGTTTTTTTTGTCTGCTGCGCCGATAGTGAGGATGCCGTGACGAACAAAGCACAAAGGGATAAAAAGTACGGTAGAATCTTCATGAGATGATATTGAATTGCTATCAGACCATAGCGCAACAGAACATGCCCGCAGATCGTGATGAAGAACGACTATGTGTTTAGGTATCGCCACATACATGTAAGCATTCTGCTAGATGCATGTATGCCTTACTGCCCAGGCATTCCGAATAATTGCCGGCGATACCCTATGAGCGCCAGACTCATATCAGATCCGAGTACAAAGGGTCTCGGCCATGCTCATTGAAATAGTATTCATCCGGATTACCATTGTCAATCCGGCATCGAACCGTATCGAAGTGATGGACCTTCAGAAATCCAAGCGCCCACTCCATCAACCCGTCAATTTTATCCTTATTGCTCCCTATAGCGATATCCTTTAAATCAAAGAATATCAGCATCGCGAGAATGCCGTCATCAACGCCAATATTAAGGAAAGGCTTCTTCACCAAGGCGTCGCCGAATTTCATATCCTTTGGCACTAGGCTCTGTCTGACAAATGCCCGCAGGGCGTTGAACTGCTTGTCGGCATGGCTTCCAAGGCGCTTGTTTTCAGGGTAGCTGGGATGCCAAGATCGACGAATATGGCTCAAAAGCGATTTGTCAGACACTACCTATCACCAAGTCCCCATACTCTCTCCTATAGTATCAACTATGCTGCCATAGCTACCAGCATCACCATCGTCAGGATCATTGAATCTCAGCTCCTCAGCATTTCTGACGACCTCCTCTAAGAATCCAAGGTCCGGCTCACCAGCTCTACCGGTAAAAATGATTTCGACGAGCGTCAGCATATCCACAAGCTACCGCAAGCATTAATCCGCAAACCCATTAAATTTGCAATTAATAAGATAACAAATAGCGACGGCTTAGACAGAGGCGGCTCCATCTATATGGGGTCATCGTTTCTCCATGGATATTCCAGGCCTGCGGGATCTGCCCCCACCTTACAATTATACTTTCCAGCTCAGGCAATCCATAGACGATTTCCTTCTTACGACCGACCACATCTTCTTCATGCACATCCCAGTCATTATCCAGAAATTTCCGATCGATACCAAACATTCTCACATGAATTTTCAGTGCTCCATCATTCGTGATAATTGAATACACGCCGATAAAGCAGCGCAACCGCTCATCATTTACAGGCACTTCCATCGTCACCGTCTTTCCCTGTAATATGCGTTCGGCTATATGTGTATGTATCACCATATGCAAGCACTGTGCTGGGCACCTTCATGCCTTGTTGGTTGAATGATCGTTCACGACGCTTTGTTAGCGAATATTGCCAAATCGCCACGAATGCCCAACATTATTGACTATATCATACAGAGCCCCGACTTCGCTTAGCGCCTATTAAATTATCATATACGATCTGAGCATCCCGGATAAACCGATCCAGCCTCACGAAATAATTAAACACTTTATCTTGGTCATAAAACGATACAGATCCTACACCGTTAAAGACGCCTATATATATATCGTTTATATTTACTCCCCGCAATGCAAATCGCAGACCATGCCGTTCTCTATATGAGTAAAGTTTTTGCTCAGCGACATCGTCCTCTTCTTTATCTGGATTCATAACTTCATAGAACTCAGCTATACTTTCGGCTAGAGATTTCCTACGGAGAACATCCTCTGGCATTTCTTCACTTATTAGATATTCCTGGTTGTTTAAAATCCACTCTATGAGGACGACAGCATCCCATTGAATATCTAATACCGTATCTACAACTTTGTTTTCTTCTCTAACTTCGATAACGATGTGAGACCATATATCATCCTTATAGCTAGGATTTTCAGCATAGGGATGCGTTAATGGCATACATTTAAGCGTTAGCAACATTGTTATTTTCCTTTTCTAAGCTTGTTATACTGTGCCTTTGTAACATCTCCCCGCTTGAGGAAGTTTTTCAACACGCTTGCAGGTGCTTCATTTCCTGGAATCGGGTACCCATGCCATCCGCCTACATTATCCGGTTGGAACTCGTACATCTGGCCATTGTGCATGCCATAACGCTGCTTCCCTCCCTCTATCGATTTTTGGAGAACACTTGAAGCCGTTGCGTCATCAAGATCCATTATAGTGCCCCAGCCACGGTTTTCCATATGTTTTACTGATGGGGAGTAAGTGAGCTCCGCAACCATATGGCCATTATACTTATTTACGCCGTGATCGACACGCGATTTAGCTATAATCTCCCGTACTTTGGTTCTCTGAAGCTGTTCTATCTTGATAGCCAACTCTTCTCTGGTAGAGATTCTTCCCGCAGCAACAGCTTCATCCGTGACTGCTATCTCCCGTCCGACCACTGCTCCTCGTCCTACATTGGCTCCTCCACCTCCACCGCCACCGGCCATCAACAAGGTATTCACAGTTAAATCAGACCAGAACCCTGGATTGGACAATGTCGACTTCACGTCATTCCAATGAGCTTCTGCCGGACGATTCGCCCACTCCGTCACACTTGTCGTCATGGCATTCCACTTCAATTTCTCCTGGTCCCACTGTTCTGCAGTGAGTCCCCAAATACGTGGAATTTGATCGAGGTCTCCTTCCATGACCAGCCTGTTTGTCTCACTTAGCCCTTTACCCCAGCGATCCGCCTCCCAGACGACTTGCAATCCCAGATTTCCAATTCCTGCAGCTGTATTAAGCAACGACTTCGGGATACCGCCTATAAAATCCACTACCCAGCTGATAACTTTATCAGCTGTTGACGTCGCTTGATAGAAGCCCCCATTCTTATGTGACGCATCCTCCACCCAGGTGTAGAGTTGGCTGTTGCCATTATCATCGGTAATCGTCGCCGAGTATTTCTTCCCATCTCGGCTTTCATAGGTCGTGTCTGCTGCTCCCATTGGGTCGACCATCAGAATCGGATTGTTCCCCATCGCTGCATAGGGCGATTCATCCACATGCGTAATCGGGTCTACGCTCAGCCACCGGCCCACACGCGGATCGTATACGCGGAAGTATGTCGTGTACTGCTCGCTCCCGACGCTGCTGTCCTTCTCCATCCCCTGATATCCATAGCGGTACAACTCGCTCCCCAGATACCGGCCAGGCTGCTCCATGCCGAACGGATATACGTTCGCATAGTTCTTCACCTCCGCCCGGAAGTTCCCCACCTGCCCCATCGGGCCGGTGATGTCCGACAGCTTCCGGTCGCTGATCACCATCCGGGCACTCCCAAGCTGGTCGCTCAGCTCGTACAGCTTCCGGCCTACATTCCGTGTGTAGATCGTATCGGGAACCACACCGTTGAGCTGTCCGTCCTGCACCGCCATCACTCCCTCGCGCCCCATGCCGTAGATCGGCAGCTCCGTCAACTTGTAGCGACAATGCTCCTCGTCGTCGCGTGGCGGCTTGCACGCATCGCCTATCCCGTCATGGTTCGCATCGCGCTGGTCGCGATTCCACACTCCCGGACAGTTGTCGCACTCGTCCGGCACGCTGTCGCCGTCGGTGTCCGTGAGCGGCTGTGTGTTCGGGAAGAGGGGACACGGGTCCCATGCATCCGGCATACCGTCGCTGTCCGTGTCGGTGTACTGCCCCCATCCCTCGCATGCATCCCCCACACCGTTCTGGTTCAGATCGGCCTGATCAGGGTTCCAGCTGTATGGACAGTTGTCGCACACATCGCCGATCCCGTCGCGATCGTAGTCCGACTGGTCGGCGTTCCATATCAGCGGGCAGTTGTCGCAGGCATCACCCACGCCGTCGCCGTCGGTGTCCTTCCAGACGGGACCGTTTGCATCGTATGGACAGTTGTCCTCGGTGTCCTTGCGGCCATCGCCATCGCTGTCGTAGTCGATCTTGCACTCCCCCTCATAGATCGCCACCACCACGCCGCGTGCGTCGTACACATAGTACGTCCGCACCCGCACCTGCTGTGGCGGCCCGCCGCTCCCCGGCACGAACTTCATTATCTCCTTCAGCACTCGATTGCCCGCGGCGTCGTACTTATACCGCACCGTCATCAGCGGCATCGATCCCCCGCTGACCGTCACCATTCGCACCGTCCCGTCGGCATTCCACACGAACGACGCCTGTGCCGACTGATCGCTCACAAGGTTGCCGCTCTGGTCGTACTGATAGTTGTTGACCGGCTGCGTGGTAAGGTCCTCGGCATACGGCTCCCCGGCCACCGCGTCGGTGACGCGCGACAGCTTGTTGGTGCCGCCGGTATACGTATACGTCAGGCGGTCCATCGCGTTGGAGCCCAGCGTGTCGTATCCGTTACGGTCCAGCGTCTGAAGGTTACCGTTGGCGTCGTAGGTATAGCCCGTCGCATACTGCGTCGTGGGCGTCCACGTCCCCCCGCCGGTTGTCCCATACGTCTTCGTCGCGCTGGAGCGCAGGCGGCCGGCGGCGTCGTAGCGATACGCTTCGCCGACCAGACTTTCGAGGCGTCCGCCGACGATGTGGCCGATCTGGCTCGTCACCGCCGCGATGTTCCCGTCATACTGTGGCGCACCGACAAGCGTCGAGGCAGCGCTCTCGGCGACCGGCGAACCGCTGCGGACGAAGTCGCCGGCGTAGTATCCCACCGCAAGCCCGAACGAGTCGGGCGCGAAGAGTGATCCGGTCCCGCCGTCCTTGCCCGGATCATTGCCGATGCTCAGGGTGGGATGGTTGACCGCCTTGAGCTGACCATTGAGCGTGTAGGTATAGTCGATGCCCTGAATGTGGTCCTCACCGAGTTCCCGGCGACGCACACCACCATTGATATCATAGGTGTAGTGCACGTCGCGGTCCCACACCACGCGGTCGCGCGAGGTGCTCACCTCGGTCAAACGGTTGTCCACGTCATAGCTGTAGCGGTGATACCACTGGTCGCTCCGGCCCTCATTGTATTTCACCTCCCGGATGTGTCCACTGACCAGATCGTATGTGTACTTCGTATAGTTGACCTGTGGGAACTCCGGCAGCTGCTGCGCGATCCACTCCACATTCCCATGATGGTCATAGCTGTAGACCGTCACAGCGCCATCGTCTCTCCAGCTTTTGCTCACACGGTTGCGCAGGTTCTTCTGCACGCTCCCGTCGAGATACACTACCCCCGACTGCACGTCGTACTGCGCGTAGACGCGCTGGGTTCCGCTCGTCGGGAAGCTGTTATCCTCCACATTGTCGCTCAGCAGCGCCGGCGTCTGCGTGCTTACACCGCTCTCGACCGCACGGCCGAGCTGATCATACCGAACATACGAGTACTCTCCGGTCGCAGCTTGGTATGCCTCCTGGCTGAACCGCGGGCGGCCATACCGGTCATACCACGCCCGGCTCGTCCCCCCATCCGGGGTGGTCTGACGGACGGCCTTACCGTATGCGTTGTGCTCGTACTCGGTCACGTACGTGTGTGATGGATGGGCCGCGCGGCTGGCACTCACCGCCGGCAGCGGCGCCACGCCCTTCGGCGGAACCGTCTTCGCCAGGTTTCCCGCGCGGTCGTAGTAGTACAGGGTAAAGTGGTAGTAATCCAGGTCGTAGCTCACCACCAGCTCGTCGTTTACCGCATCGCCATTACCGCATGTCGCGGCATACGCCGCATCCACCCCGGCGAGCTTCGCCTCGATGCACCGGCCGATGCTCGACTCGATCCCCGACAGCATCTCCCGTGCGGCCGTCTCCTGGCACTTCTCCGGCTCCAGCGTCTGAATCTGACCCGGCTCGCCCGGCTCCGGCAAGACCCACCCGACACACAGCGACGGACACTCGATGGTGTCGCAGATGTTCATGCTGATCAGTTTGCTCTGATGGCGATAGAACCGCATCGCGAAGATGCGCCGCCCGTACGGCGCATAGGGGGGCACCGTCACTGCCGCGGTCAGCTTGTCGACATACGTCAGCCACCCCTCGGAGTCCTCCGAGAAGTATCCGATCTCGTCGGTGTACTTCCCGCGCAGCTTTGCATAGAGCGACAGGACTTCCCCACCGACAGCGTCGGAGGCCACGGCGCCTATGCTGGTGCTGCCGACATCGTACTTGACATCGCTCCACAGCCCAAGACCCGCCGAGCAGTTGTCGTGGTCGTAGCCCATGCGCACACGCAGCTGACGCTGCGGCAGCACGCCGGTGCGCGTCAGCCAGACTGTTCCGAAGCGCCACAGCGAGTCCGGGCACGGCTTGTAGACATACTGCTCACCGGGCAGCGTCGAGCTTATCAGCCCCGACAGGAACGTCCATGAGTCTGATCCGTTGATGTAGCGATAGCCGACCGTCAGCAGGCCGCTGATCCGCGCTGCATAGTCCGGCGGAAGGCTGGCGTTGGTGATCACCTCGCGCAGCAGGCCGGCATTGTTGAACAGGCACTCGTCGGGATAGCCCGGCGCGCGCATGCCGGAGGTGACCGCGGGCAGGCGATATCCCCAGGTGGTATCGAGCAGCGCGTTGAGCTGGCCGACCACCGGATGGGGCGCCAGCGCCGTCCCCTGCACCAGCGTGTCGGTCTCGTAACGCACGGTGCAGCCATCGAACACGAAGCGCGAGGAGTCCCCGCGCGGGACGAACACCACCGAGTCGGCCAGCGCATCGATGATCGTTTGCGGCGCCACCCCGGCCAGCGCCCCCTTGAAGTTCCAGTCAGCGCCGTCGGGTCCGACCGTCGCGCGGAAGTTCTCCAGCGACTGGTTCAACCGATCGACGATCAGCTGCGTGCGCGGAACCTTCCATCCCTCGTACAGGCTCATCGAGTCGGCACAGACAGGGTGCCCCTCGCCGTCGAGCGTGGGCATCTGTGCCTTGACCTTCAGGCGCAGCCGGTTCTCGATGGCGGTCCACTCCGGATCGGTGCCGATATCGGTGATATGGCCGCCGCTGGTGAACACCGTCAGCGTACAGCCGGCCTTGCAGCTATCGACCATCCGCGAGGCGAAGCACATCGCCGCGTCCTCGGTAACCTCGCCGCCTCCGGCGACCAGGGCGCGGACCGCCTCGTTGAAGAACTGGTTGTACTGGCTCTCGCAGTGCGCGGTGCACGCCCCGACGGTCTGGTCGCGCAACTGCAGCAGACAGCCATCAATATCATCGGGGTCGCCGCTCTTGAAGCAATCGAGCAGGTCGTTATCACCGCTGGTGTGCTGGCGTCGGCCGCCGAGCACGCAGCGGTAGAGGTTCTCCCAGTCGGCACTGTGGGCTGGGTCCCCCTCCCACGATGAATTGTAGCCGAGGTTCGTCTCGCACGTCCCGCTCGGGTTGACCGTGTAGTCGAGGTACTTGTACGCGTGCAGCAGGTAGCCGTTGGTCGTGCTGTACGGGCTGGCCGATGTACCGACATAATGATGACCGACCATTCCCAGGAACGTCTCCAGCAGATCGAAGTCGGGGTTGTACGATGTCCCCCCCGGCAGATATGCCATCGACTGGTAGGCGCGCACCAGGCCATCCCATGCGTACCAGAGCCGGCCGCAGTCGTAGACATAGCTGTCGTCGGGATTCTGCTCCAGCAGCATCTTCCCGATCATGAAGTTGAACGCCCCCTTGCCGTTGGGATAGGCGCCGGGCGGATCGACGTACTTCGGCCCCCCATCGAACCTGAAATAGTTGTTCATGTTCGACGGGTCGGAAAGCTCGAGCTTTGCCCCCCAGGTATCGATCAGCAGCTGCTCGAAGTCGGGCGTGCCGTCGCGGCAGGGATCGCCGCAGGTCGGCGCGACGATCGGGATCACCACATCGCAGCACTCGGTATGCACCGTCACCTGGTGATCGACCTCCGGATCGACACCGAGGAAGCTGAATAGGCTGTCGAAGTCGGGCTGGGGCGCGCCGAGGATGCGGGCGACCTCGGTAAGGGTGGGGTCCTGCCGGATGAGATCCGCCATCTCCGAGGAGATACGGCCGCGGAATGCATCGGCATAGGTACGACCGTAAGGGTCGTCGGTCGTGACGGTCGTAGGATCGATCGTGTTTGTCTCGGCGCGCCGCTCGATGATGTAGGTACCGGGCGGTACGCTGACCGTCTGAGTGATCGAGCGCTCGGTCGCCTCGCACTCTTCGTCGGCACCGATGGTCAGCGGGTACTCCAGCGTCGCCGAGGGGTCGTCCACATTGTGGAGGATCACGCGGATATGGTAATCGCACGTCGAGCAGTAGCTCCCGCAGGCATCCACGCTGAGCGTTTCCGGCAGGATCTTGTAGGTGATCGTCAGATTCGTCGTCTCGGTGAAGCTGTAGCGCTTGTTGGCGCTGAAGCTGTAGGGGCTCCGCGCACGGTTCCCATGGATCACGTCGTGGATCGTCCCGCTCAGACCATTACTCTCACTGAGCGTCAGCAGCAGCGTATCCCCCTGCGAGCGCTGCAGCGCCGTGGCAATCGTCCTCCCCTCCTTGGTCACGTACTGCACCGAGGTGACCTTGTTCGGATCGAGCACCAACACCTTACGGACGCTGGTATCGACCGGGGCCTCGTCGCCGAACAGGCGCACCAGCTCCGTCTCGGAGACGCTCGAGTAGTAGACCTTGGTGGTCCGCTCCTTTCCTCCGGCGCCGCCGCCGACGCGATTGACAGGCCCGAGCCCCGATCCCTCCGATGGCCTTCCGCTGCCGTCGTTGGAGAAGAGCATCCGGCCGTAGGGGTAGCCCTGGGCGCTCGGAATCGATTTGTCGGGGTTGAGGTCAGAGTAATGCTTAACGATCTTTCCGCCGCCGATCGGCGACGGGTTACGATAGGTGGCGTCGGCATCGAAATCCTTGGTGCCGTAGCCCCCCCCCATCAACCCGTAGACGTAGCCGAAGTACCCCTGCCCGCCATCACTCAGTCCACGCTTCTCCACCGGCGCGGCAAGCGAGCCGAGCACCGGACGCCCGCTGTAGTCACTGAGAGTCTGGCTTGCCAGGATACTGTCGTTCGAGCGGACGCGCGCCTGGCTCTGGCGGGGCGCCCCGCCATCGCTGTAGTAGCTCATCCCCTCGCTGATCTTTCCGTTTTCGTCGAATGCACGACTGTACACCCAGTTCTTGTCGTCGTCGAACTGCTGGTAATAGAACAGCCCCTCCGGGACGGTCGGCGGCGTCAAGGTCGGAGATGTATACTCGACGACCGATCCCTGCGCTGGCGCGTCGCTCCAGACACCCCAGTTGCGCGAGTCGGCGATCCCGCGCGGATAGAGGCTGCCGATCGGCCTGACGCGCCAGAGATAGTATCCGGTCCCCTCGGCCAGCGTCAGCGCGATCTCCCTGTCCCCCCGTGCCGTCTCCACCGTCAGCGCCTGATTCCAGTCGACGATCGCCTTCACCTCGGTCGACGTGGTCTTCGACGGATCGATGTTGTAGAGCCTGAGGAGCTGAAGCTGATAGCCGGGGAAGGTATCGCAGGCGTTCATAAGCTCCCAGGCGAACGTCGTCGGGTTCCCCTTCACCACGTTTCCGGCGAGCGAGACAGGCAGGATCACAGTCGACGACGGGGAGCTGAGCGGGCGCGCTCCAACGGCATCCTCCTCCTCGTACCAGACGCTCAGCCGCGTGTGCGGCAGCGCCATGGGGATACCGCTGTATGCGAGCACCTGCACAACATACCCTTCGAGCGACGAGAACTGCACCGAGTCGCTTCCATGGTAGCTCACATGAAACGTCTGCTCGGGGCTGTCCTGATTGATGCTCAGCGTGATCGGACCATGCGTGATGCCGCTGCTGACGGCGGTGACATTCAGCTTGATCATCGCCGTGAACGGGTTCTTCCCATGGCGATAATCCTCCCCCATGTCGAACCGCATATTGAACTCCGCCGAGTGGACCCAAAACTCGTTGCAGTGTGCCGAGGCAAGGCTTCCGGTTCTGACCACCGTGGTCAGAGGCGTGCCGCTGAGACGGGAGTTCTCAAGTTCGGTTCTGGTATAGACGAGGCGGTTGGAGCGCTCCAGATACCGGAACGCCGCCACATGGGTCGTCGAGTCGTCCCCCTGGCCGGGATCATCCTCCTGGGCACGCAGATCGGCCGGGAGCAGAGAGCATATCCCGCAGAACAGAACGATGCTGAGACGAAGGAACAATGCAATGTACCAACGGGACATGGGAACTCCAGGAAACGTAGTTGTCTGTATGGCCGTACAATCCACCGACCGCGCACAGGCTAGCGATACCATAGTCGTGAACAGAGAAATAGAGAATATTCTTTCGTCGCTCCCTCGACTGCGCTCGGGACGATATTGACAATCATGCCGGGCCCCCTCGACGTCGCTCGGGACCGGTTCGGTGATCATGTCGAGTGTCTCACCAGTGGTCAGATGGCGGACAGCCATCTGACTGATGCCGGGCGTAGTCGAGCCACCCTTCGATGTCGCACAGGGTGATGGTACACCGATGATCGCTGCGGTGCGATCGCGGGCGATGAGAGCCATCGGCTGCTCCACCGGATGCGAGCGGAGTGTGTTGATGTCTTCACCGGATCGCATCTTCGGCCCCTACTCTTCGGCTCCTGTCTGATAGAGCCGGCGGGCATCCTCCTCGGTCAGCCCCATCTTCCGGAGCAGCACCTCGCGCTTCTCCCGCAGCTGGCTCCTTCTCTCCAGAAGCGCCCCGGCGTCATCGGCCCCCTCCTCCGAGCGCAGCGTCGTGGCGATCGCGGTCTCCTCGGCATCGAGCGCGCGAAGCTCATCGATCAACTTTAGTCGCTCGGCGTCGGCCGGAAGAAGCTTCTCGAGATCCGGGGCCTTCATCCCCTCCAGGTTCGGCAGCGACGGCTTCTCACCGCCGAGCACCTCCACCTTCCTCTGCTCCGGACCGAGCTCAATGTTCAGCAGGTCGAGGCTTCCGCCGCTCGGCATCCCGTTGATCTGCTGCAGGCGGGCATCGCTGTCGTCCGGAGCGCCGAACGCGCTCGGCCGCCGCTCCCGCACGATGCTCCCGGAGCTTCCCCCGGAGAGGCTTCGGCTGGCGGTACGCGGGATATGCGGGTGCACCTCCATCACCGTCCGTCTCCCCTCGGCCGTCTCGACGATGCTGCGCACGGCGCGCCCCTCGGCGTTGTACTGACTGTAGATGCCGAAGTGGTCGGCATCCAGCGTCCCGGTCAAACGATAGGTGGGGAGATCATAGACATAGCTGTTGACGATCGCATCGACCGGCTGAAAGCCGACATCGTCGATCCAAGCCGAATCGGGTGTGGAGACCAGATTCTTCAGCCTCACCTCCATCGCCGATGCGGCATTGATCACGTAGTAGGGAATGGTCCTCTTCATCTCATACAGCGTCCACTCTCCCACGCGCACCACCTCGTCGGCCGCCGTCGGGCCAAGCACCAAACCTCCAAGCGTAAACTCGATGTAATTCTCCGGGGATGACTTCATCGCCTCATCGGAGAACTTCGCCCAGAAACGGATCAGCCCATCCACATCGCCGGTGGCCCAGCCGGTGGTGAATGTTCCCACATACCCGGTGGCATTGTCGCTGAACCCATGCAGCGCATGGCTGCCGGAGTGCGCATCGCTTTTTGGCGACGACGGATTCTCCTCGAAGCTGGTGAACAGGACGCTCCCCAGCCGGGCATTCACCGCGTCGATAACCGGCAGGTAGCCGGAGTAATCGAAGAGTGTCGAGCTGTAGATGCCGAGCCCGTCCCGCATCTCAACCGGGAATCCATCGTGGGAGTATTGTGTAACCGTATCGATCATCACCCATTGCTTCGGGTCGTTGACCGCCGGGGATGCCCAGTTGAACAGAAAGAAATTCTTGAGCATCCCGCCGTTATAGCTCCGCTCCGGTGTCCCCCCCTTGCTCGCGCCGGTGACACCGGTGTTATAGGTATAATGGGAGATGGGGCGCCAGGTCACCACGTTCTCCTCCGCGTCGGTGTGCGGGGCGAATAGCACCGCGGTGGCAGCGATAGCCTTGGTGGTCGCCTCGTGGAACAGATCAATCCTGGGAAACATCGTCCCGGCAAGGACATCGGCCTTCATGTCGCCGTACGTGGTGATCATCCCGGCGACAGCACCGATCTGATTGGTATTGGCGAGGTCCCGCGCCTTCTGCCCCATCCCCGGATACTGCCACGATGCGGGAAACCTATAGCTGTAGTAGCTTCCCTCGTGGGCCGAGGACGATCCCGCGAGATTCAGGCGATCGAACCCGTCGGTCGTGCGGGCGATCAGAGACGCGCCATTGTCGCCATTGAACGCGACGTTCTCGGAGAAGTGATAGATGCCGTCGGCATACGTCAGCACATTCTTGACAACAGCCGGGTAGCGGATGACCTTGGTCGTCACGCTGGTCTGAATGCTGTTATCGCTGCTATGTAACGATGGCTGTGCCGACACCTGTACGTCCAGCAGCGGCGAGATCGACAGATCGACCTCGACCTTTCCATCGACCGATATCGAGGAGACCGACACTCCCTCACGGGCCACCTCCATCTCGGTTCCCATGTCTCTGTACTTCACCGGCGTCCCCATCGTATCGATCACTGGAAGCTTCTCCCCCGGCTCGAAGTAATTATACTCCTGCAGAGCCGCCAGCGACCATGAATCGGGATCGGCATAGCTGCCACCGTACTGTGCCGAGCGCTTCAACTGCCCGTGCATGCTGTTCAGGGCGAAGCTGTAGCCTTGCGTCACCCAGCGATGCTCGAGGTGAGTCGAGAAATAGGGAACCGTGATGCTGAACGGCGGGTTGATCGACGCCGCGTCGGGCCTGGTATACTGCACCCCGCGTCCGATGCCGGGATAGATCTTATCGAACGGATAATCCTTTGCGGTGAGATAGTCGCTCACCGCGAATCCCGGGTTGGTTTTTCCGGTATGGATGCTCCGGGCCGTCACCCGCGCATACCCCACCGATGCGGCCGGCAGTATCGACTCGCCGACCGGCCCTGCCATCCGCTGGAGATCCTTGCCGGCGATGAATTTCTCCGTGGCTCCGCTCAGCAGCTCCGGCGCGTCGAAATCGAACAGCGCGTTCTCCTCGCGTCCGGTCGAAGGCTCGTTGACCGCCACGCCGCTGCTGATCTGCTCGCCGCGCTCCTCGTCGTACTTCGTATAGTCGTACTCCACGCCGTACAGCCCGCCATCCCCCTCGACCCCCGGATCGTAATTCAGCAGGCGCTTCACCCTGACCCCGCCGCCCAGCTTGGCGACCGGCACCGGAATACGGAGGTATGAGTTGGCGTAGTCGATATCCTTGCAGTGATCGCCCGCGTTCATGCCCATCTGATCGAGATTATCGAGCACCGTGGCGATCATCGTGATGTGGTCGCCGAACGGAACCCCATCCCACGGACCGAGCTTTCCGCGCTTGTTCTTCAGCACGAAATCCCAGCAGATCTTCTTCGGCACCACAAACTCCGTCGAGCCTCCCCCCGAGGGCACGGGGTACTCGCTCGCCCCTTTCAGCGACACGCGCAACGCATACCACGTTCCCGAACCTCCCCCGGTGATCGTTTCGATCTCCACGCCACCAACCTTCGCAAAGCCGTCGATATATCCCGATGTATACTCGCTGTTGGTCAGCGCCGCGGTCTCCCCCTTGTAGGCATAGAGGAAGTGAAAGAACATCTTCTTATTCTTCTCGATGATCTCCTTCTCGATCAACGCCTTGGCCTTCGCCACCTGTGCGCGATCGGTCGAGTCGATGCCGATATCGCTCAGCCGCAGATAATAATGATTGCCGTTGCTGGCGTCGAGCGAGAACGTGGTCGGGTTGATCGACTCCACAAGGCTGACCATCGCCGTGGCGGGACGGTTCTGTACAAAGGCATAATCCTTCTGCTCGTACTGCACATGAAGCTCCCCTCCCGACGGGGTCTGGATGGTCTTGAGCTGCCACGCGGCCGGATCGAACTTCGTGGGATCAGGATGCTGGTTCACCCAGGGGTTCAGGATCGCCGACCGGTCGGCCCCCTTGTACTGGTAATTCCCCCAGCGGTCGGCATCGAACAGAGTGAAATCGGGGTTCTGCATCCCCTCGGTATAATCGTCGCCGAAGTTGATGATATCGGCGTACTTGGTCCTGATATCGGAGGGCAGCGCGCTGTACTCGCTGTTCTTTTTATAGCTGTAGCCGAAGACATAGGGGCTGATCGTCGGGTGCGCGACCGACTGATCCTGTGCCCAGACGCGCTTCAGCGTCAGCAGACCATCGCGTCCGCCGGTCGACGGCAGGGAGTTCGGCATCCCCTTGCGGAGCGAGTAATCGTAGTCGAAATGGACGGTCTGCAGCAGGCTGTCCGGCTGCCCGGGCCATCCCTTCACATACAGCTCGATCCGCTCCAGCCGCTCCTGAATATTCTTCGCGGGGTTGCCGGAACCATCCAGCTCCGCAGCGGTGGCCGTCGGACTGTTGGCTACCCCCGGCTCCACCATCACGGCATAGAAAGGCAACTGCCCATAGCTGTCGCGGCGCTCCAGCCCGGAGCCGACGATATGCCGTCCATTGCGGACGATATCGGTGTGATTGGTGACGAAGATCGCGATGTGGGTCTTCGTCTCGACCGACTCCAGATAGTACTGTTCACGCTCGCCGGAGCTCATCGACCCGAAATCATCCTCCGGGTCGGAGAGATCGCCCTTGTGGAATTGCAACCCATTGTATGGAGTGCGCCACTGGAACCAGGGATGTGCCGGATCATAGGCGGTCTTATCGGTGGTGCCGGCCGCCCTTCTGTAGTTGAACAACGTATAGCCCCCCACATCCCCCTCATCGGGGCCGTCGCCGTCGACATCGATATAATTGGGAGTGGTGATCTCGGTCAGCAGATGGCTCGTCGCATAGGGAGCGTTCATCTCCTGACCGATCACCACATCGGCGTTGAATGCCGCGATGGGCTTATAGGCGATGCTGTTCGATTGTATACTGCCCGGCGATGTGGTGCTGAGCCCTTCGAGCCCGAAGCTGAGTGTCTTCTCGTTGCGGGCATAGACCGGCAGCCCATAGACGTAGCGCGATCCGCTCTGATCGTAGATCGCGAACTCTCCGATCCCCTTCTTCATCTTCGCCCCGCTGCGCGCAACGAGTGCGCGCGAGCCGGCGTTCTTGTTGAACGACCCAGCGAGGTCGAGCATCTCCTCGTTGGTATGGTAGGCGATATAGGTTCCCCGTCCGTTCTGTGCGCCTTGATTGACGGTGGAGAAGATACCGCTCTGTACCGGCTGATAGAGCGTGAAGAGGCCGATCGCAGAGGGGCTCGGCGCGGTACTCTCACTGAACAGAACGTTTCCTCCCCGGTCGTTGCTCATACGAAACAGACAGGTCGAAGCCGAAGGCAGGGGAAATGTAAAATCATCTTCGTTGGTGGCCGACCATCCCTTCGATGTCAACGTGGACATTCCTATGCCGACGTCTACACCGAGGCCCCACCGCCCTCCGCCATGGAACTCGGTACCGATCCTAGGTATAACGGTGGTGCTGTTGACGGCGTTGGGACGGAAGGTGCCTGATTTCGAGAGATACATCCGGAACGATCCACCACCGCCGATGATATAATTATCGGCGTTGCTGAACGGGATCGGCAGAAACAGGTTCTTTTTGTTGTAAGGGATATCGCGCTCGGAATAATAATCCATCACCCCCTGGTCATCCTGGGTTCCCTCGCCGGAATACATATACCCGTAGCTCGCAAGAGAGGTCTCGGGGTCGTTGTCATACCACGTCACGCTCCCCCGCTCTCCGAACTCGAAGCCGAGCAGAAAGAAGGGAAGGCTGGCGAGGAAGCTGACATTATAATCGACCGATCCCCCGCTGAATCCGGACATCACTTTCGATGGCTTGTCGGACTCCTTTGAAAAGCCCAGACTCACACTGGCCTTCGATTCCTTGGCCCCGGCGCTGCCGCTGTGGGAATCTTTTGACGGAGTCTCCGCTGTAGTACCATCGCCGGGAGCAGGATTGGTATTCTGCGCGCTCGACAACGTTTTGAGAAGCCCCTGGGGATCGAGATATCCGCTGAAGCTCCCCTCATCCTCATCGACGCTATAACTCAGCCCGCCAAGCCCCTTAACCATGGTGCTGATCCCTCGGCGGAAGGAATATCCTGTTCGGCTGTTATAGGTGGCGATGATGCTCGGGCTGAAACCGCCGACAAGATGACCCAGGTCGCTTCCCGGCATATCGGTGCTCATCAACTCGATATTGGCCTTGGTCTCGGCCGTCACGGTATACTGCCGCTTGGTCTTGTTCCTGTAGAGGATATCGCCGACCCAGTCGTCGGGCATGCCGCGCTTGTCGCGCACGATCCCCCCCGGCCCCAGACTCCAGCCATAACCGACCCACGACGCCTCGTTGAACGGCGTGCCGCTCTGGTAGGAAAGCGTGATGGTATAGCCGCTGCCGGCCGGGCCGGGCACCTGCAGCACCGGGATGCCGTAGCTAAACTCCCCGGAGAACTCGTTGACGCCTCCCCCGCCCCCCGACCCGATGGCTTCCTTCTGGATCGGGCCGCTCTGCTGGCACCAGAGGCCCTGCGATGTGCTCACCAGCAGTGCTGCGGCAAGCGACGTAAGAATCGAGACACGATGCATCATTCCCTGCGTCCGGCTAGAGATTACAAGAACAGAAGATAGACAGTGATGGCAACCACGCCCTCCCCCCAGCGGGAAGGACGCATGCACGCATATGGAGCGCCGGCACAATGGGGCTAGTGTGTCAGCACGGCCCTGCCGTGCCACGTCCCGGCGCTGGTTGTAAGGCGATAGATATAGGTTCCGGGGGGATATGCCGAGCCCCCCGCATCGGTGGCGCGCCATACGGCCGAATGGCTTCCGGGCGACTGCTTCTGATCAACGAGCGTGACCAGCTTCTCGCCGCTCAGCGAGTAGATCGCAAGCGTCACCGCCCCCTCGGCGGGAAGCTGATAGGAGATCTGCAGATCGGTGGTAAAAGGGTTCGGATAGGCATCCAGCGCCACCGTCTCCGAGCGCATCGGCTGTGCCGCGCCGGAAGGGAGAAGGTAGTTGATGCCGTTGACCTTCAGGTCCCTGTACGTGGCGGTCCCACCGCCTCCAGCGGGACGCACCGTCACAGAGTCGACCGCCGTCACGTCGCCGAGCCCGAACTGCAGACGCATCGGGTCCTGCATCAGCAGTCCGCGGCCGGATGCCACCTCCCGCGTATAGCGCTTCTCCCCCGCGTACAGCGTGGCGCGCGCGCCGATGCTCCGGTTGTCGCCGACGAGCTTCGACAGATCGAGCGTGATAAAATTGGCGCCGGCGGCCGGCATCTGATTTTTATAGAGCCTGAATTTCCCGTCGACGATCATCGACAGATCGAGCTTGCCATCGTTGTTGTAATCGACCCACACCGCGTCCATTCCGGCCGGAACCCTGAACAGACCATACTGGTAGGTGCTCCGCGCAAACCCATGATCGGGCGTCTGTTCGTACAGATCGACGCTCCCGCACGGAGCCGAGGTGGTGGTAAGAAAGTCGAGAAGCCCGTCGTTGTTCACATCCCCCCAGACGCCCCCGGCGCGCCGCACATCGAGGGAGAAGATATCGTTGAGATGCCCGGCCGGGGCATATCCCTTCCCGCCGTCGTTGGCATGGATCAGGCTCGCCATCCCCTCTAGCCTGGCGCGATCGCGCATCGGCAGAAGCAGGTCCAGATCGCCGTCGTTGTCGTAATCTCCCCAGCTGCACCCGGCGATCTCGCCGCGCATCGGGCGCCCCCCCGTCATCCGCCCGCCGGCATCGCCCATATCGATCGCGCGAAGCGCACCATCCTTCCGGTTGCTCCAGATGGTCCCCCGCTCCCCCCGCGTATCGGCCACATAGAGGTCGGGATAGCCATCGTCATCGTAATCAAGCCACTGCGATCCGTTGCTCCGCCCGTAGCTGTTGGCAGCGCTGTCGGGGAGAAATCCCCCTCCCCCATCATTGAGGAACAGCGCCCCGCCGAGCGCCACGGCGCCCTTGCGGTCATCCTGGCCGATGAATAAATCAAGATATCCGTCGTTGTTAACATCGGCGATACTGAAGCTCGTGACGCTCCGAACGCCAGGGAGATCGAGCGGGGTGGAGGTGAACGTTCCGTTGCCGGTGGCTATGAATGCTCTGTGCTCCCCCTCGTCGCCGATAAAGAGTATATCGATATCCCCATCGTTATCGAGATCGATGAAGACGTTGCCGCGCGGCTTCCCAGCAAGGCCGCTCCCGGCGGTGATATCGGTGAAGGTCTCATCCCCATTGTTCCTGAAGAGCTTCCCCCCGGCCATAACATCGAGATAGCCGTCGCGGTTCAGATCATACCAGGCGATGCTGCCGTTGGCGAGCGTCGAATCGGGAATGCCGCTGCCGGCGGTGACATCGGTCAGATAGGGACGCGCCCCGTTCGACCGGTACTCGATATCCACGTCGATGGCGAAGGCGTGTCTCCCCCAGCTCCATCGTCCGTCTCCCCCCTGTATAAGCTGATGATAATAGGCGTCCGTCTCCGAGATGCAGGCCGGGCCGTGCATCGTCACATCCGAAAGAAGCGCCAGGCTGTCGCCGATGTTGTCGAGCGCCACGAAGAACTGCGGGTCATCGATATACAATGGGTTATCGAGCCGCACTGTGATCATCTCCACCCCCGGCGTTGTTTTCATGACGGCGATCGGAGGGATCAGATCTTTTTCGGAAAATGGTGCCGTCAGCCCCGCCTCGTTTCCGTACAGATGAAGCGTCGCGCTCCCCTTCCCCTGCAGCATCAGCCGCACTTCATTGATCGTGCCGGGCGCCGGAAGATCGAAGCGCGAGGCCTGCCCTCTGATCGTACCATCGTGGTAATAAACGAACTTGCCGTTGGTGGAGTAATTTCTCAGCGTGTCGGCTCCCCTGGCATATACCATCCACGGTGCACAAAGCAGCAGAGCGAATACTATCGATTTCATCGTACTACGAGGGGGAATTTAAAAGACAAATATCAATAAAAAACGATACGGGATGGTCCATACCATCCAGGTGGCGTCGTGCGGGTGATCCCCACCAATAATCGGGTTCCAGGCTATTTCAATGGCGGAGCATCATCCTCTCACCGGGCTCGATGGGATGATCGCAGCCGTTATTATCCGCAGAAATACGATATAGATATCCAGGCCGATGATGGATCATTCGCCATCGGCGTATTCTCGCAGGCGACGGTCAGTCCACGAGGAAAATGCTTTTATGAAGCAGGCTGTTCAGTGCCGCAGGTGATAGACATTCTACAGAACTGACGCCAACATAACGTTTATACCCACCCCTGCGCAATAGCTTTATTCATCCCACACCCTCACTTTTTGTGATAGGATGATATCGACATATGCGTCATGGCCGGGAGGCACCAACCGGTATCGCATAGCACACTCAGCCGACGCCACGCCCTCCGGATTCCCGGCATCGCAACGATCACACCGCCCCGTTCCCCTCCCCGGACTGAAGCCAGGGGGTACACAAAGATGTACTCCCGCACGGCGATGGATGTCCGTATCATTTGACCCGCTGCCCCGCGCCGGCACCGATCACCCCAGACGTCCGGCGCCGTTCACCCGGCAACCGTATCGGTCCTTTGTACCATCGCGAGCTCCGCAGGAACCGAACCGGCGCACCACTTCGCGCGGAGAGCACGAAGCGGCGCAGGGATCGCCCTGCGCATAGAACGGCGTCCGATCCTGCGCGGCGCGCATACGTATGAATCTCGACACGACAACGATAGATCCCGCCCCTTTTCCGGGCACCATTCGCTATAGTTTTCAACACAACTCAACGGAGACTTCTTTATGCGACCTTCGCATCTGTTGACATTCTCGTGGAGCCCCATCTCCATGAAACCGGGCGCTCTCGCACGCGCGCTCGGACTCTCCTGTATGATGGCCCTTGCCGCCTCGGCGGCCGCGCCGGCGCAGTCGTTCACCGAGATCACCGACGGCATGACCAACGCTCATCACGGCGCGTCGACCTGGGGCGATTACGACAACGACGGCGATCTCGACGCGCTGGTCACCGGCGAAACCGAGCCGCCGCTCTACGCCTTCGCCGACATCTACCAGAACAGCGGCGGCAGCTTCAGCCCCATCAGCGCTGGGCTCACCGCAATTACCGGCAGCACCGGCGTCAGCGGCTCGGCCTGGGGCGACTTCGACAATGATGGCGATCTCGATGTGATCGTCACCGGACAGACCATTGGGACCGGCCTGCAGACGAAGCTCTACCGCAATACCGCCGGAGTCTTCGCGCCGGTCACCATCACCCCAAGCTCCCTGATCAACGTCAGCATCAGCTCGGTGGCGTGGGGCGATTACGATAACGATGGCGATCTCGATCTGTTCGTCTCCGGCTACAACAGCTACCCGACGATGACACTCTATCGCAACGATGGCGACAACGGCTCCGGCGGATGGAACTTCACCGACGTCAACCCCGCCGCGTTCTCGCCGAAGCTCGGCGCCAGCAGCTCCGCCTGGGGCGACTACGACAACGACGGCGACATGGACCTGATCGTCAGCGGCTACAGCATGATCATGACCGGGGGAACTACCAGGATCTACCGCAACGACGGCGGGGTGCTGGTCAACTCCGGCATCAGCAATATCGTCCAGGTCGGCCTGAGCGGCCTCGCGTGGGGTGATGTCAACAACGACGGCTGGCTCGACCTTGTGGTTACCGGGAGCGAGTCGATAGGATACCTTCCGCACTTCAAGGTGTACACCAACAACCAGAACGGCACCTTCACGCTGTCGGCGACGCACTACGGGATCGGCAACAGCTCGGTGACGCTGGGCGACTACAACAACGACGGCAAGCTCGATATCGTCGCCATAGGGCTCGACGCATCGAACTATCCTCTCTCGCTTGCATACAAGGGGAACGGCACCGGCACCTTCACGCTCGACGCCACCTCGGGTCTGCTCGATCCCTACGGGATGTATGAGGGGCAGACATCGTTCGGCGATTACGACAACGACGGCAGACTCGATCTGATCATCACCGGACGGGGATCGGCCTACACCGATGTCTTTACGCGGGTGTATCACAACACGACCGGCGTGACTGCGAACACTCCCCCCACCACGCCGACCGGGCTGAGCACGACCGCCGTCTCCTCCAACTCCATCAGCCTCCAGTGGAACGCCTCCACCGACGCGCAGTCGCCGTCGGCCGCGCTCCACTACAACCTCAAGGTCGTCGATCAGACCACCGGCACCACCGTCATGTCCCCGATGTCCAACACATCCGGCTACCGTCAGGTCGCACAGCTCGGCAACACCGACCACCGCCGCAAGTGGATGATCGGCGGGCTCACACCGGGGCACACCTACCTCGTCTCGGTCCAGGCGATCGATCAGGCATACAAGGCATCGGTCATGAGCCCGACCATCTCGGTGACCACCACCACGGTACAGCCCGAGGCGATGATCGCAGACTGCGCCGGTGACGTGGGCGCCGAGCCCAACACCGCGTGCACCGATTACTGGACCAGCCCGAGCATCTATGTCCGCAATATCGACGACGGGCTCCTCCCCGGCAACGACGTCCATCAGGCACCGATCAGCGAGACCACCAACTGGATCTACGTCAAGATCAAGAACATCGGCACGGCGACGATGCCGAGCGGCCGAGTTCACGTCTACTTCGCCAAGGCATCGACCGGTCTCGGCTGGCCGACGCAGTGGGCCGGCAACTATATCGGCGGCGTCCCCTACGGCGACTACATCGGACAGGCCGATATCGTCACGCCGCTGACTCCGGGGAATACGTTCATCGCGAAAGTGCAGTGGGACAACGTCCCCGATCCGTCGGTCTACGGCGACCCTGACGCGCATCACTTCTGCCTGCTTGCACGCTTCGTCTCGGCGGAAGATCCGATGGCGATCCCCGAGGTGACTTCGATCAACGACAACACGATCAACAACAACAACATCGCCTGGAAGAACGTATCGATCATCGACGCCGACGGTCCGTTCGCTATCCTCGGCGTGGGGAATATCCGGGACTACCGGGTGACCGCGGGTCTGGTGATGGCGGTCCCGAATCAGGGGATGAATATCCTGAAATACTGCACGGTGCAGGTCGACCTCGGTCAGGAGCTGTATGCGCGGTGGCGTGAGGGCGGACTGAAGGGAACCGGCATCGAGCCTGTTCAGGGATCGACGACGGAGGTCAGAATCACTCAGCCGCTGGCACGTCTCGACGCGATCGGGATGAACGCCGGGGAACAGTTCAATATCCGTGTCAAGTTCATCTTCCCCGATAAGTTCGACAAGACCGTGGCCGGCAAGACCTTCCCATGGCAGGTGGCGCAGACCGAGCTGTCCGAGGGACGTCCGGCTGTCGTTGGCGGCGAGACATACCAGATCACGATGCCGAGACAGCCGAGCGGCAAGACCGCCGTCGGGGCAACGCTCTCGGGCATGCTGAAGCTCTCGGCTTCACCCAACCCCACCAGCGCCACGACCACCATCAGCTATACGCTGCCGGAGGATTCCCGCATCTCGATGGGACTCTACGACGTGACCGGACGGCTGGTCCGCATGCTGGTTCCCGCGACGCAGCAGAAAGCCGGCGAGCACGCCATCGAGTGGGACGGCACCGCGGCCAGCGGCGAGGCGGTACCGAGCGGAGCGTACTTCTACCGCATCGAGACGGCCGACGGCACCGCTCAGGGACAGATCAGGATCACCCGCTAAGGCAGGCGCAATCTGATCAGGACGACATCAATCGGGGCCTCCGCGCGCAGTGCGTGCGGGGGCCTCGTTCGTATCGGCATGCTCCTTCGGCTGCGGCCCGGCGGACAGCTCCATGTGCCCGGAAACCGACCGGGTATGCAGGACAGTCGTTCGCCCGGGTCGCCGACAACAGAACCAACGTCCACCACAGCCATCCCGACGCGCTTGTCACCGATGGCGAGACACCGCCGGGACGTACCACGTTCGCCGACATCGGCAGCAATACCGCCGCAGCGTTCATGCCGGTGGCGATCGCCCCGCCGAACTGCGGAAGTCGCGGTACGACGCTTTTCGATTTTTCCGGCAAAAGAGTCTATAGAATCGTGTCTCAGTGTGATCGTCGAGTGCTGCTACGCTGGGACGGAGTTGAACGCCGGCCCACCATGCTGGCACACTGCGCCACTACCGTCTATCGTTGTTGATCGTGAGAAGACGATCGATAGCACTATATTGGACGACCATGCGAGAATGGGAGAAGGGCCCGTCCAATGCCCGATCCCCTTCATGATCATCCTCGCACGAAGAAGTTGACCGATCCGCCGCATACAAAGCCTCCATTAATCCGACATTTACAGTCTCGAAATACGTGTGATACGCGAAGCACGCCATCGAACAACGGTGCATTTTAAAGCGATAATATCAGTCGGCGTTTATGGACGCGGATATGATTACGGCCGCAATCGGACCACATAGTATCTCTGCCGGGCATATAGACGGCACAAATGAAACCACGCATGAATAACGACAAAGAACAATCAGTCTACGATGTCATCATATCCGGGGCCGGCCCGGTGGGACTGTTCCTCGCCTGTGAACTGGCCCTGGCCGAATGCTCGGTCCTGATACTGGAAAAAGCGGAGGATCCGCACTCGCCAGTGAAGAAAATTCCTTTCGGGATACGGGGACTCTCGGCACCCACCATTGAAGCGCTGTACCGCCGCGGGCTGCTACAGGAACTTGAGGTCCATAAACACCTGAAGACCCCTCATGCCGCCTCTACTTCCGGGCAGGCTCCCCAGCGCCAGGTAGGGCACTTTGCCGGCATACCATTGTATGAGAGCAATATTGAGGTCGCACAATGGAAGTATCGCCTGCCAAGCTCGACCGAGACCAATTTATTGTCTGAAATGGAGGAGCTTGAAACGGTACTGACCCGCCGCGCGGAATCCCTGGGGGTGGAAATCAGGCGCGGGCGTGCCGTTACCGACGTTCACCACACCACGGACGGGGTAACCGTTCAGTCAGGTGAGCAATCTTTTAAAGGCCAATGGCTCGTGGGCTGCGATGGAAGCCGTAGCATTGTCCGCAAGGGGGCCGGTTTTGAATTCGCCGGCACGGAGCCGGAATTCACCGGCTATTCCGCTCAGGTCGATATTGCCGATCCGGAGAAACTCAGTCCGGGCCGCAACCTGACAGCAACAGGCATGTATCTGCAATCGCAGCCAGGGTACCTGGTGATGCTGGAATTTGATGGCGGTGCATCTCATAATGCGGGAACACCAGTCACGCTTGAACACGTTCAGGACGTACTGCGTCGCATTTCAGGCACCGATGTGACTATCACCGCCCTGCATGTCGTAGCCACGTGGACTGACCGGGCACGGCAGGCCACAGCCTACCGCGACGGACGGGTACTGTTAGCCGGTGATGCCGCGCATATACATTCGCCGTTGGGAGGCCAGGGGCTTAATCTTGGACTGGGCGATGCCATGAACCTCGGATGGAAGCTCGCCGCAACCGTCCACAAGAAAGCGCCGGAAGGCCTGTTGGACAGTTATCAGACGGAACGGCACCCGATCGGCGCACAGGTTCTGGATTGGTCGCGAGCCCAGGTTGCAATTATGAGACCGGGCCCGGATGCCCGCGCGTTGAATGCAATTGTCCGCGACCTTATGAATACGCGGGATGGTGCCACCTACATTGCAGCACGGATCTGGGGCATGTTCACCCACTACGATCTCGGTGGCGATCATCCTTTGGCGGGCCGCAGCGTTCCCAACTTCGAGTTTGAAGACGGTGCAAGAATTGGTGAGTTCATGCACGATGGCCGGGGGATACTGCTCGATTTCGATATGAACGCTTCACTTGAAACTCTGACGAGTGAATATGGCGACCGAATGAAATATGTCTCGGGCCGGGCGAAAGAACAGTTAGGCTTGAGCGCAGTACTGATACGCCCTGATGGGATTGTCGCCTGGGCTTCCGATAGCAGGCCTGATGAGCAATCAATAAGACGAGCGGCCGATCTGTGGTTTGCTCGATAGCCGGAGCTCCTCCATCTCCGCACCTCAACAGCCCTCCTATCGTATCGCACCGATAGCTCGTGACGAGCTATCGCCATGTTGATGACGACACGGCCAATGTTCGACGTCACGAACGTGAATGAGACAATCGACGCAGGTAACCCCGCACGTCGTGGTGGCTCATCGTGCCTTATCAGTCGCCACCGAGCGAGAGCATCAACCGGATCTATGTGAAGGCAAAAAACGGCGCGGCGACGATGCCGAGCGGAGCATACTTCTACCGCATCGAGACGACCGACGGCACACGCTCAGGGCCAGATCAGGATCACCCGCTAAGGCGGGCACGGTCTGATCGGGAGGGCATCAATCGGGGCCTCCGCGCGGTGCGTGCGGGGGCCTCGTCGCGTTCCGGCCGGCCCCATCTCCGCCGTCTCTGTGGCCGCCGTTCGCGCCCCCATCGTCATCCATTCCCCCCGGATTCGGAGGGGGGGGGTACACAAAGATGTACTCCCGCACGGCAATGGAAGTCCGTATTATCGCACCCGCTGTTCACGCCGGGCAAATCGTCCCATCCGTCCGGTTGCTGATCACTGACTACCGTATCTCGTTCCATAGCCGGTTCTACGCCAACGCTGCATAACGCACCGCACGACTGAGCACGGTCTCCTTTCCCTCAAGGACATCCGTACCCCATCCAGCCCATGCTGCATCCGCACAGGGCCATGGGAAGCGTATGCTCCAACGCGACGCTCACGCCATGTCCGAACGATTCGGAACGATCTGCGGATGGATTATCGAGCCATGCATCTGCCCACCTTCCGGGCATCATCCATACGGATCTCAACACAACTCAACGGAGATTTCTTTATGCGACCTTCGCATCTGTTGACACGCCCATCCAGCCAGCGCTCCACCGGGACCGGCATCCTGGCGCGCACGCTCGGGCTCTCCTGCATGATTGCACTCGCCGCCTCGGCGGCCGCGCCGGCGCAGTCGTTCACCGAGATCACCGACGGCATGACCAACGTCCACCACGGCGCATCGACCTGGGGCGATTACGACAACGACGGCGATCTCGACGCGCTGGTCACCGGCGAGACCGCTCCCCCGCTCTATGCATTCGCCGACATCTACCAGAACAGCGGCGGCAGCTTCAGCCCCATCAGCGCTGGGCTCACCGCGATCACCGGAAGCCATGGCGTCAGCGGCTCGGCCTGGGGCGACTTCGATAACGACGGCGATCTCGATGTGATCGTCACAGGCCTGATCGGCCCCGGCGTGCTGACGAAGCTTTACCGCAATACCGGCGGCGTGTTCGCGCCGGTCACCATCACCCCAAGCTCCCTGATCGACGTCAGCATCAGCTCGGTGGCGTGGGGCGATTACGATAACGATGGCGATCTCGATCTGTTCGTCTCCGGCTACAACAGCTATCCAACGATGGCGCTCTACCGCAACGACGGCGACAACGGCTCCGGCGGATGGAACTTCACCGACGTCAGCCCATCGGCATTCACCCCGAAGCTCGGGGCCAGCGCCTCGGCCTGGGGCGACTACGACAACGACGGCGATCTGGATCTGGCCGTCTCCGGCTACAAGATGATCCTGGTCGACGGCGTGACGACGATCTACCGCAACGACGGCGGGGTGCTGGTCAACTCCGGGGTCACCAACCTCCCCAAGGTCGGCATGGGAGGGCTCGCGTGGGGTGATGTCAACAACGACGGCTGGCTCGACCTTGTGGTCACCGGCAATGAGTCGGTGGGGATGGCCCCGCACTTCAAGGTATATACCAACGGCCATACCGGCACCTTCGCGCTGGCGTCATCCTTCACCGGACTGGGCAACAGCTCGGTGACGCTCGGCGACTACAACAACGACGGCAAGCTCGACATCGTGGCGATGGGGCTCACCTCATGGGGCGATCCCATGACGTTCGCCTACAAGGGAAACGGCACCGGCAGCTTCACGCTCGACGGCACCTCGGGACTGCTCGATCCGTTCTACGGGATGTATGAGGGGCAGACATCGTTCGGCGATTACGATAACGACGGCAGGCTCGACCTGATCATGACAGGACGCCAGGTTCCCACCGGCGACGTCTTCACGCGGGTCTACCATAATACGACCGGCGTGACGGCCAACACCGCGCCGACCACCCCGACCGGCCTGACCGCGACGGCGGTCTCCTGGAACTCGATCACCGTGCAGTGGAGCCTCTCCAGCGATGCGCAGTCGCCGACCGCGACGCTCCACTACAACCTCAAGGTCGTCGACCTGACGGCCGGCACGACGGTGATGTCGCCAATGTCGAACGCCTCCGGCTATCGCCAGGTGGCGCAGCTCGGCAACACCAACCATAACTCCAGCTGGACGATCGGCGGGCTGACCCCGGGGCACACCTACCAGTTCTCCGTGCAGGCGATCGACCAGGCGTACAAGGCCTCGGCGATGAGCTCGACGATCTCGGTGACCACCACCAGCGACCGGCCCGATGTGATGATCGCCGACTGCGCCGCCGATGTCGGGGCCGAGCCCAACCTCTCCTGCAGCAGCTACTGGACCAGCCCCAGCATCTATGTCCGCACCCTCCAGGATGGTCTCCTCCCCGGCAACGACGTGCACCAGACCCCGGTGGCCGGCCACCGCAACTGGGTCTATGTGAAGCTGAAGAACATCGGCCCGGGACTGCTGCCGAACGGCAAGGTACTGGTCTACTTCAGCAAGGCGTCCACCGGGCTTGCATGGTCGGCCAACTGGGCCGGATACTATGTGGGAAGCATTCTGTACGGTGACTATATCGGCGCCGGCACCGTGAGCTATCTCAGCGGCGGAGGGGGATCGACGATCGTGGAGATCCCATGGGACAACGTTCCCAACCCGGCAAGCTTCAGCGATCCCGATGCATATCACTTCTGTCTGCTGGCGCGCTTCGTCGCCGCGAGCGACCCGATGACCGTCGCCGAGACCGCATCGACCTACGACAACACGCAGAAGAACAACAACATTGCCTGGAAGAACATCACCGTGCTCCGCCCGGGCGGCATTGGACCGATCGGTCCAATCGGTCCGATCGAGCTGCACAACGTCAGGGATTACGCGGTGATGACCGATCTGACGTTCGATGTCGCGGGCAACGCCAACGATAACGTCCTGCAGCACGCCGAGGTATGGTTCGATCTGGGCCCCGAGCTCTTCCAGCGATGGATCAACGGCGGCCAGCGCGGCAATGGCATCGAGTTCAACGGACAGCAGAACACCGTGAGGATCGTCGCCCCGCATGCGAGCCTCGAGGGGATCATGCTCGATCCGGACCAGCAACTCACCGCGCATGTCAGAGTGGTGTATCCGCAGAACTTCGATCCGTCGGTGGCGGGGAATATCTACTCCATGGATCTGGTACAGTATGGCGACGGCGACAATGGCGGGCGCGTCATCGTTGGCGGCGAGACCTACACCATCGAGATGCCATCGCAGCCATATGGCAAGGCCACCGTGGGGAACACGCTCTCGGCTCTGCTGAAGCTGTCGGCGTTCCCGAACCCGACCAGCGCCGCGACCACCATCAGCTTCACGCTGCCGGAGGAATCGCGCATCACGCTCGGCCTGTACGACGTGACCGGCAAGCTGGTGCGGACGCTGGTTCCGGCATCGATGCAGAAGGCCGGCGAGCACACCATCGAGTGGGACGGCACCACCGCCACAGGCCAGGCGGCTCCGAGCGGAGCGTACTTCTATCGCCTGGAGACGACCGGCGGCACCGCTCAGGGACAGATCAGGATCACCCGCTAAGGCAGGCGCAATCTGATCAGGACGACATCACAGGGGGGCCTCCGCGCGCAGTGCGCGCGGAGGCCCCTGTCGTTTATGCATCGCTCACGCCCCGATGCCCCGGAAACCGGGCCGCGCCGGACAGTGTCCCAGTGTGGTGGAATGCGGGCCGGAGCTCAACTCCGGCCCGGCGTATCATCACTCGACGATCAATCTCCGATACTACCGATTCCCCGGGACCTATGGCGAGTCCCGACCGGCATCGTAATTTGAGGACTCATCTTCATTCACGGTAGCCGATATGTCCGCAGCACTGAGCATCGATCCGCATCCCCTCCTGAGCATACGCGCGTTCACGACGACCTTCGGTGCGACGCTGGGCGCGATGGCATCCCCCGAGGATCTGCTGGAGATGCTCCGGGCCGATGCGGTGGCTCCGCTGGAGCGGCGCGAGGAGACGCGCCAGGCCGTGCGCGATCTGCTGCGCCATGGCGGCTACAAGCCGACCGGCCGGGGAAAGCCGGCCTCGGAGTATCTGGCGCGCGCTGCCGGAGAGGGGGCCCTGGGTCCGATCAACCCCGCCGTGGACGCCTGCAACGTCGTCTCGCTCCACAGCGCCCTGCCGATCAGCCTGATCGATCTCGATCGCGCCCGTCCCCCCTTCCGCATCGGGATCGCCGAAGCGGAAGGGGGGTATATCTTCAATGCCTCCGGCCAGGAGATCGAGCTTGGCGGGCTGCTCTGCCTGTTCGATGCCGACGGCCCCTGCGCCAACGCGGTCAAGGATTCGCAGCGCACGAAGACCAACGCCGATACCCGGCGCACCCTCTCGATCATCTGGGGCATACGCGCCGACGAACAACTTCTGCTGGCCGCCGATGAATGGTATCGCGCGATCGTCGAGGCGCTCGGCGGCCATACCGAGCCGGTCATCCCCGGCGCATAGCATATCCGCGCCGCGCATTCCCGATGGCTCCCGTTCATTATCGTTCCGTTCATAACCCGCGTACCCCGTGAAACGATTCGTTCCGTTCCTCCCGCTGTTTCTCCTTCTTCTGGCCGCGTGCGCCAGCCGTCAGCCCGACCGCATCGCCGAACAGGCCATCGAGGATTCCACGCGCCACGCCGAACAGGCGTTCGGTCCGACCGATACCTCGCTCCACGCCGCGCTCCGGGCTATCGAGCAGAAAAGCGGCGGGCGGCTCGGGATCGCGGCGATCCATCTGGAGAGCGGATGGCGGACCAGCTACCGGGGGGAGGAGACGTTTCCGATGGCAAGCGTCGGCAAGCTGCCGATGGCGATAGGATTTCTTCGCGGGGTGGATGCGGGAACGTTCCGGCTCGACTCGACGGTGCTGCTGACGCAGGCCGACCGCAGCCCCGGCGGAAGCCCGCTGTTCCATCGCGCCATGCGCGCCGGCGGATCGGCCACGATGCACGAGCTTCTGGAAGCGATGGTGATCAACAGCGACAACACCGCGTGCGACTATCTTCTGAGGCTCGCCGGAGGGGCGCATCCGATCGACAGCCTGATGGGATCGCTCGGGCTCGGCCATATCGATGTCTCCCACTCCGAGTGGGAGCTGATCCTCCTCTGGGCCGGGGTCGACCCGAAGGGAAACGATACGGCCTGGACACGCGACAGGATCTACGCGAAGATCGAGGAGGCGGGGGATACGCTCTGGCGCGCGGCCGAGGCACGGCTTGTGGATGACCCGACCGACGCCGCCGCCCCGGAGGATATGGCGCGGCTGCTGGAGATGCTCCAGCGCCGCACGCTCCTCGCCCCGGCGACCACCGACACGCTCCTGGCGGTGATGGGACGCACGGTCACGGGCAGGGGGCGGCTGGCTGGCCTTCTCCCCCCCGGCACACCGATCGCGCACAAGACCGGAACGATAAGCTCCACGACGAACGATGTCGGCATCATCACCCTGCCGGGAGGAGACCACCTGGTGATCGCCGCGTTCGTCAAGGGCTCGCGCACCGGCGTGCGCGCGCGCGAGCAGGCCATCGCCTCGGCGGCGCAGATCCTCTACCAGCATGTGCTGGCCGGAGCGCGGAAGGGATCGTAAGGAAGGGTGGAAGGTCGCGCCAGGCCGTCACATGGCCCCTGGCCGGAGGCGGCGTCCGGGGAAAGTTGCCGCGCCGATAGTTCCTCTCCCGATGCCGGGAGGCTACAGCCGTATGCCCGACAGAAACACCCGCAGCACGAGCGTCGTCCCACGCATCACCCGCGCCTCGAGCGGCTCGGCGTCGAGCTGCTTCAGAAGCTCGGCAAAGCGCACCTCATCGACCACATAGGTGACCGGGTCCATCGCGGCGTTGATCGTCTTATGGATGGGGGCCATCACGCGTCCGTACATCAGGTTCAGCAGCATTCCGGCCAGCGCCATCGGCTCGGCGTCCGGAAGGACATGCCCGTCGCGCTGCGCATCCCCGATGACTCCAGCCAGATGCCGTAGCAGTTGCGGCGTCAGGTGGAGCATCGGGTTGCGCTTGCGCAGCTGGTATGCCTCGCTCATCATCAGGCGGATGCTCGAAGGGTTCCGAAAGAAATAATCCATCTCGGCGGCAACGAACATTCCCACCTTCTCATCGAACGTGCCGGGCGCCGCCAGCGCCATCGTGCCGAGCGCCAGCATCGTGGCGAAGGAGTCCTCGATCACCGCCGTGAACAGCAGCTCCTTGCTGTCGAAGTAGCTGTAGAGCGTGGCCTTCCCCAGCTCGGCGGCCTCGGCGACATCATCGAGCGTGCTGTCATGATATCCCTTACGGGCAAAGACGTGCCTCCCGGCCTCGATGATCTCGACACGCCGCATCAACCGCTCCCGCTCCCGCCTCGGCAGCTTATCGAGCCCGCTCTTCGGCGCAAGCGCCTGCGCACTGAGATTCAGGACCCTTTCGTAATACTCCATAGTCATGATGTGACCAACAGGTCACCCGATAAATCCTCGTATACTCCGATCCCCCTCATCCGGCCGTACGGGCATTATCCCGCCGCATACGGCATGAGTCCACTCCATGGAGCCCGCTGTTTAGGGGCACTGGCCGATCGTATGGGGATAATATAGTCACTTGTCCCTTACCATCCGCATCTCCTGGCCGCCCCCTCTCCCCCTTGCAGAACCTTACAATAGAATGGTGGCGCGCAACTCTTTTGTTCAATAATTTCGTCTCCTTAGTCGATAAGTGACCAGCCGGTCACATCGATTCTACGGAGGTGGCGAGAGAGGGTTCTCGGCCATCTCCGCCGGGTTCATCGGCCGCCCCTGCCGGGCGAAGCCATCGAAGGAACAACGGGCGGGCGACGGATAGCCCGATCGTGACGATGGCCGCGATCGACCCGAGATGTATCGCATAAAGAAATTCCCGTGAGTTCAATCATTATGGATGCTCATTCAACTGAGAAGCGCCCTGTGGTGGGGCAGATTCCTTCGGCCGGGCCGGTTCCGCCACCGGAACATACCGTCGCCGTGAAGAAGTCGGGAGCGCGAAAGATCATCGTCTACACGGTCCTGCTGGCGGCCGTCGTGGTGGGGATGATCTATGGCTACAGGTTCTATACGTTCAGCCAGTCGCACGTCGAGACCGACAACGCGCAGATCGACGGGCATATCGACCCGGTGCTTCCGCGTGTCTCCGGCTATGTGACCGAGGTGGCCGTCAACGACAACGATATGGTGACCCAGGGGCAGCCGATCATTCAGATCGACCCGAGAGAGCTGCAGATCAAGCTGGGCAACACCGAGGCGGCGCTCCATACAGCGGAGGTGGGGCTTGAGACGGCGCGCGCCGCGGTGACCAACGCCGAGGCGACGCTGGCGGTGGCGCGGGCGAATGTGAAGACCGCGCAGGTCGCCAACGAGAAGACCGCGAACGATCTGGCGCGCGATAAGAATCTGCTCGCCGGGGGCGCCATCACCCGCCAGCAGTTCGACGCGACCACGGCGGCGCACGATGCCACTGCGGCCCAGCTCGAGACGGCACAGCGCCAGGTGCAGGTGGCCGAAGCGCAGGTGGAAGTGGCGCGGTCGCAGATCCAGTCGGCCCAGTCGCTCGTCGCCCAGCGCCAGAACGATATCGACTATGCGCGGCTGCAGCTGAGCTATACCAAGATCGTGGCGCCGGCCACCGGCCGGGTCTCGAAAAAGAACGTCGAGGTCGGACAGCTCGTCCAGTCGGGACAGCCGCTGCTGGCGATCACCGAGGACAGCACGGTCTGGGTGACGGCGAACTTCAAGGAGACCGACATGGAGGAGATCAGGATCGGCGCCCCGGCCGAGATCGAGGTGGATGGCTATCCCGACGCCCGCTTCCCCGGCACCGTGGAGTCGATCGCCGCGGCAACCGGAGCGAAGTTCTCGCTCCTCCCCCCCGACAACGCGACCGGCAACTTCGTGAAGGTGACGCAGCGCGTTCCGGTGAAGATCGCGCTCACCGGAAAGCCGTCCGGGCAGTATGCGCTCCGCCCCGGCATGAGCGCCAACGTGGTCATAACTGTACAGTAACTATCGTCACGGCGACCAACCATGGCTGAACAGGGTTTTCGCAGATGGATCATCGTGATCACGGTGATCTCGGCGGCGATCATCGAGCTTATCGATACATCGATCGTCAATGTGGCGCTCACCGATATGAGCGGCAACCTCGGCGTCACGATCGAGGACGCGGCATGGGTGATCACCGCCTATGCGATCGCCAACGTCATCATCATCCCGATGACCGGCTTCCTGGCGTCGCTCTTCGGCCGCCGGAACTATTACGTCGGCTCGATCATCCTGTTCACGGTCGCCTCGTTCCTCTGCGGACAGGCCACCGGGATCTGGGAGCTTGTGTTCTTCCGATTCCTGCAGGGGGCCGGCGGAGGCGCCCTCCTCTCCACCTCGCAGACGATCCTCTTCGAGGCGTTCACCCTGGAGGAGCGGCCGCTGGCGGCGGGGATCTTCAGCCTCGGCATCGTTATCGGTCCAACCATCGGCCCGACGCTCGGCGGATGGATCATCGAGAACTACGCCTGGCCCTGGATCTTCTACGTCAACATCCCGATCGGCATCGTCGCGGCACTCCTGTCGTACACGTTCGTCAAGGAGCCCGCCGAGCGGCACAAGGTCACGGCGATCGACTGGCTGGGCATATCGCTGCTGGCGATCGGCGTCGGCGCGCTGCAGTTCGTGCTGGAGCGAGGTGAGTCGAAGGACTGGTTCGAGACCCCCTATATCACGGTGCTGACGGCGGTCGCGACCATCACGCTGGTCGGCTTCATCTGGCGACAGCTCACCTACAAGCATCCGATCGTCGATCTGAGCGTGGTGACCCGCAGCAGCACACTGGCCGTGGCCGGCATCCTGACATTCGTGCTCGGCTTCGGGCTCTTCTCGTCGGTGTTCATCGTCCCCGTGTTCGCCCAGCGGCTCCTCGGCTACAACGCGATGCAGACGGGAATGCTGATGCTTCCGGGGGCGCTCACCTCGGCGATATGCCTGCCGCTGGTGGGAAGGTTCATGCAGAAGGTCAACATCCCCCCGCAGCCGATGATCATCCTCGGCTTCGCGTTGACGGCGCTGTACAGCTTCCTCCTCTCCGGCTCCACGCTCGATACCGGATCGGCGGATTTCTTCTGGCCGCTGGTGATTCGAGGGGTCGGCATGGCGTGCATGAGCGTCCCGCTGACCAGCCTTGCGCTCTACGGACTGCGCGGACGCGATCTGGGGCAGGCATCGGCGCTCAACAATATGATGCGCCAGCTGGGGGGATCGTTCGGCATCGCCTTCGTCAATACGTTCCTCGCCAACCGTCTCGCCTCGAACCATGCCGGACTTGCCAGCCATGTCAGCATCTATTCGACGGCGACGCAGGAGCGGCTCAACGCGATGGTCAGCGGGTTCATGGCGAAGGGCTCCTCCTACGCCACGGCACTGCAGCAGGGCTACGCGGCGATCGAGGGGGCAGTGATGAAACAGGCGATGCTCCTCAGCTACATGGATACGTTCCTGCTGGTGGCGATCTTCTTCGTGGCATGCATACCGCTGCTGCTGATCGTCCGCAGGAAGAAACAGGCCGCGCAGGTATCACCCGCACCGCCGACCGAGGAGGAGCTGGAGGCGATGGCCGCGCACTGAGCGCGCCAACGCCTGCGGCGGCACGACGACGCAGAAATTTTCTCTTCTGATTTTACCGGGAAGATGACCGCAGTGAAAACGATTCCATCCATCGGCATGGCCGCGGGGCTCCTGCTTGCCTCCGCCGCAAGCCTGCTGGCGCAGGCCCCGACCGATTCCCTCACGCTCGACAGGGCGATCGCAGTCGCCATCGATCATTCCGTTGCCGTGCGCCAGGCCGGAAGGACGCTGGAGGCGGCGCAGGCACGCACGCAGCAGGCCAGAAGCGGATACTATCCGCAGATCGAGGCCGATGCCTCCTACCGCAGAGCCGATCCAACCGGAACGATATCGCTCCCGCTCGACGGACAGGTGCGCGAGTTCTCCTTTATCCCGAACGACAATTACGAGGCGGTGCTCACCGCGCAGCAGGTGATCTACGACTTCGGCAAGACGAACGCGCTGGAGGAGCTGGCCCGGTCGGGCGAGCAGACCGCCATCGACAACCAGGAGCAGATCCGCACGGCGATCGCCTATCAGACGGTACAGACATTCAACACGGAGCTGCTGCTGCAGAACAACCTGCGGGTGATCGACGAGCAGATCGCCGCGCTGCAGGAGAACCTCCGACTGGCGCAGGAGCGTCTGCAGCAGGGAAGCGCCACCACGTACGACGTGCTGAGCACGCAGGTGCGGCTTACCACCGTGCAGAACCAGCGGGTGGATGTCGAGGGGAACGCCCGCAAGCAGGAGTCGGCGCTGCGGCGTCTGTTGGGCTATGCGGCATCGGCGCCGCTGGCGCTGAAGGGGGAGTTCGATACGGCGCCGCGCTCGGGGGCGGTCGAGGAGTTCCGGCAGATGGCGCTGCGGCAGCGATCGGAGGTTACGCTTGCGCGCGACGCGGCCAACAGCGCCCGGATGCAGCTCGAGGTGGCGCGCACCAGCGATAATCCGCTGATCAGTCTGAACGTGAGCGGCGGCGTGAAGAACGGCTTCCCGCCGGAGCTGAACGCGCCGAAGATCAACTGGTCCGGCATGGTCCGCCTGGCCGTGCCGATCTTCAACGGCTTCCGTACCGCGTCGATGGAGGATGAGGCCTCGGCGAATCTGGGAGCGGCGGAGGACAGGATCGCCGATCTCGAGGAGAACATCACGATGGAGGTGGAGCAGGCGATCGCCGATATGGAGACCAACCAGCGGAAGATCGCCACGACCGACATCCAGGTGCAGCAGGCGCGCGAGGCGCTCGGGCTTGCGCAGGTGCGCTACAAGAACGGAGTGATCACCAGCCTCGAGCTGCTTAACGCGCAGACGACGCTGCAGGAGGCGGAGTTCCTCCGGCTGCAGTTCAGGTACAACTATGTGATGAGCCGCTACGCTCTCGACCGGGCGATGGGGACGCGGATCTGGTGATCGCGCGGCCACGGCCGAAGTACATATGTGGTGGATGGCCGCGCCCGCGCTGATGCACGGGCGCGGCCCGCATATATATACGGCCGGGGCTCTCGCACCATCGGCTCTCCCCCGCATCCCCGGCATGGGGATGTATCGCGCGGAGATGCGATGGACCGTCGGCGCGCCGGGGCCATCCGCGCGGCCGCCGGAACGGATGACCGGCGGAAGCTGGCTGATCATGACTATATTCACCGCGATCGTTACGATACTTCCTCTCATTCCGGAACGGCAATCCTGATGGGCTCTTCCACGACGACTCCCGGATCGGCACGATGGACGCGGGAATGGCGCACGCGCAGGCTTCTGATCGAGCTTGTGACGACCGTGCTGGCGCTCGCCCTGACGCTGATCATCTTCTCCCGCTTCATTCTCTTCGTGGAGTCGCGCCCCGGCGTCGTGCTTCCCGATCCGATCCTCGCGGCGCTCGGAGCCCACGACGTCACCGTCCCGATCTTCATCATCATCTACGGCTCGATCATCCTGGCGATCGTCACACTGGCGCCGCATCCCCGGTCGATGCTGATGATGCTCCGCGCCTATATCACGCTGCTGCTGATACGGATGGTCGCGATGTATCTGCTGCCACTGGAGCCGCCGGTCGGGATGATCACGCTGATCGATCCTCTCTACGACGTCGGCCCCGGAAGCGTTCTGACACGCGATCTGTTCTTCTCGGGGCATACAGCCACGATGGTTCTTCTCCATCTGACCGCCCGCCGCCGATGGATACGCACGACGTTCCTCTGCCTGGCCGTCGTGATGGGGGCGCTTCTGCTGGTGCAGCATTGCCACTACGCGATCGACGTTCTGGCCGCCCCCTTCTTTGCGTACGGATGCTTCCGGATCGCCCGTCTCTCCTCTCCGGAGCCCGTCGTATAGCAGAGCGGGATGACCCCATGCTTCAGCGCCCGGGCTGGCGTGGAGACAGGGGATTCGCACCGGAGGCCGGCGAGCTACCGTGGCCTTGCATATCACCGGCCATACTCCCCGATACGAGGCAGGGCCGGAGCTTCGCTCCGGCCCTGCCGATGAACCATCACCGAGCGACCGGATCAGGGACGCTCGCGCACCGATGCTACGTCGCCGCGCGCGACGCTACCGGCGCACCACCATCTTCTCGACCCGCACCTCTCCGGCCGCCGTCGTCATCCGGCAGAAGTAATAACCGTTGTCGAGCTTCGAGACATCGAAGGCCACACGGTTGATGCCGGAGGCAAGATCGATCCGGCGAAGCACGCTCAGCGCGGGACGACCGAGCGCATCGAGGACCTCCAGATCCACCGTCTCGTTGCGCGCAAGCCCCAGATCGATCAGCGTCACATCGCCGGCGGGATTGGGCATCGGCGTCGAAAGGAAGAGCCTCTTGGCCGGAGCGAACGCGGTGACGCTGATCGCGTTGTTGCAGTCGTCGACTCCCTCAAGCGCAAGGAGCGTCACCGGCTTGAGCATCATCACCTCGTCCCGGTGTCCGCACCCGTCCACCAGCACCAGCGTGTCGATCATATCCCCCGGCTCCTCGGCCTCCGTGCAGATCGCCAGGCGGATCGAGTCTCCGCTGCCGAGAACCAGCGGGAGCTGCGACGGCGGGATGCTGAAGTGGACGTTGTTCTTCATGTAGATCATGCTGACATCGATCGGACGCAGGCCATAGTTGGTGAGCACCAGGCTGTCGCAGATATGACCGTGCATCGGCAGCACATCCCCCTGCCAGATCCGGTCGTAGCGCACGCCGACCGTGCTGCCGGTATCGTCGAGGAAGGCGACCGTAAAGCCACCGATCGTATCCCTGTCGACGAAGACATTGCCGACCGAGTCGCGGACGGTCACCTGATAGATCATATCCTGATAGGGATCGATCCGCTCCACATTCAGCTGCAGGAAGCTCGACGGCAGATTGCCATCGACCGCCGCGATGGTGCAGTTGATCGCGGTATCGGCATGGAACGACACGATGCCGCTGGTGCGCAGCCGCTTCGTGTAGGTGACGCTGAACTGATCGCCGCATGGGGAGCCATCGCGACCGATCGTCGGCGGAAGCGTATCGACCAGGTTCAGCACGGTGAACAGCGCGACCTCGCGGTCGAGGCAGTCCCACCCGATCATCAGCGATACGGTGGCGACGGTGTCGGGAAGATTATCGAAGCAGACGTCGACGATCGCCGAATCGCCGGGCCTGAGGGTGATCGGCATCGCGGTGGTCACCCGGGCGCTTCCGAACTGATCGGTCGCCACCGCGCGCATGATCTTCTGCTCATGCCTGCCGTAGTTGTGGATCGTCACCTGGCGGCACCCGCGGCTGTTGATCAGCGCGAACGTATCGAGGGTCGCCGGCGCGGCGTTCCCCACTCTCACCGTGAAGCCCGGCACCTCCGCCCGCTGCGTCAGCGATCTGCCGCTGGAGTCGATCACCTTCAGACCGAACGCCCCATCCTGGAACGGATCGATCAGCTTCACATGGTAGTAGACCGAGTCGGCCCCCGGCGCGAAGGGGTCCACCGTCAGCATCACGTTGGACGTATCCTTCGTGGCGAAACAGGAGTCGATCCCGCTGTCGGTGATATGAACGTCGTAGGCGACGCCGTCGTAGCGGCCGCAGTCGAGCCCGCCGGTGATCTCCGGGGGATTGAAATCGGTGACCAGCGTCCTGAAGAGCGTCCCCCCCGGATACCCGTACGATGTGGCGTTGCCGAACCCGTACACGTACAGTCCGAACGCGGAGTCGGAGCGGATGCGATGCGAGCCGGCATCGACCTGCACCTGCGCATAGAAGAACCTGCTGCCGGGGATCGTCTTGAAGCTTGAGCTTATCGCGCCATCATCGAGACGAAGGCTCGCGATCCCCTCCTGCGGTATCACGATGTTGATGAAGTGATCGGTGAACTCGCTGTGAACGATGCTCTGGAAGGCATAGGAGCTGTCGAACTGCGCCTCGGCCACCACAAGCATCATGAACGGATCGCCGATCGCTGTGTTAGTAAGATTGACCGAGTGCTCGTACTGTGCCGCCAGAATCGGCCCGGATGCAGTGACGGTCATCGGCCTGAGCAGCGGGATCTCGATCGGCTCGTCGGGGCCGACGATACGGTTGTCGATGCCGCCGGCCGATGTGATCGCCACGCTGGTTCCGGGGAACGCGGCGATGATGCGCGCCACGGCGATATCGGACGACTGCGGCGTCACCGGATAGTGCGGCGTCAGCAGCGCGGTGTTCCCCCAGGCATCGAGCGGCGGAAGCTGCTCGACAAGGCAATCGCGATAGTTGCCGACGTCGGTTGGTATGCTGGTGCGCTTGTTCCCCCCGAAGACCGCCACCGGCTTGTTGGCCCGGAGCTGCGTGCCGCTGACATCCATCTCGATGTCGGGGTCGACATCGGCCTGTCCCAGAAAGACCTGGCCGCGATTGAGGGTGACGACGAACGGCGCCTGCCCGCGGCGGTTGATGCTCAGATCCTGCGCCGGGGTCACCGTGAGCCGCGTGTTATCCTCGGTGGCGATCACGCAGAACTGCGAGGGGGTATCGTAGGCCCCGTTCTGTCCGCCACTGCTGTAGCCGTTGGGATAGGCCAGAACGATATAGCTGCCGGTGAAGACATCGCTCGGCAGGCCGAGGAACGCATCGGCCGACTTCGAGCGGATGTTGACCCCGTAGAGGGTGATCTCATCGTCCGCCTCGACGTGGAGCGACTTTCTGGTGATCTCGTTGGCCTGATTGAAGAACCCGATATCGTCGAGCTCCACCCCCGCCCCGAACAGCGTATCGATCGGGATCGTGACGGTGGTGTTGGCAATCGGGAGCGGAACGGTGATGGTTGTGCCGGACGCGGTATAGGTGATGCGCGCGGTGGTAGGACGCGTCGCGCTCAGATACAGGCTCATCTGTGATTCCTCCATCGTCGAACCGAGGTTCGGCATGAAGGCCACCCAGAAATCCTTTCCCCTGCTATCCTGCGCGTGAAGTCCGCCGCAGAACAACAACAGAAGAATCAGAGCAAGCGGCAGGCGATGTACAAGCGATAGTAACCACGTCATAGATGCGCGTCTCCCGGCGGAAGAAGAGATGAAGGTATTAAGTGCGTGCCAGAGGGATATCGACAGAGCTGCGCGGCTGTGGGGGATGCGAACGCTGGGGAATTCCACATCGCTCGATCCCAATGTACGCCACGGCCCCATGGCGGACAACTCCGCTGATACGGCAGCAGTATCTCGGTGTGCCGGAATGTGGGCCAAAGCTCGACTCCGGCCCGGCCATCAGCATTCGACAATCAACGTGAGACACTGGCGATACGGCGCGCGAGGGCATCGGTATCCATTATCGGATGCTCGTGTCTGAACGAATGGGCGGGGGTAACGCCCTGGAAAGGCCCGAGGGGATGGCCGTGGAGGGATTGTGCTACGGACCGTCGGACAAACAACCGTCGCGATGGCCCCGCGTCCGGCGGGGCCATCGCGCGAGGACGATCATCTGCTGATCATCAGCTTCTCGACGATCAAGGTGCCGGTGGATGTCTCCATCCTGAGATAGTACAGCCCGGCCGGCAGATCGTCGACCGCGGCATCGATCGAGGCGATGCCGCCGGGGAGCTGATCGTTGTCGAGCAGCCGTCTGACCTCCCCACCCCGTCCGTCGTAGATCGTCAGGCTGACCTTCTGCGACTCGGTCAGGCCGAAGGTAAGCTTCGCCATGCCGGAGGCGGGATTGGGGGCCGGGGTCTCGAGAAAATTCCTCTTGGCGAAGCCATCGACCTGGAAGTGCATCCGATTGCCGCAGCGGTCGCCTCCCTGCCCCATCAGCGGCTCGACCATCGTATAGAGCTGAACCAGCTCGACCGGGTTGCCGCAGTTGAAGTCGATCGCCAGCGTATCGATTCTGTCCCCCGAGCCGTTGGGGCGCACGCAGATCACCAGCGGCACCACCTGTTTGGGCTGCAGCACCAGCGGGAGCTGATCGGGAGGAATCGAAAACTCGATGTTCCCCAGAATCCGGGGATTCTGGACCGGAAGCGGAAGCAGTCCGTAGTTCTCCAGATAGAACGTATCGCACGCCGACTCGCCATACACCAGATCGCGATACCGCCGCATCCTGTTGAAGCGCACCCCGATCTGCCCGGTATCGCCGCCAGCGCGCACGGCAAGCGTGAAGCCTCCCACCGTATCGGCGATCGTCCTCCGGTTCCCCACCACGTCGGTCACAACGATCGAGTAGATCATATCCTGGTAGGGATCGCGCCGCTTGAGCCGCAGCTCGAGGCTCTTCGATGGGAGCCCCGGCGGCGTGTAGATCGCATCGACGTTCATGCTGTCGAGGAACTCGATCGATCCGACGCCGGAGTTGAGCGCATACGGCTCATCGATCCCCAGCACCCTGTCGAGATCGCAGGGGCCGGTGATCTGGCCGATGGCCGGGGCGGTCGAATCGATACCGCTTATCAGCGGAATGATGGCGACGGGGCGGATGAAGCAGCCGTTATCGACGCCGATCTCGACGCTGAAGGAGGTATCCCCGGCATGCTGGTAACAGATGCTGAACTGGCGCTCCTCCCCCGGCTGGATATCGATCGGGAACTGCTCGGCCGAGCGGAGCCCGGAAGGGTCGCCACTGAAATGCAGGCCGACGATCTGCTGCGGGAACTCGCCGTAGTTCCGCAGGGTGATCGTCCGGCAGAACTCCAGGCCGTTGAGCGATGCCAGCGTATCGAGCTGAACCGGGACCGTCTGCCCGACGGTCATCGCCACGGTGAAGCCCTTCACCTTGAAATTGTAGTGACGGTCGAGCCCCGCCGTATCGACGGCGATCATCTGCGCGTATCCATCCTGATACGGATCGATCAGCTGCAGCCGGAAACCGATCGAGTCGTCACCGGGGGTGAAGCTGTCGAGCTCGAGCCGCACGTTCCGCGAGCCATCGAGCAGCCTCAGGCTCTCCATGCCGAAGTCGTTGGTGCTGTCGTCGAAGGCAAAGCCGGCCGCGCCGAAGCATGTATCGCGCCATCGGATATCGGGCTCCTTCTGATCCTTGAACAGCGTATCGAACACCACCGCCCCCGGATAGCCGTAGGAGTTGTAGGGACCATAGCCGTAGACATAGAGTCCGAACGGCGCCCGCGCCCGCGCCTTGTGCGGCCCCGGCGATACCTGGATCTGGGCGATACTGTAGCTGGTCTTCTCGATCCGGGTGAAGCTCGCGGCACCGTAGCGGCCGCCGTCCAGTTCGAAGCTGTTGATACGCTCGGTGGGGATGATGACGTTGATATAGTGGTACCGGAAATCCTTCGTCGGAAGGCTCTGGAACCAGTAGACCGAATCGTACTGCTCGGGGCCGAACGCCAGCATCATGAACGGATCGCCGATACTATCGTTCTCGACCCGCATAAAGCGCTCATCGACGGTGGTATGCTGGTACTGCGCGACCTGGATCGGGCCGCTGGCGGTGAGAAGCTTCGTACGGTCGAGCGGGATCTCCACCATCTCGCGCGCCCCGAGCGTCCGGAAGAACGTGCTGTCGATGTAGAGCATCGTGTTGTCGTTGGCGGCCATGATCCTGGCGATGTTCGCATCGGGAACAGTCTTCGGGATCTGGAAGTGGGGGTTGAGGATGGCGCGCGATGTCCACTTCTCAACCGGAAGGAGCTGCTCGACGAGGTGGTCGCGCCCGACGGCATCATCGAACGGGATATTGGCGCGCTGATGGCTTCCGTAGACCACCACCGGCTTGTTGGCGCGGATCTCGGTGCCGGTCAGATCGTTCCCAGCTTTGCCCGCCGCCTGCCCGAAGTAGACCTCCCCCGCGTTCAGCGTGATACGGAACGGGGAATCGTTGGGACGGGATTTTATCACCACCGTCGGGGTGATATCCACCTGCGTCCCATTCTCGGTGGCGATCACCGCGAACTGCGAGGGGAAGTCGGAATTGCGTGTATAGATCGCGGTGGGATCGGGAGCAAGGGTGTTCGGGTAGGAGAGGACGATGTAGTGGCCGCCGAGCGTCTCGTTCGGAAGCCCCAGAAAGACGTCGCTGCTCCAGCGCTGCGTGTTGACGCCGTAGAGCACCACCTCATCATCGAACTTCGCCAGCACCGTCACATCGCTTATCGGCTGCCGTCCCGGATCGGGCAGCAGCACGTCGAGCGTATCGAGATCGATCCAGGTGGCGACGCCGGGGGCGATATTCACCGGCACCGTCCTGTTCGACCGCAGATAGGTGATCGTTCCCTGGGTTCTGACCTCGCTCGACACGACGATCGCCAGACGCGGGAACTCATCATCGCCATTGGTATGCAGGAATGCGATGCGGAACTCCTTCCCCCGGTTATCCACGCGGTTTCTGGTCTGCGCGTGGGCGGCGGCCATTCCCACCAGAAGGATGATCCCGGCGATGAGCAGGCGTAACGTCGTAGAGTGATATCGCATCACAAACCCTTAACAGTAAAATCGCATGAATCGTTCGTGAACTCCGGCGGGCATCGGATGGCCCCGGTCTTCGGGGACGCCATCGATACCAATGGAACCGGACGCGTTGGCGATCAGAGGCAACGGGGCGAGCACTTCCGGGAAGAGCAACGATGGAACGATCGGTTCGTTCAGTGAACGCGCGACAGCGCCAATCATTGTCCCCTCGGCAGTACCACCATTGGCAAAGCTTGTGATCGGCACAACTGGCAGGCCATACGGCATAGCACCAGGGTACCGAGTAACGAACCCCCGTAGCCGGTTTTTGTTACGCCCGGCCGGCATTAAAAAGAAGTATCGCGCACCGCCGGAGCCGGAAGTACCGGAGGAATATCGCTCCCTTCGTAATTTGGGCCGCGCGACGACGCTCGCACTCCCCGCTCAGCAGTACCCAATCAGAGTGATTACAACATCCGTGACGGAACTTTTCGGCATCGACTACCCGATCGTACAGGCCGGGATGGTATGGTGCAGCGGCCACCGGCTTGCCTCGGCCGTCTCCAACAGCGGCGCGCTCGGCCTGATCGGCGCCGGATCGATGAAGCCGGAGCTTCTGGCAGACCATATACGCGCCTGCCGCGCCGCGACCGACAGGCCGTTCGGCGTGAACATTCCGCTGATCCGCGGGGATGTCGAGCGGCTGATCGAGACGGCGATCGCCGAACGGGTGACGATCATCTTCACCTCGGCCGGGAACCCCGGGCTGCATGTGGAGAAGATAAAGAATGCCGGGGCGATCATGGTACATGTGGTCGCATCGGTCAAGCATGCCCTCAAGGCAGAGGCTGTCGGGGTGGATGCGGTGGTGGCAGAGGGATTCGAGGCGGGGGGACACAACGGGCTCGATGAGATCACGACGCTCTGTCTGGTACCGCAGGTGGCCGACGCCGTGCGCGTGCCGGTGATAGCCGCCGGCGGTATCGCCGACGGGCGCGGAATGGCCGCCGCGATGGCGCTCGGAGCAGCCGGCGTGCAGGTCGGCACCCGCTTCGCGGCCACGGCCGAGTCGTCGGCCCATCCCGGCTACAAGGATGCGGTCGTCGCGGCGGGCGATACCGGCACGGTGCTGACGCTGAAGAAGGTGACCCCGGTCAGACTCATCAAAAACAGGTTCGCGCTCGAGGCACTCGAGGCGGAGCGCGCCGGAGCAACGCCAGAACAGATGCGGGAGCTCCTGGGGGCCAAGCGCGAGCGCCGCGGTATCTTCGAGGGGGATCTCGACGACGGCGAGCTGGAGGCGGGGCAGAGCGCCGGGCTGGTGCGGGAGATCCTCCCCGCCGCAGAGGTGGTGCGCCGCATGCTGGCGGAGTTTCAGGCGGCCGCCGGACGCCTCGGAGCGCTCGGGCCGGGAGCGGTTCCAGGGGCGGTCCGGGGGGATGATCGTCCGGTAAAAGCATGAATCATCGCCCGGACACAATTCCCGACGGCGATGGACGTTATTACGCCGTTATAGTTGAGGCGGCCGGGGCGCCGCTGATGTCGGCGCGGGCACGGTTCGTTGCAGTTCCGGGGCCGGGCTGCGGCATATTTTAGCGATCCGCCGTCGTCCCCCCGGGGAACCCGGCGCCGATACCAGGATCATCGTTCAATTCATAGTTCCCATACATGGCAGAGCAAGATGGCGAAGTGATGGGCAAGGCGGTCGACAAGGCGCTTCTGAAGCGTCTTGTCGACTATCTGCGTCCCTATAAGTGGTCGGTGATCGGTTCGATCGTGATGGCGATCGTGACCGCCCTTCTCGGAGCGGTTCGTCCCTACCTTTCGAAGGTGGCGATCGACGATCACCTGATGCACCGCGATTTCAGCGGCCTTATCTGGATCACCGCGGTGATCTTCGGGGTGATGATCCTGCAGGGTCTCATCCAGTACGGGCTTACCTACCTGATGCAGTACGTCGGGCAGGAGACGATCCACACGATCAGGCTGAACCTCTTCGAGAAGCTTCAGAAGCTCTCGCTGCGCTTCTACGATACCAACCCGATCGGCCGCCTTGTCACCCGCGTCACCAGCGATGTGGAGGTGCTCAACGAATTCTTCGCCAGCGGCCTGGTGATGATCGCCGCGAACATCTTCATCATCTTCTGGATCGTGGTGCTGATGTTCATGATGTCGGTCAAGCTCTCGCTGGTCACCCTCATCACCCTGCCGGTCCTCCTCTGGGCCACGGCGATCTTCCGCAAGAAGGTCCGGGTGGTCTACCGGGAGACCCGCACGCAGCTGTCGCGGATGAACTCCTTCATCAACGAGAATGTGACCGGCATCCAGACGGTGAAGCTGTTCGGACAGGAGAAGGAAGCGTTCAACGAGTTCGAGCGGGTCAACGACGCCTATACCAAGGCGCAGGTCCGCTCGGTGTTCTACTACGCGGTCTTCTTCCCGGTGGTCGATTTCCTGTCGACGCTGGCGGTGGCGCTGATCATCTGGTACGGCGGCAAGGAAGTGATCGCGGTGATCCCCGATGCAGGGCTCCTCGATCTGGTCCGCGGATGGTTCGGCCCGTCAACGGCCGAGCCCCTCACCTTCGGCGTTCTGTTCGCGTTCCTGCAGTACACCGAGATGTTCTTCCGTCCGATCCGCGATCTCTCCGATAAGTACAACATCCTGCAGAACACGATGGCAAGCTCCGAGCGGATCTTCGAGCTCCTCGACGAGCCGGCCTACGCGCCGGAGGCCACCGCCCCGGAGCCGTTCGAGGTGAAGCAGGGAGAGATCGAGTTCAGGAACGTGGACTTCAGCTACGACGGCGTCAACCCGGTGGTGCAGAATCTGAGCTTCCAGGCAAAGCCGGGGGAGACCGTGGCGATCGTCGGGGCCACCGGGGCTGGGAAGACCTCGATCATCAACATCCTGATGCGCTTCTACGAGTTCTCCGGCGGAAGCGTAATGGTGGATGGACACGATATCCGCAGCATCCCGACGGGCGATCTGCGACGCGATATCGCGCTGGTGATGCAGGATATCTTTCTGTTCCGGGGGACGATCCTCGACAACATCACCCTCGGCGACGAGCGGGTATCCCGCGAGCAGGCGCAGCGCGCGGCGGAGATCGTCGGCGTGCACCGCTTCATCGAATCGCTTCCGGAGGGATACGACACGCCGGTGCAGGAGCGGGGAGCAACCTTCTCGGTCGGCCAGCGGCAGCTGCTGTCGTTCGCACGGGCGCTGGCGCACGATCCGAAGATCCTTATCCTCGACGAAGCCACCTCGAGCATCGACACCGAGACCGAGCGGCTGCTGCAGCGCGCCACCGAGAAGCTCCTGGAAGGGCGCACCTCGCTGGTCGTCGCCCACCGCCTGTCGACGATTCAGAACGCCGACAGAATCCTGGTGATGCATCACGGAGAGCTGCGCGAGTCCGGCACGCACGAGGAGCTGCTGGCGCTCGGCGGCATCTACGCGACGCTCTACAACCTGCAGTACAAGCTGCAGGAGCGGGCCGCAGCCGCGGCATAAAACGTGGCGAAGACCTGACGATGCGCGAGGCCGGCCTGCTGGCCTCGCGCATCGACACCGGTCCTCCAGAGGACCGCGGTTGTGGTCCGACCGCGATCATTGAGATTTACTTCGTCAGCCCGCCGTTAGAATCCGTAGCTCACCTGCGCGTAGGTTTCCCAGTACCGCGCCGATCCCTTCCCGAAGATCCATCGTCCAACGCCAAGCTCCAGCCCGTACCGTTCGGCCGCGCTGGCCCCGATGCTCCCGTAGAGCCGACCGTACTTCGCGTTGTTGAAGTAGTAGTTCGCCTGCGGCACGCCGTTCTCGCGGAAGAGGAACCGGTCCGATGGATTGGGAAGCTCGCCGTTGCCGACGCCGCCGGTATAGTCGAACGCGATCTTCGGGGTGACCGTGACAGTATTCGCCACCGGGATGTTGTAGCCGCCGTCGATGCTGAAGATCACCTGATCGGCATAGGCCCCCTGCCTGAAGTTATAGGCAAGCTGCGCCTGCACATAGCCATCGCTCCCGAACGAATGTCCGGCAAGGAGGTGAATGCCGACATCGCGCTTGAGCAGACCACGCCATTCGCTGCTGGCGACCACGGCGGTATCCCGCTTCAGATAGGTCGAGTCCCGTCCGTCGGCGGTGCTGACATAGACGTTCTGGGTGTAGATGCGGCTCATGTAGCGGGTATACGGCCCCTCCTCGTCGTAGAGGTCGGGGAAGCGCGAGGATACCATCACCGCCAGCGGATACTCCCCCTCCATGAACTGGTACTTCAGGTTGAGCCACATATCGGTCAGCCCGGCGTTCAGCTCCCAGTCAGGCTTGTGCGGCTTCCCCGTCTTCGGATCGGCGCTGACCCGTTCGTAGCCCCAGAGATAGAGTATCGTCCCGGAGAGTTCGAGGTTCTCGAACAATCCCACTTCCCCGTTGAGATATGCGTAGCGGAAATCATGGAACAGGCCGTCGACCAGCAGACTGTCGGGCTGCTGCTCGATCGTACCGTCGGTGAGCCAGCGCGATCCGGCCGTCTTCCGGCTGTATCCGAAGGTCAGCTTCCCCTTTCCCGGCTTCGATGCCCAGGGGCCGCCGGCATGCAGATCCGCTGCGACAATCGTCAAAAGGACCATCGCGGTAATCAGTACGGTTGTTGTGCGTCCGATCATAGGTGTTGCTTGTATAGAAGTGACAGGGTGCATGGGCGTACATGGCGCGCCAGCGTATTCCAGGATCGGAAATGGTCACAGCGGACTGACGGTATGATGCCTGCGCACGCCGCGCAGCATGGAGAGAACCATGGATGAGCGGCGGCTCCGCAGCAACGGTGAGGATGGAGGAAGCGCTCGTATCCTCTCTCCGCTGGAGCGGTTGGCGCGAGGATGATAGTTCGTTGATTCTGGAATGGTGACCTTCGCCAGGATGCTATGGTTAAGATGACACGAGCGGGTGAAAATGCACATGCGCCGTAGAGGATGATCGGCGGGACGGCCAGAGGGACTCGGGGGAGCGGAAGCGGCAGGCATCGGTGGCGCCGTTCGCCTCGCCGGCAATCATGGCCGCGCCTATCCGTCGGGAGGCTGCAGCCCGCCGGAAACTTGCCGAAGCCGCCGCTTCGACGTATATAGTATTATGGTCCGGCGACCCGCGTGCCGCATGGCGACCGGCGGGAATGGAGCCGATGAATATGAACATGTACCGGAGACGATGTGACCTCAGACAGATCAACCGATCGTAGCGATCCGGTGGGCGCCTCACCTCTCTGTCCATACGGCGGAGCGCGAAGCGAAGCCCCTTCGACGGCTCCCTCGGCATCGCAGACAATCCCCGCCGGGGACTCCGGCACGGGGTTCGTAGCACTCAGCAAGTTCGTTATCGCCAACGGCATGACCCCGGAGGTCAAACAGGCCTTCCTCGACCGTCCGCATCTGGTCGACGATGCTCCGGGGTTCATCCGCATGGATGTGATAAGTCCCATCGATACACCTGATGAGATCTGGCTGATCACCTTCTGGCGGGATGAGGAGAGCTATCGGATCTGGCACCGGAGCCATGCATACCGCAGCTCGCACGAAGGAATCCCCAAGGGCCTTCGACTCGACCCCAAGGAGACTTCGATCCGTCTGTTCGCCTACGTATCTTCCTGATCCCCAATAAATCATTGATGCCGGAGAATCTCAACATACTGGCCGGGCGCGCCATCGACGCGCGACGCACTCCGCTGGCGGAGACCATAACCGACCTTCAGTACCGGGCCTATCCGGAGCTGGCCGAGCGCTACGGCGAGGCAGGACGGCAGAAATGCCTGGAGGACGCCGGCTACCATCTGGCCTATCTGGCCGAGGCGGTGGCCGCCAACAACCCTCCCCTCTTCGCCGATTACGTCGCATGGGCCAAGGTGATGCTCGCCGGCCGGGGGATCCCCGAGAAGGATCTCGCGGCAAACCTCGGCTTCCTCCGCGACGCGCTCCGGGAGGTTCTCCCGGAGGAGATGAGCGGGATCGCCTGCGCGATCGTCGAGACCGGAATCGCTCAGCTTCCGGCACTGCCGAGCGAGCTGCCGGAGCCCTCGCGCGAGGGCTCGGCGCTGCCGACGCTGGCCGATGACTATCTCGGGGCACTTCTGCGCGGCGAGCGCCATATCGCCAGCGCGCTGGTGCTCGACGCGGTGAAGGCCGGAACCAGCGTGGAGGATATCTATATCGATGTCTTCCAGCGCTCGCAGCATGAGATCGGACGGCTCTGGCAGATGAATCGCCTGAGCGTTGCCCAGGAACATTACTGCACCGCCGCGACGCAGCTGATCATGTCGCAGCTCTATCCCTATATCTTCTCGACCGCCAAGATCGGCCGGACGATGGTCGCGACCTGCACCGGAGGCGATCTGCATGAGATAGGAGTGCGGATGATCTCGGACTTCTTCGAGATGGCCGGCTGGGATACGATCTACCTCGGCGCCAACACCCCCACCCGGGGGATCATCGAGATGCTGCTGGAGCGGCGCGCCGATCTGCTGGCGATATCGGCGACGATGGGGTTCCATGTGCGGGGGGTGACCGAGCTGATCGAGACGGTGCGGCGCACCCCCGGATGCGAGCATGTCAGGATCATCGTCGGCGGCTACCCGTTCAACGCCGCCCCGGATCTCTGGCAACAGACCGGCGCCGATGCCTGCGCCCGCAGCGCCAGGGAGTCGGTCGCGATCGCAAACGCCCTGGTGGAGAAGGAGCCGCAGCGATGATGAATCCGGACGAGGAGCAGCCGGGAGGGGTGGCGCTGCTCTGCAATACACAGGGGCAGGTGCTGAAGATCATACGCGATGAGCTCGGCATGGGAGGAGCGCTCGCGATCGGACGGCTCCTTCCGGCGCTTGTCGACAGCGTCAGCACCCGCAAGGCGCTCTCCTTTCTCGATGAGATCAGAACCGAGGGGGCGGCGTTCAACTGGACCCTCAACTGCCCGGTGGGGGGCGAGATCACCCCTCTTCATTTCGCCGGGTGCGCCAGCAGCGACGGGCTGATGGTGGTGGCGGCCCGCTCGCGGTCGGATATCATCAGGCTCTACGACGAGATGATGAAGATCAACAACGAGCAGATCAACGCGCTCCGCCTGGCGGTGAAGGATCAGATCAGCCGGTCGCAGTCGCTGCGCGATCAGGACGCGGAGCTCTACAACGAGCTGTCGCGGCTGAACAACGAGCTGGCAAACGCGCAGCGGGAGCTTGTCAAGAAGAACAGCGAGCTGGCGAAGCTCAACGAGATGAAGAACCAGTTCCTTGGCATCGCATCGCACGATCTGCGGACCCCGCTCAGCATCATCCTGAGCTACAGCGACTTCCTTCTGGCCGAAACCGCGCCGACCCTCGCCCCCGAGCATGCGGAGTTCCTGAGGACCATCCAGTCCTCCACGGAGTTCATGCTGAGTCTGGTCAATAATTTGCTGGACATCTCCAAAATCGAGACCGGACGGCTCGATCTCGATCTCTGGCCGACCGATATCCTTGGGATCATCGAGAACAATATGATGCTCAACGGCGTGCTGGCGGCCAAGAAGGGGATCACCCTGAGCTTCAGCCACGACGACCCCATCCTTCCGATACAGATCGACGGGCCGAGGATCGAACAGGTGCTCAACAACCTGTTCGCCAACGCCATCAAGTTCTCCCAGCCGGGAACGGCGATCGATCTGCACATCGCGCAGAGCGACGGCAGCACGACGATCACGGTGCGGGATCAGGGGGAGGGGATACCACAGGAGGAGATCCATAAACTCTTTCTGCCGTTCGAGAAGACCAGCACCCGGAGCACCCACGGCGAACAGGGAGCCGGACTCGGCCTTGCCATCGTCAGGAAGATCGTCGAGGCGCATGGCGGAAGCATCGCCGTCGAGAGCATGGTGGGGAGCGGCTCGACCTTCACCGTACGCCTCCCGATGCGATAAGAAGGGCCCGAAAGGATTCCGGCCGGCAGCCGGTCAGGAGCAGCGAAACAGTACTCAGACTATATCCCCTGCCTCAGACAGATGAACGAAAGCGCGCACATTCTGGTCGTGGATGACAATCTGCCGATGCTGGCTGCGGTTGGACGCATCCTGCGCGGAGCCGGGCACTCGGTGCTCGAGGCCCCCACCGGAGCCGAGGCGCTCCGCATGGCGCGGGAATATCGTCCGGCCATCGTGCTGCTCGACGTCCGCCTGCCCGATGCCAACGGCGTGGAGATCTGCCAGCTCATCAAGAACGATCCGGCGCTCCCCCATACGTTCGTCGTGCTCCTCTCCAGCATCGATATCTCCCCCGACAGCCAGATCCATGGCCTCAACGCCGGGGCCGACGGCTATATCGCCCGCCCCATCCATAACCGTGAGCTGCTGGCCCGCGTCGAGGCGATGCTCCGCATCCAGCGGACCGAGAGCGCGCTGCGTGCCTCGGAGACCTTGTGGCATACGGTCTTCGCCGCCGCCAACGACGCCATGCTGCTGCTGGATGAACATCTGGTGATCCGCGCCTGCAATGCCCAAACGGCCGCGCTGTACGGCTACGCCGGGGATGAGCTGGTGGGAAAGCATCTCTCGATGCTCGCCCCCCCTCCCCATTACGGAGACGGGCCGGATTATCCGGAGCTGGAGCTGCGCCGCAGCGGGTTCATCATCGAGACCGAGCATCGGCGGAGCGATGGAACGCCGATACCGGTGGAGGTAAGCGGCACCCCGTTCGCCGTCGGCGATATGACGCAGTTCATCTATGCGGTGCGTGATATCAGCGAGCGGAAACGGGCCGAGCGGGAAGCGGCGCAGCTCACCGATCTGCTGGAGTATCAGAGCCGTCGCATGCAGAGCACCATCGCCAATGTTCCGGGGGTTGTCTGGGAGAACTGGCGCCATGGCGACAGCCACCACCAGCGCGCCGACTTCGTCAGCGACTACATCCAGACCATGCTCGGCTACAGCGTCGAGCAGTGGCTGGCAAGCCCAGGCTTCTGGCTCTCGGTGGTCCATCCCGACGATCGCGAACGCGCCGCGACGGAGCTGGCCGCGACGGCCGCCAGCGGCGGCGAGGGGGTGAGCCAGTTCCGCTGCATCGCAAGCGACGGACGGATCGTATGGGTGGAATCGCACGCGGCGGCGATCTACGACGAGGAGGGGAACCCGGCCGGGATGCGGGGAGTGATGATGGATGTGACCACGAGGAAGCTCGCCGAGGAGGATCTCCGCTACCAGCTCGAGTTCACCAGCGCCATCACCGCGAACCTGGCCGAGGGACTCTATGTGGTCGATCGCGGCGGGAGGATCAGCTATATGAACGCCGCCGCCGAGGAGCTTCTGGGGTGGCGCCTGAGCGATCTGGAGGGACGCAACGCCGAGGAGCTTATCCACGGCCCCGGAAGCGACGCACGGTCGGTCCCCCGGAAATCGATCGTGGCCGAGGTGCTGGACTCCGGCAGCGCCGTGCTGAACCATGAGGAACTGTTCACGCGCAGCGATGGTTCTACCTTCCCTATCTTGTGCTCGATCGCGCCGATGCTCGATAACCGCGATCAGGTGGAGCGGGCCGTGGTGGTGTTCCACGATATCACCGACAGAAAACAGGCCGAGGAGGAGATCCGCCGTCTGAACAGCGATCTGGAGCGCCGGGTGCTTGCGCGCACCGCGCAGCTTCAGGCCGCCAACCACGAGCTCGAGGCGTTCTCCTATTCCGTCTCGCACGACCTTCGCGCCCCGTTCCGGCATATCGTTGGATTCGCCGATCTGCTGGAGAAGCGCATCGGCGATACGCTCGACGCCAGCGGGAAGCATTATCTGACGACGATCGCGCAGTCGGCCAAATATGCCGGCACGCTGGTTGACAACCTCCTCTCCTTCTCGCAGATGGGGCGGACCGAGATGCGAAACATGGCGGTGGATATGAACCTGCTCCTCGACGAGGTGATGGCCGACGTCGCGCAGGAGGCCGACGGACGGAGCATCGGCTGGACGATCGCCCCGCTTCCGCAGGTCGAGGGGGACGCGTCGATGCTCCGGCTGGCGATGCGGAACCTGGTGTCGAACGCCGTGAAGTATACGCGCAACGCCCCGGCGGCGGCGATCGAGATCGGGACGATGCCGGGGGAGCGCGAGACGATATTCTTTGTCCGCGACAATGGCGTGGGATTCGATATGCGCTATGTGGGAAAGCTGTTCGGGGTGTTTCAGCGGCTCCATCGCGCCGAGGAGTTCGAGGGGACCGGGATCGGCCTGGCAAATGTGCAACGCATCATTCAGCGCCATGGCGGGCGTGTCTGGGCCGAAGGGGAGCCCGGCGTCGGCGCCACGTTCTATTTCTCCGTTCCATCCTTTTCACAGGAGTAGCTATGGCAGAGTTGAAACGGATTCTGCTTGTCGAGGATAATCCCAACGATATCGAGCTGACGCTCGCGGCGCTCGAGGAGAACCGGCTTGCCAACGAGGTGGTGGTGGTGCGCGACGGCGAGGAGGCGCTCGACTATCTCAATCGACGCGGGATCTTCAAGATGCGCACGGCCGGGCATCCCGCCGTCGTGCTGCTCGACCTGAAGCTGCCGAAGGTGGATGGCCTGGAGGTGCTCGAACGGCTCAAGGCCGATCCGTCGCTCAAACCGATCCCGGTGGTGATGCTCACCTCCTCGCGCGAGGAGCAGGATCTGGTCACCAGCTATAACCTCGGGGTCAACGCCTATGTGGTCAAGCCGGTCGACTTCAACGAGTTCGTGGGGGCAATCAAGGAGCTTGGCCTGTTCTGGGCCGTGATCAACCAGCCCCCGCCGGGAACCATTCCACCGAAGTGAACGATATGCGGAGCATCGGACGGATATACCGCGCCGCAGCCCGGCGCATCCACGCCATCCACCCCGTGGCGGCGTCCTCCCCATCCACACTAGCGTCCAGCAGCCTCTCATGACGACCAGCCTTCGCATTCTGATCCTGGAAGATAGTCCGCTCGACGCCGAGCTGACCCTCGCCGCCCTGGCCGATGGGGGGATCGCCTTCACGGCAACGCGCGTCGAGACACGCGACGACTTCCTCACGGCGCTCGAACAGGGGGAGACCGACCTCATCCTCGCCGACTATGCGCTCCCCAGCTTCGATGGGATCGCAGCGCTTGCCATCGCGCGGGTGGTGGCGCCGGCCATACCGTTCATCTTCGTCTCCGGCACGCTCGGCGAGGAGCTTGCCATCGAGACCCTGAAGAGCGGCGCCACCGATTATGTGCTCAAGCAGCGGCTGGCCCGCCTTGTCCCGTCGGTGCAGCGGGCGCTCCGCGAGGCGGCCGAACGGGATCAGCGGCAGCGCGCGCAGGAGGAGCTGCAGAAGGCGAAGGAGATCGCCGAGAGCGCCAACATGGCGAAGGACCAGTTTCTGGCGGTGCTCAGCCATGAGCTCCGCACTCCCCTCACCCCCGTCCTCGCCAGCATCTACGCGCTCGAAAGCCAGGATGATCTCCCCGCGGCCGCCCGCTCGCTGATCGATATCATCCGGCGGAACGCCGAGCTGGAGGCACGGCTGATCGACGATCTCCTCGATCTGAGCTTGGTCAACAACGGCAAGCTCCAGCTGACATTCCAGCAGATCAATCTCCACACGGTGATCGGCCATGTGCTGGAGAATTGCCGGGAGGATATCGAGAGAAAGGATCTCCGTATGCAACTCGAGCTCGGTGCCGCCGCCCATGTTGTCAGCGCCGACTCCGCGCGCATCCAGCAGGTGGTATGGAATCTTCTGCGCAACGCCGTGAAGTTCACTCCGCATGGAGGAACGGTCATCATCCGCACCGGCAACGTCGGCACCGAGCGCGGGCGCATCCGCCTCGATATCTGCGATAACGGCATCGGGATGGAGCCGGAGATGATCCCGAAGATCTTCAACGCGTTCGAGCAGGGAGGCCAGCAGATCGCCCACCGCTTCGGAGGGCTGGGCCTCGGCCTGTCGATCAGCAACAGAGTGATCGACCTTCACAACGGGACGCTGAGCGCCACAAGCGATGGGCACGACCGTGGCTCCACCTTCAGCATCGAGCTCGATACCGTCGAGCCGGCCGGTAGCCCCGGAAAAGAGTTCACGCCGCAGCCCGATCCCCCTAAGGAGCGCCGGCAGCGGATTCTGATCGTCGAGGACCACGAGGATACCCGGCGGGTGATCCAGATGCTTCTTGAGCGCCAGGGATACGAGGTGGCGATCGCCAAGAATGTCCGGATGGCGATCGATATCGCCACCTCGCAGCAGTTCGATCTGCTTATCAGCGATATAGGGCTGCCGGACGGCACAGGACTCGACCTTATGCGCGCGCTGGTGAGCTCCGGGCATCCGGTCAAGGCAATAGCGCTGAGCGGTTACGGGATGGAGAGCGATATCCGGAAAAGCTACGAGGCGGGATTTCTGGAGCATCTCACCAAACCGGTGAGCGTGCGGAAGCTGAAGGAGGCGATCGAGCAGATCACCGCGGGATAAGATCCCGCGTATTCCCGGCGATGCGCTCACCACGCGCCGCCATGGGATGGCCGGCTCCGGCGGGAAAGCCGCATCGGTGATATGCCACGGAGGAGGGCAAAAAAAATCACGACCACACATGCACAGCGGTGAGGCTGCTCTCATGTATGGCCGTGCTTTCTGGGTTTGTCAATTGTAAGACGGGCCAGATATTTGAAACATCACACACCGGCGAAAAATAATTTCACAAAAGCGAAAAAAGTGGCGTGATGGCGTAAATCTCGACAAAATCCCATCATCCCATCTCTCCGGATCATGAGAACGGCCGGCGGCCCGTTGTGCGCGCGGCGCTCAGTTCAGATGCCGCTCGTGGATCGCCTCCTCGATCAGCACCTCCACCTCCTCGCGCGTCAGCAGGCGCCAGCGCGGATTGCTGAACGCCTCGATCGCTCCGTGATAGTCGAGATGGACCAGCGTATACTCATCGGCGGAGGAGAAGATCCTGGCCGGACCGGGCCGATGCTCGATCACCACAAGACGGTCGGGGCGCAGATCGAACTCCCGCGCCACCTTCGTCGCCACCCCGTCGATGAAGCTCGTCACGGAGCTGCCCCGATTGTCGCGAAGCTCCGAGGCGACGACGATCGTATGGAGCTGGGTATGATAGATCCTGATGCGGCACATCCCCTGGCGGGTGCCGTATCCCCAGTAATAGAAAAGCCCGTCGTGATGCTTCATCGTATGATGCGTGCCGAAGAGAGAGATAACCGTGACCGGCGAGGCCGGGGGTGACATGATCCCGCGCGACTGGACACCCGCACAGGCATGATCGATCGTCGCGAATCAACCCTGTCCCGGCCGCTCCGCCCGACGCTGGGGGCCGGGCGGAGCGGCGGAACACTCTGCTCTAGTAGCCGAAGCTCCGGAGACGGCTCTCGCTCTGGCGCCAGTCGCCGCGCACCTTCACGAACAGCTCGAGATAAACCTCCTGCTCCAGAAACTCCTCGATGCTTCTGCGGGCACGCTCGCCGAGCCGCTTCAGTGCCTCCCCTCCCTTGCCGATGATGATCCCCTTCTGCGTATCGCGCTCGACGACGATCTCGGCGTGGATGTAGATCTTCTGCGGCTCCGGCCGCTCCTTGTACTCCACGATCGCCACCTCGACCGAGTAGGGGATCTCCTGCTTGTAGAGATTGAGCACCTGCTCGCGGATCAGCTCGCTGACGAAGAAACGCTGCGGCTGCTGGCTGATCAGCTCAGGATCGTACAGCGGCTCCCCCGGAGGAAGCGCCCCGGCGATCATCCCCAGAAGCACATCGGCGTTGTCGCCGTAGAGCGCCGACAGCGGCAGCACTTCCCGGAACGCCCCGGAGTTCATGAACTTCTCCATCATCGGCAGGACGATCTTCTTGTCGTGCAGCGAGTCCACCTTGTTGAGCGCAAGGATCACCGGCTTGCCCAGCTCCTTCAGCGCTCCGAGCGGCGTCGTGGCAAGACGCTCCAGATCGGGGGCATTGACATCGATCATCAGCAGAATCAGATCGGCATCCTGCAGCGCCGTCCGTACATAGCCGAGCATCTTCTCCTGGAGAAGATAGTTCGGCGTCAGCACGCCGGGCGTATCCAGGAAGATCATCTGCGCGCGATCGTTGGTCATGATGCCGAGCACGCTTTTGCGCGTGGTCTGCGGCTTCTTGCTGACGATCGAGAGCTTGGCCCCCACCAGCCTGTTCACCAGGGTCGATTTGCCAACGTTCGGCTCGCCGACGATCGCAACGTATCCGGTGCGGAACGGCTCGGCCCTGTTGATTCCTTCGGCACTCTGCTCCATCGAGCTATCGCTATCGGTCATAGATCCACGCGCCCCCGCAGGGGAAGAAATGTTATTGAATGATTGAACGCATCGCAACGCTCCCATCGGCCGGGAGCGTGCTTACTTCAGCATCGTGGTCGGGTTCAGCCGGGTCTGCCCCTTCCATATCTCGAAATGAAGACAGGAGCCGCCGAGCGACTGCCCCACGGTCCCGATCCTGTCGCCAATGCCGACGACCGCACCACGCGAGATCGAGGCCCCGGCAAGGTTGCCGTAGACGGTCCGGTAGCCGCCACGATGCTCGACGATCACGATCGTTCCATAGCTCGGCAGCCATGAGACGAGCGAGACCGTTCCCTCCTCCGCCGCCATCACCGATGAGCCCACCCCGGCGCCGATGTTGATGCCGGGATTGATCGTCACCGTCCCCGTCTCCGGATTGCTCCGCTCCCCGTACCCCTCCACGATCTTCCTCCCCGCTGTGGGCCAGCGAAAGCTGAGCGGCCCGGTACGGGCCTTCGTGCTTCCCTTGCCCGAAGCAGGGCTCTTCGCCGGCGCGGTTTTCTTCGCCGTCCCCCCGGACTTCGTCCCGCGCTCCCGCTGCTCCCGTTTGGCGGGCTCCTCGGCCGACCGGCGGACCTCGCGGAGCGCCATCGTCTCGATCATCGCGGAGATCTCGCGGGCCTCGTTGTTCTTCCGCTGGATCAGCTCGCGCAGCGCCCCGCGCTCCTGGCTCGACCGTGCAAGCGATGCAGTCTGATCGCGCTGCAGCGTAACGAGACGCTCGATCTCGGCGCGCCGCTCGTCGATCACCGCCATCTGTTCCCGCTCCCGCAGGCGCAGCAGGGAGTCCTGCGTGGCGAGCGATCCGGCAAGCCCCATGATATCGCCCGCCCGCTCCCGCTGCAGCGCGACATACCGCCCGAACAGATGCTCCCGCAGTGCTATGCGCTGGTGCTCGGCGGGCATCAGCAGCAGCGATGCTCGGGTCGCCAGCAGGCGCTGCTTCAGCAGCCCGCGCGCTATCGCCGCATATTCGTCGCGCATCGCCCCCAGCTCTCCGCCGAGCGAATCGTGGGCCCGGCGCAGCTCGATCATCTCGGCGGCGATCTTCCCCTCCTCCGCCTGCAGGGCATCGATCAGGGTATCGAGCGCGGCGGTCTGCCGCGCGTACTCGCTCACCGCCTCGGCCGAGCGCCGTGCCTGGCCGTCGAGCGCCCGAAGCCGCGCCTCCGACGCCCTGATTGTCCCGCGCAGACGCTCCAGCTCCCGCTGCTTCGGGGGGGGCTGATCGCCGCGCTGGGCATAGAGCGCCACCGCGCCGAGCGCCGCCAGAAGAGGGAGCGATATGGAGAGGGAACGTTTCAGACGTCTTGAACCATGCGACGTGGGCGCGTTCCGGTCATGCGACCGACGCCTCGTCGATCGTGATAGTTCTGGCGCCGGCATCGAGTGTTGCGACCGCGCCGACCGGCACCGTGAGCTTGCTTTTGATATGACCGATCGACAAACCGTATACCGTCGGGATCTTGAGCGGCTCGAGCAGCCCCTTGACGATCTGTTCGATCGAGAGCGACAGGCGGAACTCGCCGCTCCGCGTCGGCGCCTCGCACTTGCTGAAGCGCCCGAGCGCCACGCCGGCGCAGCCCTGGAGCTTGCCGCCGAGCGAGAGCTGCATCAGCATCCTGTCGATGTGATACGGCTCCTCGTTGACCTCCTCGAGGAAGAGGATGTTGCCGACCGTATCGATCTCGTACGGGGTTCCCATCAGCGCCGTCACCAGCGAGAGATTCCCTCCGACGAGCCGTCCGGTGGCCTTGCCGGGAACCACCGTGGAGGCGCGCGCCTCGCTGAAGACGGTCCCCTTGAACTCGTCGCTCTCGGCGAACTCTCCGGCCGGCGTCGCCGACATCACTGTGCGGCGGAACGAGTCGAGCGTATAGCGATCGAACATCGAGGAGGCGACCGGGCCATGGAAGGCGATCATCCGCGAGCGCTGAAAGATCGGGTTGACGAGCGCGGTGATATCGGAGTACCCGACGATCACTTTCGGGTTGGCGCGGATCTCATCGAAGTCGAGCAGCGGAAGGATGCGCATCACGCCGTAGCCGCCGCGCACCGCCATGATGCAGTTGACCTCGGGATCGCGCACGAACTTCATGAACTCGGCGGCGCGCTGCTCGTCGCGCGCGGCAAGATAGCCGAAGCCCTTTGTGAGATATTCCCCCAGCTTCACGTTGAAGCCGAGGTTGCGGAGCATCGCCGCGCCGTCGAGCGCCTCGCCGCGGGCGACGCCGCTTGCCGGGGCAACGATCGCGATCGTCGAGCCGGCCACGAGCGCCGGCGGCTTGATCAGCGGGGGAAGCTCGCTCTCCCCCTTCTTCTTTTTGTCGTTCCGGCGGCTGTTGTTCCCCGGCGCGGTGCGTCCGGGAACGAGCGTCGAATCGTTGCGGCGCGGAGCTGCAGGAGCGCCGGGAGCACCTGTCTCCACCTGCGAGCGGAGCACGGCGGGGACTGCGAGCGTCCCTCCGACCAGCGCGCGGAGGAACCGACGACGGGAGGAAGGGCTCACGCGAACGCCACCCCCGACGCGCCGAGACGCCCCACGATGATCCGTTCCAGCTCGCTCGGATGGAGCGCTGTGCGTGCCTTCGCCTCGTAGATCGCATCGGCGACCGTGGCGATCTGTCCGCTCAGGAACAGGTAGATGTGATAGCCCAGACGGTTGCCGTCGTTCATCTCGAGAAACGGGAGCTCCCCGACCGACGCATACGCCATGCGGGCAAGATCGTCGCTGCTCGCCCCCTCCAGCCTGGGACGGGGATGCGCGCTGTCGCTGATGGTTGGTATGTGTTCCATGAAAGAAATCGTTTTGATCCGTGCGAGGCCCCCTGCCAGGGGGAAAGTACGAACTTATGCGCTACGGACGGCAGCCCGGCGCACGTAGGTAGTGTCGCAGTATGGCATCATGTTGGGCCGGAGTTCAACTCCGGCCCAGCGTATCACTGCTCGACGATCACACTGCGACACGACCCGCACCTAACAGCATATGATGCCGGAGGCCCCGTCGGGCATGGGAGCGCCGGACCATCGCCGCGGTTTATCCATCCGGAAGAATGATTCCGATGAAACCCCGGAAGCGGGATTCCGCCGGGGCTCCGTGGCATGCCCGATCTTCCCATGATGGACATGGCGGACGCTCCGGATCGCGGCAACGACCGGGATCATCCCGAGAATTCATGCCGGCGGAAGGGGGCGCGCCGGGGAGAAGCGGCATCGTTCACGGAGCTGGCTGTCATGGGGAATCGGCGCGGAATGGGAAGGTGCGGACAGAGCGCCCGCCGGGGATCTACCGCGCCTGCAGCACCTTCTCCCGCGCGATCCTGATCAGCCGCTCGCGGGTCGGGAAGGTGACGGCAAGGAATGCAAGCTGGGCGAACGCCGGAATCGTGATGAGCATATACTGCGGGTAGGCGAAGATGACGCCGCTGACGAGCTCGGTCAGGCAGACCACCAGCCCGAAGAGCACCGGGATATCGTAGATACAGAGGCGGACGAGCATCGCCTGCTGCATCAGCGTCAGGACCTTTTCGGCCGGATCATCGATGATGCCGCTACGGCGGTTCCCCAGCGGCCTGCTCGCGTAATCGCGGATGCGCGCCGGGCTCAGAAGCCTCCGGTACATCAGCTGGCCCACGATCAGCGCCACGAGCACCATGATGGCAACCAGCATCGACAGCCCCCTGACACGTTCATCGCTGAACTCCCCCGGAATCGTCTCGCGCCCGAGCCCGAACAGGAAGAGGATCATCACCAGCATCACCATGATCCCGAGGACCAGCCCGACCTGGAGGATCTGAAAGGCCCGCACACGGGCCGGGGTGAGGCGTTCGATGATCGTATCGATATCGACTTCCGAGAGCGATGTCATGAGGGCTCCAGTGATTCCGGCGTTGATGGAAAAGAAGCAGGGACCAGGCTCGGCGATGGCCCCGAAAACGGTCAGCGAGGCACGCGCAGTGCGCGATCGGGAAGCGCGGCGAGCGCCACCCCTATCGTATAGCAGATCATATCGCTCCAGAGGAACCCATGCCCCAGCATCAGCCCCCCGAGCGGGTGAGCCCTGATCGCGTCGATCCATGGGGCATGGTACAACTGCAGGATCTCGATCGCATAGCAGATCCCGAGCGCGATCGCCGCCGCGCGCAGCGTCGCTACCCGCCGGTCGGCGATCACGACGAGAAGAAAGAACATCGTCCCCCAGAGGATATCCCCCGCATACTCGGCGACAGTCGCCGGCAGATGGTTCGCGTAGCGGCGGGAGCCAAGGCCGGCGGCAAGAACCACCGCGAGCAACGCGATACCCATCGGGCGGGAGCGCTCACGGTAAGGGGATCGATCGGGGGATGCGGTCATCGGGATCAGCCCCGGGCTTTTGCCAGAAGCGACGCCCTGGATTCCTCCACTTCCTCGCGGGGAAGGTTGCCGTTGGCGAGATCCTCGTCGCTCTTCGCGGCGAGCCTCTCGTAGAAGCGCAGCCCCTCCCCGACCGATGCCGGCGTCCCCTCCTCATCGATCAGATCGAACAGCAGGTTCTCCGCATCGGCGTACGATCCTATCTGTTCGAAATATCGTATCAGCATCCACCGGTAGCGCGGCGGGATCGGAGAGTCGAGCGCCCGGTCGATCACCAGCTCGAGCTTCTCCAGAACGCCGAGCGGCAGCGCCTGCGTGCCGTCGCCGTAGATCTCCAGCAGCAGCGCCAGCGCGCGGGTATGGCAGGCGACAGCATCGGCCTCCCGTCCGGCCTGCCGGAGGATATCCCCCTCCTCTTTCAGGATGCTTGCCAGCGCGGCCCCCTTCTGCACATTCAGCGCTCCGTCGTCGGCGCAGAGCGCCACCACCGCCTCATGCGGAAGCGCGCGCAGCGCGTCGGCATCGAGCTCGACGAAGTGTTTGTAGAACTCGTTGACCTCCTGCAGCGCCGCCTCCCCGCGGCTGGTCTCCCGGAGGAAGACGAGGCGGGCGATAAACTGAGCGATCTGCTCGACCATCGTCAGGATATAATCGCGCTTGAGCGACATCGTGTTGTACTGCTTGTTGCTGAGGATAGGATTTCGGCGGCGCAAGATAGTCCCGCGGCGATCAAGGTCCATATACCGATCCGCCCGCCGGGGCGGCCCGGAGGTAAATGGTTGTGATCGCCGCGGGCCGAACAGGGGCGTGCGGAGGGGAATCGGGCCGGCAGGATCGCCGGACTACTTCGCCGGGATGGGCCAGTGGTAGCCCTGCGACCAGTCGATGAACTCCTTCACCCACTCGTCGTTGGCCTTCAGCCATTTACGGATCTGGACGTTGCTGGATGACTGGTTGATATAGTAGCAGAAGGGCTCCACATACCCCTTGCGATACATCTCGGCGAAGTAGGGACGGTAGAAATCCCCCACAAAGCTCCGCTTGTAATCCTTCGGCCCCATCGAGGCGAGCGTCGAGAAGATGATCTTGAACTTGTCGAGCGCCCGCTCGACGCTGCTCTTCTCCCCCATCGTATCGAGGGGGCGGCCGGTTCCCCTGAGCAGCGCCTGCTCGACGGTGCTGAAATCTCCCTCGCCGGTTTTATTGAGCCCCGCCATCGCCGCCCGCTCGGCCTTCTTCCGCTCCTTCCTCCCCTTCATCGTCCCATCGTCGGGGGGGAGCGGGGGCGGATCGAGCAGCGTTCCCAGCGCCGCAACCGCGGCGTCGGAGCGGGTGGACTGCGGCTCGAGCACCAGGAACCGGCTCAGCGCGCAGATGGCGGGAACCCGGTAACGGGTGATCAGGAAGATATTGCCGAGACCGAAATGGCTGCTCGGATGGTCGGGCCGCGCGGCGGCAGAGCGCTTGAAGCTCTCCCCGGCGTTCCCGTAGCTTTTCATCGTCGCGTAGGTGACCCCGACGTTGTAATGGAGCAGGTAGTTGTCGGGGAACTCCTTGAGCCCCCGCTCATAGGCATCGATGGCGCGCTGCGTCTGCCCGATCGCATCAAGGCTGGTGCCGAGCGTGACATAGAACAGCGGCAGCATCTCGGAGTTGTACTCGGTCCCGCGCGCGGCGATCTCGGCGGCCTTCCGGTACTCTGCCTTCTCCAGATAGGTATACGACAGCTCGTAGAGCGCATCGACATAGTCGGCGTTCTCCTTCAGAAGCTCGGTGTAGACGGCGATGGCGCTGTCGAACTGCTGCCGGTCGTGCATGGCGACCCCCTCCTCGATACGCTTCTGCTGCGCCTCGGTGGGGAGCACAGGGTCACGTCGCTGCGCGATTGCGTCCCCCACAACCACCATCACAAGCAGAATGGCGACCAAAGGAAAACGAAACCTGGGGGGATTGATCATGGAGCTCTGGGAAAGATCGACAGTGAACGCTGCACATACCGCCGGAAGCATCACGAGAACCTCGGCATTGAAGGTGACAAGAATATAATGAGAAGAATGGGATGCGCGGATCGCCGGCCGCGCTATCAATGCGGACTCCGACCGAATCGCCATGAAGCCGCCACCTCGTCAGCCGAGCTCATGCGCACCGATGGTTCCCGGCGTGCCCGCACCCAAGCTCTGCGGCGGGGAGGGGGCGCCGGCCTCGGCACCAGGGGAACATTTTTTATCTCCTTGTCACCGCGCCGCAATCGATAAAACGGCGTTTCCATCCCGGAATACGGACATCGTCCAAACTGCATCCCCGGCGCGACAATCGGGATGCACTAATAGGGACGTTAAGACGTATTCCATTGTGTTCCACTTTGTTATATATTTCTTACAAGTGAGACCGATGCTCTACCTACCGTTGGATCCCCCCACGTAGCTGCCGTCCGGTTCTCCTTCCACCATCTTCTCGCGTGCGAGAATCATAGCTCGATCGATCCGCGCAGCCCGGGGCCGGATTGCCGATTATATGCGGATGCCCAGCACTTCTGCCATGATTCCGCACACCCATACCGGAACCGACGCGACGATGGATAGCCAGGCATTCCACGATTGAACAATCCAACAGACACGATGAAGCACTCGGTAGTTCTTCCCCTCTTTCTGCTCTCGCTCCTCTTCGCCACCTATGGCGCCCACGCTCAGCAGCGTCTGGGAATCCGCGTCGGCATGAACTTCGCCAATGTCTCGATCAAACAGTCGGACGAGACCGTATCGGCCAGCCCCGATCTGTTCACCTCGGTCAGCCCCGGTTTTCTGATCGGCGGCGCCCTCGAAATAGGGCTGAACAACCATCTGGCGCTCCAGATCGAGCCGCAATACGTCCGCAAGGGAGCCCATATCATGACGCCGCTTACCCCCACCACCGAGCTGACCTCATGGCTCCGGCTCGACTATATCGAGCTTCCGGTGGTGCTCAAGGGAATGATGAAGGTGCGCAAGACGACGATCTACGGGCTGATCGGCCCGAGCGTCAGCTATAACATCGGTGCCAAGTACGACGCGAGGATCGAGGACTCCACCTTCGTCGGCGATTTCCGCAACTCCTTCAACAGCGCCGACCTGACGCTCGATATCGGCGCGGGCTTCGGCTTCGATATCTCGCCGAACGTCGCGTTCGTGGCCGACTGCCGCTATTCGATGGGGCTTATCAACACGCTTCGCGAGTACAACCCGAGCGGCTCCACGGGATATCAGCGGTCGAGCGATATGAAAGTGGCGATGGGCCTTCTGTTCGGCCTGTAGCACCGGTCGCGACCACCGGCAGCTTTTCACGATCGCGGCATCCGGCCACCGTCATCCACGGGATGAGCGTCCGGATGCCGCGATCGTCGTTACCACCCCCTATTCCTCTCCGCCCGACGCTTCGCGCTCGGCAACCGGCCCGATCCCGGCGTATATTCCCCGCATTGCCGGGAGGGACGCCGGTGCAATATTCATCCTCCCACACGTCTCCCTAGTGCAGTATAAGACCATAACACCGTGACCCTCGACGACCGTACACTCCAGGAACTGATCGATCTGACGCGGAAGGGCTATCCCGACTGGGAGGGCTTCTCCGACGAGCGTTTCCTGCGCGATGAGATCGACTACAAACGCGCGGCGATAGCCCGCGCGGCCGATATGCTGGAGTGGAGCGCGCTGAAGGGGATGATGCTGCGCGGGGAGCACGACGAGTTCATCGGGCGTCTCGAAGTGCTCGGCCGTTCCGCCAACCTTCTGTTCAACGCGGCCCCCAGCCGGGGCGACCTCAGCATCCTCCACCATCCGCGTCTGGACAAGGGAGCGTTCTGCGAGGCGATGGTGAATCTCCTCTACGGTCCCGGCTCGTCGACCGAGCGGCTCGAGCATTACGCCGCATTCGTCACGGCGCGCGAGCTGCCGAACAAATGGACCTTCCCCACCTACTTCCTCTTTCTCTGCCATCCCGAGAGCGAGATCTTCGTCAAGCCCACCACCACCAGGTGGATGCTGGAGCTGTTCGGGAAGGAGGCGGCCTGGCGGGCGACGCCCCATCCGCGGAGCTATGCGGTGATCCTCCGCGTGGCCCATGAGCTGCGGGGGCGCCTGGCCGGCTACGGCGCCCGCGATATGGTCGATGTGCAGAGCATCCTCTGGGTGGCGTCGCAGCAGGCCGACCACGCGCGTTACTGGAAGATCTCGCCGGGGGAGAATGCGTGGCAGTGGGAGGAGTGCCGCCGGGGAAACTTCATCGGCGTCGGGTGGGAGATGTTCGGGGATATCTCCCGGATGAGCCGTGCCGAGTTCGATACCCGGCATCAGGAGATCCTCAGGAGCTTTCCGGAGCTGGCGAACGTTCCGGCCTGGAAGAAGCGCGCCGTGGCGCAGCTCTGGTCGTTCGCCCGCATCAGGCAGGGGGATGTGATCGTCGCCAACCGCGGCACCACCGAGGTGCTCGGCGTCGGGCGCGTGGCGGGCCCCTACTACTACGTTCCGGGGCAGAGCAATGGACACCGGCTGCCGGTGATCTGGCGCGATACCCCGCGGCAGGTCGAGGAGGAAGGATGGCGCCGCACGCTGATGCAGCTCGATCCGGGCACCTTCACCAGTCTCAACGCCGATCCCCCGGCGGCGGTCGCCGCCACGGTCGCCGAGGAGGAGGCGATCTATCGCCCCGCCATCGCCCCGGAGACCTCCGCCGACGCCCCTGCATATGTTGCCGAGCCGGAGATCCAGCCGGACTATCCGCTCGAGAATCTCGCCCATGACACCGGCGCCGACCCGGCACTGCTCGAGCGCTGGGGGCGCGCCATCGAGCGGAAGGGACAGGCGATCCTGTTCGGTCCCCCCGGCACCGGCAAAACGTTCATCGCCGGAAAGCTCGCGCGCCATATCGTCGGCGGAACCGACGGGTTCATCGATCTGCTGCAGCTTCACCCGGCCTATGCCTACGAGGATTTCGTCCTGGGCATCCGCCCGAAGGCACGCCCCGAGGGAGGTCTCGATTATCCGCTCGTCCCCGGCAGGTTCCTGCAGTTCTGCCAGGAGGCATCGCGCCGGAGCGGACGCTGCGTGCTGGTGATCGACGAGATCAACCGCGCCAATCTCTCGCGCGTCTTCGGCGAGCTGATGTATCTGCTGGAATACAGGAGCGCCGAGATCCCCCTGGCCGGCGGGCTCCGCTTCGCGATCCCTGAAAACGTGCGGATCATCGGGACGATGAATACCGCCGACCGCTCGATCGCGCTGGTGGACAACGCGCTGAGGCGGCGCTTCGCATTTCTGGCGCTCCGCCCCGACTACGAGATTCTTCGCCGCTATCATCAGCGGGAGAAGACATCCTTCGCGGTCGACAGGCTTGTGGAGGTGATGCGGCGGCTGAACCGGCAGATCAACAACCCGCACTTCGAGATCGGCATCTCCTACTTTCTTCGCCGCGATCTCGACGATCAGATCGAGGACATCTGGCGGATGGAGATCGAGCCATATATCGAAGAATATTTCTTCGATCAGCCGGGGAAGGTCGAGGAGTTCCGCTGGGAGAATGTGGAGGAAACGATTCGTGGATAGCAGACCGAAGAAACGATGATCACGCTGGAGCTGACCGAATATGTGCGCGCGAGCTTTCCGAGGGAGATGATCCCGGCCGGGACAGGGGAGCTTCTCTGGAAGGAGCATGGCGACAAGATCGCCGTGGAGTTTCCCTCGCCGAAGAGCGGCGGCGCCTGGCAGCTGACGTCGCTCGGCTGGGTGGGGGTGCTGCCGGTGACGCCGGAGCTTCGCATCGCGCTGCGACCGAAGGTGACGCTCCGGAATCTTTTCAGGATGCTCGAATATGCCTACCGGCTCAGAAGCTTCCGCTTCCTCGACGGCACGTTCGAGTGCCGGAGCATCGAGGAGTTCTACGCGGAGCTGGCAGCGATTCTGGCGCGCCGGGTGCTGGACCGCGCCCGCAGAGGGCTCTACGCCACGTACGTCTCCGAACAGGAGCGGCTCCCCTATCTCCGTGGCAGCCTCGATATGGCGCGCCTGCTCCGCTCGCCGGGGAGCACCGGGATCGACTGCGACTATCAGGAATCAACGGCCGATATCGACGACAACAGAATCATCGCCTGGACGCTCCATCTCATCGCGCGCGGCGGAGCCTGCGACGAGCGGGTGCTGCCGGTGGTGCGGCGCGCCTATCATGCGCTGCAGGGGAGCGTGATGCTCCGGCCATATGAGGCGAGCGACTGCACCGGACGGCTCTACAACCGCCTCAACGACGACTATCACCCGCTCCATGCGCTCTGCCGGTTCTTCCTCGAACAGAGCGGCCCGACGCATGATCCGGGGGACCGCACGATGATCCCCTTCGTGATCGATATGGCGAAGCTCTTCGAGATGTTCGTGGCGGAATGGATGCGCGCGCACACGCCGGATCATCTGCGGCTTGCAGTGCAGGAGACCGTGGCGTTCGGCCGCGCGTTCCATTTCCAGATCGATCTTATCCTCTACGGCGGGGATGGCGCCCCGCTCTGCGTGATCGATACCAAGTACAAGGCGCCCGGCTCCCCATCGGCCGACGATGTGGCGCAGGTGGTGGCATATGCCGAGGCAAAAGGGTGCCGCGATGCTGTCCTCCTCTATCCGGTGATGCCCCCGGCGCCGCTCGATATCGCCGTCGGCGATGTGCGCGTCAGAAGCCTCCCCTTCCCCCTCGATGGGGATCTCGACGCCGCCGGACGCTCCCTGCTCGAAGCGCTCATCGGTCCGGCAGCGATGCCACTGTGAGCCATCCCGCCCGTATCGGCGGCAGAGATCGCCCCATACGAAAAGCGCCCCGCCGGATATTCCGGCGGGGCGCTTCGGCAATGTGTGCGGATGATGCTCTCCTGGTTGGAGAACCTGAGGAGGATTGAAAAAAGGCGAGCACCACCCGCACGCGTATTATCTGCTCGCGGCCGGCTCAGCGATCACGATCGGGACTCGACCAGAAATGCTGGTCGCGCGCGCTGCCGCGATTCCACCCCATCCCCTCCGAGCGGGAGTGATTGGTGTAGTCGTTGCCCCAGCGATCCATATCGCCCCAGGTGACATCGTTCGATCCGTCGCGCCAACTGAAGCCGGCGTCGCGGCCATGATGCTGATATCCCTCATCGCCACGATCGGAGGAGCGACGGTCGGCCGAACCACGGTCGTACTCGCGGCTGTCGCCACGGAATCCCTGCCCGGCGCCCATGCCGCCGCTCATCTGCCGACGATCACTTCTCTCGCGATCGGAATAGTATCCCTCCCGTTCGGAGCGATCGCCCTCCCGTCCACGGCCCGAGCCATAGCGGTCATGATCGGCAACGCGATAATCTCCGTGCGCAGAGCGGTCGTGGGATTCGGTATACCGCTGATCATAGCGGCGGTCACCTCTGTTCTCGTAATCGCGGCTCTGGGGATCACCGCTTCCACGGTACATCCCGCGGCGCTCATCGCCGTCCCACTGCCCCGCTCCCCGCGGGCGGTCCAGGTCACGGCCGGCGCCCAGGCGATCGCGGTCATCATCGCGCCGTCCCTGGTATCCTCGGTCACCCTGCGATCCCTCGCGGTAACTGCGGTGCGAGCTATCGTAGAAGCTCCCGCCGCGATCATCGCGCTGGCTCCGGCGATCTCCCTCGTAGAAGCTCTGGCTTCCCTCGTTTCCCCATCCACGTCCGGCACCCATGCCGTCGCGATACATGGATCGATCCTCGCCCCGGGCACCACGGCCTTCTTCCTGGCGTCGCATCGGACGCTCATGTTCATCGAAATGGCGCTGCATGATATATCCCTCCTGATCTACAGCAGAACGTTTTATGAGAGAGCCGACGTACGGCTCCATTATACATCTGGAGCGACAAGAAACATACCATAGGATGAGGTTCTTCTACGGTAGTATCGCAGTGTGCCGGAATGTTGGGCCGGAGTTCAACTCCGTCCCAGCCTCGCTCGTCGATCAAACTGAGACACTACCGATCATCGCTCGTGACACAGAGGATATCCACAACTTTTCGGCCAGCTTTCCTATCGCCGGGCCCACCATGAACTACGGGCCGTCATCCGCAAAACGCATCGCCGCGCCGATACGCAATCCCCGTGTGTATATTCCAGCATGATATACCGCGATGCACGATGGATGATCTATGGGGCCTACGGCTATACCGGAACGCTGGTGGCCGAGGAGGCCGTCCGGCGGGGACACCGTCCGTTGCTGGCCGGACGATCGGCCGAGAAGCTCGCTCCTCTGGCCGAGCGGCTGGGACTGGAGTGGAAGGCGATCGGGCTCGACGAAAAGGCGTTGGTGCATGCGATCGGCGACTGCGATCTGGTGTTCCATGCGGCGGGACCGTTCGTTCACACAGCCGGGCCGATGATGCGGGCATGCCTGGCGACGGCGACCAACTACCTCGATATCACCGGTGAGCTGCAGGTGTTTCAGGAGCTGTACCGGCACGATTCGACGGCACGCACGCAGGAGATCGTGATGATATCGGGCGTGGGGTTCGATGTGGTGCCGACCGACTGTCTGGCGGTATATCTGGCATCCCGGCTTCCCGACGCCACGAAGCTTGAGCTGGCCGTCGATGCGATGACCACGCCATCGGCAGGAACGATCGGCTCGACGATCGAGAGCGCGCCGCACGGCGGATGGATCAGGCGGGACGGGAAGCTCGTGCAGCAGAGCCTCGGCGCCGGCGCGCGCGATCAGATGTTCACCGAGGGGATGCGCCGGATCATGCCGCTTCCGCTGGGCGACCTTGAGAGCGCATATCGATCCACGGGCATCCCGACCATCACCACCTATCTGGTGCTCCCCCGCGCGGTGCCGCCCCTGCTGCGCATCCTGGGACCCGCGCTCCGCTCGCTCCTGAAGCTCGATACGGCGCGGAGCATGGCGCGCGGCATCGTGAGGATGATGGGCTCGGGGCCGGATGAAGAGGCGCGCAGCGCCTGCCGCTCATATATGTGGGGGCGAGTCGAGAACAAACGGGGAGAGAGTATGGAGGGATGGCTGGAGACCGCCGAGGCCTATACGTTCACGGCCGCGGCCGGCGTCCGTATCGTGGAGCTTGTGCTGGAGCAGCGCCCCACCGGAACGCTGACCCCGGCCCAGGCGTTCGGCGCCGATCTGGTGCTCCAGATCCCGGGGAGCAGACGCTACGATAGTCTCGATGAAATATCCGCCTCGGCCTCGCGACACTGATCGGGACAGTTCCATGCAGTGACGGCCCGGTGCTCAGGACTGGCGCACGCCGACGCTCGTTCACGACAACGCCCCATCCCCGGCCTTGACCGGAGATGGGGCATCATGTTCGGATCGCGGGAGGATCCACTCCCGATAGCGTTCTGGTAGTGTCTCAGTGTACCAGAATGCTGGGCCGGAGTTCAACTCCGGCCCAGCGTATCAGTGCTCGACGATCACACTGAGAGGCTACCAGCATTCTCTACTTCTTGGACTTGTTCTGTCCGCCATCGCTCTCACTCTTCCCCTGCGTTCCGCTCTGGCTCTGACCGGAAAGCTGGCTGCTTCCGCTCTGCGAGCCACTGCTGGCGCCCAGGCTGCTCTGGCCTTCGCTGCCGGAGGTTCCCGACGTTGCCGTCTGACCGCCGGAGCTCTGCGTGCTGCTGCCATTCTGCGTCGTGGAGCTCTGGCCGCTCTGCGAACCATTGCCATTCTGCCCGGTGCTCGACTGCGAGCCACTCTGGCTGCTGGATTGACTGCCCGACTGCGATCCCTGCTGGCTGACGCGAAGCTGGTTCTGCACCTCCTTCACGCCGGAGAGGGAATCGACGAGATCCTCGATGGTCCGCTTTGCCTGGCGGCTCTCGACGGTTCCCGAGAGGGTCACTTCTCCCTGCTCGACCTTGACCTCGATATCGCTGGCATCGATCTCATGATGCTGGGTCAGGTGCTCGCAGACATCCTCGCGGATGCGCTCGTCGGAGCGCTGGTAGCCTTTCGGGCCACGGCCGCTGTGCGACTGGCGTCCGCTGGTGCCGGTGCCCTGGCTTCCCCAGCTCTGGCTGCCATAACCACTACCACCGGTGGTGGAGCCGTAGCCGCTCTGCGAGCCGCCGTAGTTGCCACCGCCCATCGAGCCACCGTAACTGCCGCTCCCCTGCGAGCTTCCCTGCGAGCCATAGCCGCTCATCGAGCTGCTACCGCCCTGCGAACCGTAGCCTCCCTGCCAGTTGCTGCCGAAGCTTTCATTCCCCTGCGAGCCACCGTAGTTGCCCTGCTGCGAACCGTAGCCACTCTGCTGCGAACCATAGCCGCCCTGCTGCGAACCATAGCCGCCCTGCTGCGAACCATAGCCGCCCTGCTGCGAACCATAGCCGCCCTGCTGCGAACCATAGCTCCCCTGCGAGCCGTAGTTGCCTTGGGAACCACCGTAATTACCACCGCCCATCGAGCCACCATAGTTACCTCCGCCCATCGAACTCCCCTGCGAACCGTAGCCGCTCTGCGAGCCGCCGTAGGTACCGCTGCCCATCGAGCCCCCCTGCTGCGAACCATAGCCACTCTGCTGGGAACCATAACCATAGTCTCCCTGTGAGCCGCCGCCATATCCACCTTGCGAGCCATAGCCGCTCATCGAGCTGCTGCCCTGCGAGCCGTAACCACTCTGCGAACCGCCGTAGCTACCACCCTGCAAACCACCGCCATAGCTGTTTCCCTGAGAACCATACCCACTCTGCGAACCACTGCCACTCTGCGAGCCGTAGCCGCCCTGCGATCCATAGCCGCTACCCTGCGATCCGTAGCCACTCTGCGAACCATAGCTGCCCTGCGAACCAGCGCCATAGTTGCCGCTCTGGGAGCCATAACCGCTACCACTCTGCGAACCGTACCCACCCTGCGAGCCATAGCCACTGCCACTCTGGGAGCCATACCCGCCCTGCGAACCGGCGCCATAGCTCTCGCCGCCATAGCCGCCACGCTGGGAGCCATAACTCCCCTGCGAACCGTAGCCACTGTCGCTCTGCGAACCGTAACCACTCCGGCTCTGCGAGCTACCATAGCCCCCCTGTGAACCATACCCACTCTCACCCTGCGAGCCGTACCCGCCCTGCGAGCCATAGCCGCTATCGCCATAGCTTCCGCGATCACGCTCGCTGCTATACTCGTTGCCGCTGCGGGACTGCGCGTAACCGCTATCGCCACTCTCACGGCGTCCGTACGAGGAGTCACTGGAACCACGGCCGTAACGGCCTTCATTGTCGGAGCCCTGTCCGTAGCTTTCGCGATCGAAGTCCTGATTTCTCATTGCTGACACTCCTGTAAGATTATTTCTGTTGTTTTTCTATCTGTTCCGCCTGCTCAGGAAAGGGACGCCCTCCCTACCGCGCAGCCGTCGCATGGCCCCGCATAACGTGAAGCACGTTCGTGGGCTGTCGCCATGCCGGCGATAGGGAGCATCCGGGCCGCCCTGACCAGGGATCATTCTCTACCAGTCAACGCCCTCTCTGCGGCTCAGCGCCAGTCATCGCGACTTCCACGCCCTTCCTGGGGGTCATTCTCCAGATCACGGCGACCGAACTCGCTTCGGCCATCACCCCGGCGGTACTTGCTGTCGCCATGCCCCTGATAGCCGCTGCTCCCCTGCGAGCCATAACCACCCTGCTGGGAACCATAGCTCCCCTGCGAGCCATACCGTTCCTGCGAACCATACCCGCTCTGCGAGTCATAGCCACCCTGGGAACCACCATAATTGCCACCACGCTGCTGCGAGTCGTAACCGCTCTGGGAGCCGCCATAGTTGCCACCACGCTGCGAGCCATAGCCTCCACCGTAGGAATCGCCGCCACGGCGCTCCTGACGTCCGGAGCGATCATCGCGATCCCATCCCTGACGTCCGCTGTCGCCATAGCCGCTCCGGCTCTCATCACCGCCACGGGCGTAGGTGCCGCGCAGGCTCTCACCACGATAGTCGTTCTCCGAACGGCCGCCACCATAGTAGGCACCGCTCTCGCGATAGTCATGGCCGCCGCGCCCCTGACGGAAATCATTTCCTCTGTCGCTGGAGCCACCCATATCACCATAGCCCCCGTAGCCGGAGAAGGAGCGATCGTTCTGGCGATCATTGTCGTAGCCACCACGGCTGCGGTCGCCATAACTGCCGCCACTATTGTTGAAATCGCTGTTGTATCCCCGTCCGTAGCCCGAGGTGCCGCTGTATTGGTTGTTGCCTGTGGTGTTGCCCGTATCGCGAAGATAATCCGATCCTCTCATGCTCGATCCGCCCCGTGATTCATCCTGTCCCCAGCCTCCCGAGCGGCCATATTCCCCTCCGTTTCCTCCCCGATCACCCATGCTGCTCGAATAGCCTCTGTCGGATCGCTCCTGGTCATACTGCTGGCCGCCACCGAACCCGCGCCGGGAGTCGCGACCGGAATTATTACTGTCGCGCCGCCTGTCCGAGTTATCGTAGCCCCAGCTCCCTGAGCGCTCACGATCATCATGTCGATTCCCCATTGCATTGCCTCCTGATATTAAAAATTCATTAATACGATTCGGAGCAGGGATTCTCTGCAACTCCCGGGCACACGAGTTGCTAGGGTGCGTTTTCCGACTCCTCCTCGGATGGCAGAGAGTAATTACAACAAGCATACCAGCCGTCGGCCGGTGGCGACAGCGCCCGATCGAGCATCCAGGCTTATATATTCAATCCGGCTTATTTACTCTCCGATGTTTATTCTCATCGTCAATTATCATCCCTCTGCATAGCCATCATATCCCTGATTCCATCGTCCTCTTCGATGATTTTTCATCCATTTATGGGCTGATATTATTATCGCCTGACCAGGCTGCTGAAATAATAATCGTGGATATATGAAAAGAAAAAGGCTCGTGCGGGAAGTTATCCCCCACAAGCCTTCATTACGTTTTGCCATGTACGATTGCAGCGCCTCGATGGCATCGGGAAGCCATCCCGGTGGCACAGCTTACGGTTATCCGCCGAGCCCGCTACCGCCGGGGGATTCGTCCGGGTAATTACTCCGATCGTTTACGCCTGGCTTTCGGCGCAGGCTTCTCCGGAGGAGCGGCGTTCTCCGGGGGAACAATCTTTTCCCTGACAGGTTTCGCCCTGGCGATCTTTTCCTTAGGAGTCTTTTCCTTGGCGACCTTTACAGTCCCCTTGCCCCTCTTCCCGGCCGCTCCGGACGTCTCCGGCACGCTCTCCTTTATCTCCTTCACAGGCTTCGGGCTTGCGGCACTCGACGGCTTTTTCCGCGTACGTACCGGAATGATCTCGAGCGGCGGCTCCTCATATACAGGCTCCGTGTATGCGGGCTTCTCATACACCGGCTCGTCGTATGCGGGAACGTCCTCCGCCGGCGCGCGACGCTTGGGGGACGCACCGCGTTTCTCTCCGCGCTTCTCGCTGTTCCCCTTGCCTCCCCGCCGTGCGCCGGAGCGCCCCTGCGACGATGCGGCCATCGCATCCTCCATGAACTCCCGCTCCTCGATCAGCTCCATGTCGACCTGCCCCTCCATCTCGTTGACGCGGACGATCCGCACATAGATCTGATCGCCGAGATGATAGGTCTTCCTGGATTTCCTTCCATGGAAGGTCTTGGCAGACTCATCGAACACATAGTAGTCATCACCGATGCTGCTGACCCTGACCAGCCCCTCGATGCCGAGATTCTTCAGCGCCACGAAGATGCCGAAGCGCATCACGCCGGAGATGGTGGCCTCGTAGGAGTCCCCCACATGTCCGCGCAGGAACTCGACGCCGGCGATCTTGATCGACTCGCGCTCGGCCTCCACCGCCGCGCGCTCACGCTCGGAGCAGTGATCGGCGATGCCGCCGAGGGTTCTGTCGAGCTGTGCACGGCGCTCGCCGCTCATCCCCTGCGCATACTCCAGCAGCAGCCGGTGCACGATCAGGTCGGGATAACGACGGATCGGCGAAGTGAAGTGCGTATAGTATGTATAGGCAAGGCCGAAGTGCCCGATGTTGAACTCGGAGTAGACCGCCTTCGACATCGACCGGAGCGTCATCTCGGTCACCATCTGCTCCTTGTCGGTCCCCTTCACCTGATCCATCAACCGCTGGATATCCTTCGGCTGGACGTTGTCGGTCGGGATGGAAAGATCGAGCGTCTTGAGGAACGCGCTCAGCGCGAGGATCTTCTCCTTCGGCGGAACGTCGTGGATACGATAGATGAACGGGTTGCGCTTCTCCCCGCGCGCCGTGCTCTTGGTCCTGGTCGTCTTGCCGATATGCTCGGCCACGACCCGGTTGGCAAGAAGCATGCAGTCCTCGATCAGCTTGGTCGACGGGGTGGCGCGCTTGGCGATCACCTCGATCGGGTGGTTATGCTCATCGAGCCTGAACTTCAGCTCGGTCTTGTCGAAATCCACGCTCCCCTTGCGCCGGCGGTTATCCCGGAGGACGCCGGCGATGCGATTGATCGCCAGCAGCTCGTGTGCGTAATCTCCCTCCCCCGTCTCGAGCACCTCCAGCGCCTCCTCGTAGGTGAAGCGGCGCTTCGAGTTGATGATGCTCTTGGTGATCTCGTAGCCACGGATCGCGCCGCGCGACGAAAGCCTGACGAAGACCGAGTATGCCAGACGATCCTCGTGCGGGCGGAGCGAGCAGAGGTCGTTCGACAGCCGCTCCGGCAGCATCGGAATAACGCCGGTCACCAGATAGACGGAGGTTCCCCGCTTCTGCGCCTCGCGGTCGAGCGCGCTCCCCTCCCGCACGTAATGCCCGACGTCGGCGATATGGACGCCGAGCGTGACATCGCCATCGTCATGCTCCTGAATCGAGATGGCGTCGTCGAAGTCGCGGGCGTCGTAGGGATCGATCGTCATGATCGTCATCTCGCGCAGATCGCGGCGGCCGCGCAGGTCCTCCTCGGTGAACTCCGCCGGGAAGGCGTCGGCCTCGGCCAGGACATCGCGCGGAAAGACATGCGGCAGATGATGCGCCGCGGCGATCGACGCGATCTCGGCGTTGATCTCGCCGGCGCGCCCCAGCGTCTCGATCACCCCACCCTCGGGATCCTCGTACGGATCGATCCACTCATACAGCTTCACCACCACCTTGTCGCCGACGCGCGCTCCGTTGAGCCCCTTGCGCCTGACGGTGACGGTGCGATGGATATCGCGGTCGTCGGGATCGAGGTAGATATGGCGCCCCTGCTTCAGCGTTCCCACCACCGTCGTGGTGGCGCGCTCGATCACGCGGGTGATCTCCCCCTTCGGGCGCTCGCCGGGGCCGGAGATGCCGATCATCTTCGCGCGGACGGTATCGCCATGGAAGGCGGTCCAGAGATTTCTGGCGTCGATCTCGAATGCCTCGTCGGATTTGCCGGCGGGGACCACCAGCCACAGGCCGTTGCGGGCGTTGCGGAGCACCCCCTCGATCACGACGTTGGGAACGGTACGACCATAGCGGCGGCGGGCCGACTTGAAGATCAGCCCCTCCTGCTCGAGCTGGTCGAGCGACTCGCGCACCATATCGTACTCGGGATCGGTGGCTCTGATACCGATGGCCTTGGAGATCTCGTTGCTTTTAAGCTGGTCGGGCATCGCCTCGGTGAGCGCCGTAAGGATCGCCTGGCGAACCGACTCGATGCTGGGTTCGAAATACTTTTTTTTCATGCGTTGTTCAAGAACGAATTGTTCGCGACTCCCTTCCCGATGCGATCTCCCTCGACCGGACGCGAAGATGTTGAAGATACGGCTCGCCGGACTCTGCCTGTCGTAGCGTCAGCAACAAGCACGCCAGCCGCGCGAAGCATCATTGCCCCGCGTCCCCCCGGCCCGAGCCATCGGATGTTCCCCGTGGGGTGTCGACGCGGCGATACGGGAACCGGCGGCGATCGCCGTATAAACGACAAGGTGCCGCAACCGGCGCGGTCCGCTCGAAGCCTGACGCGCCGTGGGCACCCGATAGCTGCCGCCGGGGATGAGCGGTCCTCTAGTAGAGGATCACCGCGTTCCCCTCGCCGCTCCGCGCCTTCTCGAGCGCCTGATGGGCGCCGGAGATCATGGCATCGCGGCTTGTGTGGTCGCTCATATCGCTGATGCCGACCGAGATGGTGACGGCCGACTTCCGCTGCCCCACCGCGAGGATGCGGCTGGCGACATCCTTCCTGAGCTTCTCGGCCCAGAGATACGCGTCCTGGTCGGAGCGCTTCACCAGCACCACGCCGAACAGCTCGCGGTTGAACCGTCCCACCGTATCGTATGGCCGCACCGCCGACTGCACCATCGCGCCGACGCTGGCGGTGATGATATCCTCCACATCCACCGACTGCTCGGCGCGAAGCGATGCCGGCATATCGATGGAGATCAGCGCCAGCGAAAGGCTCTCGCGGAAATCGCGCGAGCGGGCCATCTCGCGATCGAGCGTCGCCAGCAGGAAGTCGGCATTGTAGAGCCCCGTGGCCTCGTCGAGCATCACCTGCGCCTCGATGGCGCGGTTGGTATTGAACACCTCGATCGCCATCGCGCCGTAATGGGTAAGGTCGCGCATAAGCTCGACGTCGCGCGGGATATACGCGCCCGAGGCCGCGTGCTCCACCACCACCGCGCCGTAGCACTTGGTGGTGGCGACAAGCGGAAGCGCCAGGAAGGTTCCGCCGCTGTTGGGGCTCTCCCCATGGCCGATGCGGAGCTCATCGCCGATATACTCCACCATCACCTCCTCGGCGAAGCGCGTGGCCCGTCCGGCGAGGCTCTGTCGCATATCGGGCTCGAGCGCCATCACCTGATCGTTCATCCCCTCGGAGACGCACGCCGCCACATTCCACTCCCCGCGATCGCCATCGAACAGCACCACGGCGATATAGAGGTGATCGAACAGCTCGGCCAGCTGGCGCGCCATCGCGTCGGCGATATGCGCCGGGCTGGGGGCGGTACCGCTGAACTCGCGGCTCATCTTCTCGAAGGAGTCGAGCGTCCGCGCGATCAGATGGAGATCGTATTTCTCGGTATAGCTCCGGATCAGGCCGGAGATCAGCCGCGTATACTCGGCGAGCGTCGCCACCGACACCTCGTCGAATCCGCTCTGATCGGTCGAATCGGCGGCCAGCACCCCGACGACCTCGCGACGGAAGAAGACCGGCACGCCGACGAACGAGGATGTGTTGGCGACACCGGTGTAGTAGGTGATCAGCTCGCGCTCGGTCGCGGCGCTGATATCGGTGATCACCTCCGGCACGCCGCTGCGCGCTATCTGGCTGACGACGTCGTTGCCGAGCGCGATGCGCGCGCCGCTGCGGATCTCGTACCCGCCGGTCGTCACCTTCGCCTCCGGTATCAGATGCCCCTTCTCGAAGTTGACCCAGAAGAAGACGATCGAGCGCGCCTTGATGCTGCGGGCGATCGCGTTGAGCACCTGCCCCACGAGCCGCACGAACTCGCTGCGTGGCTCTCCCCCGCGCAGATCCTCATCCCCGTCGGAGACAAGGTCGGCAAGGATGAACTGCGCCTGCTTTCTGGTCGGCGCCGTGTCGGCATGGGGCTCCTCGGCGACGGCAACATCGCTCTCCTGCCGCGACGCGCTCTGCGCCGCGACGCGCGGTGCCGGCAGCTCGACCGCCGGAAGCGTATCGAGCGGAGCGCTCTTCTGCTCGACGGCCGCGGCTGCCGCCGGATACTCCATCGTGACGGTGGGGGTCGGGATGCTCGGCATCGACCGGCGGGAATCCTTCTTTGCCGGCTTGACCACCCGGAACGACTCGCCGCTGAAGGAGCCGTATCCCTCATCGGGTCCCTCCTCCTCATCCTCCACGCCATCGAAGCTCGGCATGCCGTCCGGCACCACGATGCTCCGCGCCGGGCGTTGCGTCTCGGGCGGCGGAGTGGCGATGCCATCGTCCTCCGTCGATTCGTCAGTGGCGCGGGCCTCCTGGGGCTCGACCGTGGCGGTCAGCTTGAAGCCCTCCCCCTGCGACTCGATCGGGTCGTCGTCGGCCGGGGCGAAGGTCTCCTTGAAATCGTCGAACAGGATACGCTTGGTGCTGGAGGTAGGGTCCTGCGTCACGCGCGTCTTGAATGCCGGCGGGGGGAGCGTCGTGCGGCGCGTCTTCAACTGGATCTGGTCGTTGATACGCTGCTTGACGGTGACGTAGAGCGCCACCATGCCGAGGAGCGCGATCGAGCCACCGATCAGCTTCACGATCGAATCGGGGAGGAAGATCGCGATGGCGACACCCAGCAGCGTGATCACGAATGCGGCGGCATCCTGCAGCTTGATGGCGTCGCGGAATCTGGTTGAGTTGAGTGCCATAGGAATATGGGACCTTGAATGTTCGATTTGTTGCCGTCTGTCGTTGACGCCGTTGGTCATCCTCCACTCCGGGTGGACCTCCGTGCGAGGATGGACTCACACCCCGGCCATGTCCGGTCGCGTCGCGCCGCTTACTGCTGGGTCCCTGCCGCCGGCTTGTAGGCGAGCATCTCGACGAGCGTGTTGGTCGTCTTGCTCTGCGCCAGTGTCTGCGACTTCCCGGCGTTCGGCCCCGCCTTCAGAGTGCCGGTCATCTTCAGCTTCTCGAAGATCTTCGTGGTCTTCCGCACCGGGAAGCCCGTAGTCATATCGACCAGAAGATCCCCCGAGCCGCTGGCGACCGCCTCATCGAGCGTCGCCGAGCCGCTGGCATCGTTGAACTTCTTGGTCGGGAATTCAGTGACAAGCCCGTAGCTCACATGCCCGAGCAGCTGCTCGCCGGTCTTCTTCACCTCGGTCAGATTGTAGGTGATCGTCGCGCGCGACGGCGCGGTGCCGACCCCGAGCGCCACCGGGACCGTATCCTTGCGCAGCCACTGCCGCCCGAGCATCACGCCGGTATCGGGGACGTTCTGCAGGAACATCTGCAGGACCACGGCCTGGAACATCGTAACCTTGATGCTGCCACGGATCTGCTCGATCGCCTTCGGCGGAATGCTGTCGCGCATGGCGCCGAATATCTGCGAGATGATCGGCTCCAGGTTCGAGACCTCGGTCACCATGCCGGTCTTCGAGACGGTCAGGTTGACCCGCTGGCCGATGAACGCCCTGGCCTGCCGGGCATTGGGGACGGTGGTATCGAGCTTCCCCCGCGTATCGTACGCGAACGTATGCGCAACCGTATCGACGACGCCCGCCGGATAGGCCTTGCGCGAGCGGATGCTGTCGTACCGCATCTCCACGGTGAACGAACCATCGCCATTGACGCCGGTGATCTTGTGCGTGAAGGAATAGACTTCCTCCTCGGTGGCCTTCAGCCCATCCAGCTCGGTGATGGAGCGCTGGGTGAGCCGGTAGCTATAGACATCTCCCACGCGCGGAGCGATCTTCAGAGGATACTTGGCCGTCGAATCGACCACCGACTCTCCCTCGGGAAGCGCCACGGTGGAATCGGTCCCCCCGACGGCCGGCACTCCCGGCGTGCTGGTTTTCCCGGCGACGCTATCGGCGCCCGGCTTTGATGGCTTGGTATCGCCCCCACAGGCGGCAACGCCCATCATAAGGGAGAGAGCTGCCACGATACCGATAACGCGATGCGAAAGTCGCGGCAATGAGAATGTCGTGCGGATCATCTGACTGTTGAGTTGGACAAGGCAAGAAGGCCGGCCCCTCGGCTTTTGCGAGCGGTCGATCCTGGTTAAAGCAACATTTCGAGCCGTATAACTCGCAATCTACAGATTTGTTGCCCCAACTATGTAGAACAAGTTGTATGAAAGAGGGTCCAACGCAGGCCCGCGCGGGGTGGGGGAAGTCGCCGTGACGACCTTGGATGCAACGAGCACCTCCTCGATTCATGATCGCAGGAGGAAGCAAAAATAATGCCTATTTCATGCGCAGAGGCATGAAATAGGCATTCGATGATACGGAAGAGCTATCACCGCCGGAGAGATCTCCCCGGCTTGGCGATCAGTTGCTGGTAAAAGCGAACTCCCCCAGCGCCTCGACATAGATCTCATGGGTGACGCGGTTGGTGATCTCCGCCCCGCCGACTCCCACCACCGTCCCGGTGGCGATCGACCAGCCGGAGCGAACCACGCCATCCTGATCGAGCTTCAGCTCGCCGTTGATCTTTCCCCCGGCCGAGCGGAGCGTCAGCGGATCGTCGAACGAGCTCATCGTGACGAGCTTGTTCAGCGGATTTGCCAGCTCTGCACTGAAGCGCAGAAGCGGCTCGCCGTCGGGCGACTTCGCCATCTGCACGGTGGAGGAGTTCCTGAACGAGACCCGGTCGAGCACCGCCGACGACTTCATCGTGATGTTCTTGCCGTAGGGAACTTTCCGCCACAGCGGCACCACGCTCCGCCAGGGAAGCATGACCGAGGCGAGGAACTCATCGGTGGTGGACGCCCTGAGACGCTCGCGAAGGAACACCGGCACCTCGGGGGAGGAGGCCTGCTTCATCGCGTTATCCAGGCCGGGGCTCTCCACCTTCATCACCTCGCCGTACGGCGAGAGGGTGAAGGAGACCATCTGGTTGACCAGAACGGTGGGAACGAATATCTCGTTGTGCTTGACCAGCAGCTGATCGGAGGGCTTGAAATCCTGGGTATTGAACTTCAGGGTCTTCTTGCCATCGGAATACTCGATATGCATCGAGTCGACGTTCGCCTCGATCGTCGTCAGCCCCTTCTTCTCCCCCGGCACCTGGCGCTCGGTGATGAAATAGCTGAGCGTCCGTTCGGAGGAGTCGAGCGGATGCCCGTTCGTCTCGGCAACCACCCGCACACGCTCGGTGTACTTATAGGCGATCACGACGTTCCGGCGAAGCGGCGGGCCGAAGTCGAAGACTTCCTCGGCATTCTTCGGGGTTCCCCCCGCCTGCGCCAGGGCGCACTGCGCCGCGGCAAGCCCGCCGGCAATCACCAGCAGGCCGGCCATTCCGCGCACTCCACGTAGCAAATCCATTGTTCCTCGCATCCTGTTCATTGATTCACATTGGTTGTAGTTCACCCCGCGACAGCATCACGCCCCGGCGATACGTATCGACTCCGGCGACGCGCTTACGCCTCGGCCAGCTCACGCTCGGCGAAGAAGAAGGCGATCTCGTTGCGGCCGTTCTCCACCGAGTCGGAGCCGTGCACCGCGTTCTCTCCCTTGCTCGAAGCGAAGCGCTTGCGCACCGTCCCTTCCTCGGCATCGGCCGGATCGGTGGCGCCGATCAGCGTGCGATAGTCGGCAACGGCGTTCTCCTTGGCAAGTGCAACGACCACGACCGGGCCGCTCGACATGAACTCGACGAGGCTGGCGTAGAAGGGGCGCTCGCGATGCACCTCATAGAAACGCTCGCTGTCGCGCTGCGAGAGCTGGATCATCTTCATGCCGAGAATCGAGAAGCCAGCGCCGGTAAGCATAGCGACGATTTCACCGGCGACATTCTTGCGGACGGCGTCCGGCTTGATAATGCAGAGTGTACGTTCCACGATAATAGAGTAAATGGTCTGGTCTGAATGTGTGTTGTTGCCCGCCGCGTTCGCGGCGAGCGCTATTCGGTCGGGAGGCCGCGCTGCGTCCAGCCGCGCCATCCTTCGGACATCGACTTGACGCGGGTGTAGCCCATCTTCTGGAGCACGTCGGCAGCGAGCGCCGAGCGGAATCCGCCGCCGCAGTAGAGCACGATCTCCTTGTCGAGATCCGGGGCGACGCTTTCGATATCGCGTTCGACGATCCCCTTGCCGAGATGGACCGCGCCGGCGATATGGCCGCGCTCCCACTCGTTGTCCTCGCGGGTGTCGATCAGCAGGAAGTCATCCCCCCGCTGCTGCATCTCATGGGTCTGGTCAGGGGTGACCTCGGTGATGCGGGTTTTGGCATCATCGACGATCTTGATGAAGCGTTCGGAATGGCTCATGGCACCTATGGGTCTGCGGAGTTGTAGGTATATGCCGAAGGATGCGCGGAGAGATCACGGGCCGGGAAATCGTAGGGGCGTATCGCTACGCCCCTACCACCTCGTCACACTACACTAAACACTAACACATCTTGGAGGATATTGTTAGCGATCTCACTGACATCGCCCCGGAGCGGAGGTTTACTTCCCCTCTTTGGATGCGGCCTTGGCGGTCGCCTTCTTGGCGGCTGGCTTCTTCTCGGCGGTAGCAGTGGCGGCGGCCTTGGCGGTCGCCTTCTTGGCGGTCGCGCCGTTGGCCTTATCGAGCGCCTCCTTGACGGTGCGTCCCAGATCGGCCGGCGAATCGACCACCGTGATGCCGGCGGCGCGCATTGCGTCGGTCTTCTCGCCCGCGGTTCCCTTGCCGCCGGAGATGATGGCGCCGGCATGGCCCATGCGACGTCCCGGAGGAGCGGTGCGGCCGGCGATGAAGCCGATCACCGGCTTCTTGACGTTCGCGGCGACGTATGCCGCTGCCTCTTCCTCGGCCGATCCGCCGATCTCGCCGATCATCAGAATCGCCTCGGTATCCGGGTCCTCGTTGAACAGCTCGATGGCGTCGATGAAGCGGGTGCCGATGATCGGGTCGCCGCCGATGCCGATGCAGGTGGACTGTCCGAGGCCGACATCGGTGAGCTGGCGCACGGCCTCGTAGGTGAGGGTGCCGCTGCGGGAGACGACGCCGATGGTGCCGCTCTTATGGATGAACCCCGGCATGATGCCGATCTTGCAGGCATCCGGAGTGATCACACCGGGGCAGTTCGGACCCACCAGACGGGTGGAACGTCCCTTGAGGTACTGATTGACGGCGACCATATCCTCGACCGGGATCCCCTCGGTGATGCAGATGACCAGCGGAATCCCCGCGTCGGCGGCCTCCATGATCGCGTCGGCGGCGAAGGCGGCCGGCACGAAGATCACCGAAGCGTTGGCGCCCGTGGCCTGAACGGCGTCGCTGACGGTGTTGAATACCGGAACCGGGCGGATGAACTCGGCCGGCTGGTACTCGGTGCCCCCCTTCCCCGGAGTGACGCCGGCAACCACGTTGGTGCCGTACTCGAGCATCTGCGATGCGTGGAAGGTTCCCTCGCTACCGGTGATTCCCTGCACGAGGACGCGGGTGTTCTTGTCGATTAAAACGCTCATAACTCGATGATGTATGGATTAGAGAATACGGTTCCGCTGGAAAAGTCGAGTCGCAAACATACGAAATGAGCGATCGACGAAGAAGACCGCCCCCTCCCGACCGTACCCGCCCCCGCATGCGAGGGGGACGATGGAACCGGACCTCCCTATCGGCCGGGGCCGCCGGAGCCCCGCCATTCATCCGCTACAGAGAGGCATTTACGCTATCCCCTCCTCATCGTCGTCATCCCCGGAGCGTCCCGATGGGGGCCGTTTATCATTGCGTAATGATCTGTTGCACGCGCCCCCGATCGCGGGGCGGCCGGAGGCTCCCCCCCGGAAGGATGCCCCATCCCCGCGCCGTCACTATAATTGCTCCCGCAGGTCGTGCGCGGGGCGCGGTGTTGTATTTTTGCATCGGGCCGGACGGGCCGGCATGGCCGCCGTCCCCCGCCCCATGATACTCTGCGAAACGTTCCCGACTGTTCTGCTTATGGATTCGGATCACTCCTTCGGTACCCCGGTACGCAAATATGCATTCCTCGCCATCACCGCGATCGTCTTCACGGCGTTCACGCTCCGGCTCATCCAGCTCCAGCTCGTCGAGGGGACGCAGTATCGCACCCGCTCGGAGTCGCAGGGGATCAAACAGAATGTGATCGAGCCGATCCGCGGGGCGATCTACGATCGCTACAACCATCCGATCGTCGCCAATATCCCCTCCTACAGCGTGCTGGTGACGGCCAAGAAGATCACGCCCGAGAGCAAGATGCTCCTGGCGCGTATCCTGAAGACCGATACCAACACGATCAACGACAGGATCAAACAGTACAAGATCAACGACTTCTCCCCGGTGCGGATCTGGCGCGACGTCGACCACAAGGCATGGGCGCAGCTGAACGAGCTCCATACCGAGCTTGTGGGGGTCGATCTCGGCGCCGATACCAAGCGAGCCTATGCCCCCGATATCCACGCCAGCCATATCCTGGGCTACACCAAGGAGATCAGCAAGGATGAGATCTCCAACCTGGGAGATTACTATACGCCGGGGGATATCGTCGGGAAGTCGGGGGTCGAGAACATCTACGAGGCGTTTCTCCGGGGGGTGAAGGGATACGAGTTCGTGGCGGTCAACAACCGCGGGCAGCGGATCAACTCCTTCAACGACGGCAAGAACGATCTGATGCCGAAGAACGGGTTCGATCTCTACCTCAGCCTCGACGGCGGCATGCAGCAGTACGCCGAGCAGCTTCTGCAGGGATATCACGGCGCGGTGGTGGCGATCGACCCGAGCAACGGCGAGATCCTGGCGATGGCGAGCGCTCCCGACTACGACCCCAACGTCTTCAGCGGCGTGACCAACCGCGCCGATTACAACCGCGTCTATCAGGACCCCTCGAAGCCGCTGCTCAACCGAACCACGCAGGCGGTATATCCCCCCGGCTCCACCTGGAAGATGCTGATGGCGATCGCCGG
>Ga0164241_10000330_pt1 | contig 97874 bp, 108 predicted proteins | sample OricomyardsoilBY_FD_108780 | JGI IMG/M metagenome (GOLD analysis project Ga0164241, IMG submission 108780) | Backyard soil microbial communities from Emeryville, California, USA - Original compost - Back yard soil (BY) | ecosystem: Environmental > Terrestrial > Soil > Unclassified | place... | reverse complement strand
GGAGAAGGCGGCTGGCGGCGTCGATCGGCTTGGCCGGGCAACCAGCCCGGCCCGCACCGCTCTCCTGTCCAGCCGCCTTCTCCGGCCGATCCCGATCCGCCTCCTGATCGAGTTTGGACCCTAAAGGCTGTTGCCCGCCGGCGGCCCGGCGTCCGTCGCCGGCGCGCCGGCATGGGGATTGCCCTGGCCGGGGGGCATCGCGCCTTCCGGCGGCATCGCGCCCCCGGGCAGCGGATTGTCGCCCACCTCGCCGCCTGGCGGGCCGCCCTGGGGCCGGCCCATCATCTGCTGGAGCCGGGCGACGTCGCGGATGATCCGGACGACATGGATATCGAACTGGAGCGTGTCGTGCGGCCCGAACGGCGCGCCCGGCGGCACGTTCGGCCCGTAGCCGAGATGCGGCGGGATCCAGAGCCGATAGTCGCCATTCTCCTTCATCATCAGCAGCCCTTCGGCAAGGCCGGGGATGATGCCGGTGACGCCGGTCGCCATCGGCTGGCCGCCATGCATGTCGGTGCTGTCGAAGACGGTGCCGTCGGGCTTGCGGCCGACATAGGTGAGCTGGACGATGTCCTCGGACGTGACCGGCGTGCCCGTCCCGTCGGAAATCACCTGGTAACGAAGCCCGGTGCGCGTCGTCGTCACCTGCTGCCCGGCCGTGCCCCACCAGGCGATCGCCGCCGCGATTGCCGCCAGCACGACGAGTGCGATCCACAGCTTGAGGACGGAGCCCCTGGCGATCGGGCGAATCGGGACGGCGGTGACGGTGGACATCGATTTCCCCCAATGCGGAACGGGCGGCGATATCGTCTATCGCCGCCCGTCCGTGATGTGAAGCTCCCTCGCCGTCATCCCGGCGAAGGGGCGGGATCAGCGCGTGCCGTCGCGCTCGGCGCGCTTGCGCTCGAGCTTGCGGGCGCGGCGGATCGCGGCGGCGCGCTCGCGGGCGCGCTTCTCGCTCGGCTTCTCGTAATGGCGGCGCAGCTTCATCTCGCGATAGACGCCTTCGCGCTGCAGCTTCTTCTTGAGCGCCCGCAGCGCCTGGTCGACATTGTTATCGCGCACCATGATTTGCATAAATGCTCGCCACTCTTCCTTTTAGCCGTTCGATCTCGCCCGCGACGCCGGGGCGCCGCCATCGACAAATGCCCATGCCCGAAAACACGAGTCGCCGCACGGGAGGCCCGGGCGGCGCGAGCGCGTGCCCCTAGCAGAGGGCACACGCGCTTGCAAGTCAGCCTCGCGCCCGCCGCCGGCCCTGTCCGGACGGCTTCACCGCATGGGCGAAGCGCCCGCGCTGCGGATGGGCGCGCTGGCGCGGGCCGCGCTCCTCGTGGCGCGGCGCGATCCGCTCCTCGAAGGCCGGCGTCGTCCGGGTCGCCTTGATCCGCGCCGATTCGGCAAGGAAGCCCTGCGGCAGCGGTTCGACCGCGATCTTCTGGCGGGTCAGCTTCTCGATGTCGCGCAGATAGGCTTTCTCGTCATCGGCGCAGTAGGCGATCGCGACGCCGTCATTGCCGGCGCGCGCCGTCCGCCCGATCCGGTGGACATATTGCTCGGCGACGTTGGGCAGCTCGAAATTGATGACGTGGCTGACGCCGGAAACGTCGATGCCGCGCGCGGCGATGTCGGTCGCGACCAGGATCCGCACCTTGCCCGCCTTGAACTCGGCGAGCGCGCGTTCGCGCTGCGGCTGGCTCTTGTTGCCGTGGATCGCGTTGGCCGGGATGCTGTTGCCGCCGAGCAGCTTCACCACCCGGTCGGCGCCATGCTTGGTGCGGGTGAAGACGAGCACGCGCTCCATATTGCCGCGATCGGAAAAGCCCCAGCGCAGCATCATCGTGAGCAAAGCCTGCTTCTCGCTTTGCTGGACGAAGGTGACATATTGGTCGACCCGCTCGGCGGTGGTCGCCTGCGGCGCGACCGAAACCGTCGCCGGATCGGTGAGGAAGCGGTCGGCCAGCTCCTTGATCGTCTTGGGCATCGTCGCCGAAAAGAACAGGGTCTGGCGCCTTGCCGGCAGCATCTTCACGATCTGCTTGAGCGCATGGATGAAGCCGAGATCGAGCATCTGGTCGGCCTCGTCGAGGACGAGGATCTCGACCTCGCGCAGGCTCAGATAGCCCTGCTCGACGACGTCGATCAGCCGGCCCGGCGTGGCGACGAGCACATCGACGCCGCGCGCGACGTCGCGGCGGTTGGCGCCGATCGAGGTGCCGCCGAAGATGGTGGCGACGCGAAGGCCGGCGAACTGGCCATAGGAACGCGCCGATTCGGCGATCTGCCCGGCCAGCTCGCGCGTCGGCGCGAGGACGAGCATCCGGCACGATTGCGGCCGCGTCCCGCCGCGCCGCGAGGCGACGAGACGGTCGATCGACGGCAGCATGAACGCCGCCGTCTTGCCGGTTCCGGTCTGCGCGATGCCGAGCAGGTCGCGGCCCTTGAGGACCGTGGGGATCGCCTGCGTCTGGATCGGCGTGGCCTCCTTATAGCCCTTGAACGCAAGCGCCTGGAGGACGGGCTGCGACAGCCCGAGAGTCTGGAATGACATTTTGGATTAAACTCACTTCATGCGTTGCCTGCGCGCAGCCGAAACGGCGCGCGCAAACGCGGCGGGTGTCTGAACGACCCGCGTGAAAAGGGAAGCTCTTGGGAAATACGAGACGGAGCCGGGGCGATAAGCCCGTTCACGCTGCATGACGCCTCGCTGAGCGCGCATATGCATGCTGCGGTGCAAAATGTCAATGCACCAGGCGTTTATCCCCTTGAAGCACGGGATGAGTGCGGCATCCATCTGACTCGCCATCGTTACGGGTCCGCGATATGCAGTGCCGATGCCGGACACGCTCCATGACTTGGTGACAGCAGAAAAGGCCATCGTCTCGCCCGTCGATTGGGGGAAGAAGGAGCGACGGCTCGAACTAAAACTCGCACTAGCGATCGACGGGTTGACGGAAGAGGGCCTCTTCTTTCGCGCCTGCGTCTTGGAGCATCTTCCGGACGCCGAGGTGATGTTCCAATTGGAGTATCACGGCCTGCGGATTCCGGGCGGAACCGGCCCTCTTTGCCGGGTCGAATGGAACCCGTTGCGGCCTCACAACAACCGAGGCCGAGGGCCGAAGGAGTGGCGGTTCGCCGAGCAAGCCGGGTCGCACTATCACAGCTTTGAAGACAACTGGAACGCGGGAGCGGGCGCTCTCTTGAGGGACAATTTGCCCGTAGCTGTTCCTGTTGCCCAAGATATTCAAGGGCTTACAGGATGCCTTGACTTTGTCGGGAATCTGTTTAGAATCAATAACATAGATGTGGTTAAGACTCCTGAGTGGGTTCTGACGCTAGATCTCCAGGGCAATGCCAATGGCTGACGTTAGAACGACCGATTTCGAGGCGGCAATTGCGCGGGCAACTTCGCGCCTTGTTTCCGTGCGCCATGCTTCTGACGGCGCGTTCATCACCACCCCGTCCATGTTCCCTAGCGGGGGCGCGGTAGTCGTTTGGATTGATCGTTCCCCGCCACATTATCTGGTTACCGACTATGGCTTTGCGTCGCGAGAATGCGCGATCATGGGAGCCGACCGCCGTCAGTTCATGAATCGTGCGGGTCCGATCGCCGAAGCTGCTGGAGTCACTCTTTCGCCGGAAGGAATGTTTCAGGTTCTCGTTTCAGAGGGCCAGATAGAGGGCGCGATTAAGACCGTGGCGGGGTGCGCCCAGGAAGTCGCAATTAAGTTCGCCCATAGAATGTTTCAGCGCCAACGGGCCGACGTAGGTACGTTGGTTCACACCAAGCTTGTTCGGTTATTTGGACAGCCCTCTGTCGCAAAGGATGTCGAGTTCAAAGGCGCGTCCGCTACCCCTTGGCACATCCCTGTTGCCGTTAAGCGCGGGGATGAGGTGGCGCTATTCGACACGGTCACGCCTTGGGCGCAATCGGTCGCGTTCACCTTGGCTAAGTTTGGCGATATTCGTCTCTTAGAAAGCCCACCGTCCCGCACCGCAGTGCTGGCCTCAAAGGAGGGTTTTGGAAGCTGGATGACTGCATTGGCTCAGAACGGCCACATAATCCAAGCTGCTGCTCCCGATGACGCTTATGCGCGGGCCGCGAGCCTCCAATGAGTGTTCACCTGCCTCTGTCGCAGGCATTGTCCGAAGGACGCCTCGACGAGTTTATCGAGCAAGCCGAGCGCGACGGCGTTGGCCCCGCAGATCAGGCCGAGTTCGAGCGATTGATGGGCCGAGTCACAGCGCCCCAACCAGAAGATCGAACATCCCGTTCACCCGATCCCGATGGTTCTGGCGAAAAGTGAACTCCGACAGGTAGCGGTCCATGTGCTTTGCCGAGACGTGAATGTGCGTCGAGCGGATGCTGTTCTTGAAGATCGCCCAGAATCCCTCAACCGCGTTGACGCTGTGAACGACGCCGTTCTCGACCTTCGCCCATTGCTTCGCGCTGTGCTTCACGCGCCCGTGCTCATAGCCCTTCTGTGTCAGTAAGTTATAGCTATGCAGTTCGTCGGTCGAGACGGTCGAACCGCGCTCGACCTGCTCCACCGTCAGATCGCGGAGCGTCAGCTTCTTCACGTCGGGGACCACTAAAGCCTTCATCGGGCCGCCGCGCTGCTTCATGGCATAGACGATGGTCTTGCCGGCCGTGCCGCGACCAGTCTTGTCGCCGGGGCGAAGGGTGCGGCGACCGCCGACATAGGCTTCGTCCGCCTCGATATGGCCGCGAAGCATCCCGTCGAAATCGGCCTTCTTGGTGAGATCGCGGATTTGCTGCCCGATCCGATAGGCGGTCTTGTAGGTGACGCCGAGCTGGCGCTGAAGCTCCTTGCCGCTGACGCCGTGGCGCGTCGTGCAGAACAGATACATCGCGTAGAACCACGAAACGAGCGGCGTGCGCGTATCCTGAAGGATTGTGCCGGCGGTCGGGTAAACGTGGTTCCCGCAATGGGCGCACGAATAGGCCCGGCGCTCGGCAAGGCGATGGTGCGTTGCACCAACCACGCCGCAACGCTGGCAATCGAAACGAGTGCCGCCGAACCGCACCTGCATGATGTGATCGAGGCACGCTTCCTCGTTCGGAAAGCGTTGAAAAAACTCGCGAACCGAGAAATCCGGGCTGGCAGAGGGGGAGCACTTCGTGTCCATAAGCGCGGTTTAGCGCCATTTGATACCTGCGTCAAGGGGATAAACGCCATGCACCATCGCTACCACTCTATTTTGTCAGTAGATTTAGCGAGTCTGGTCTGAGCGACGCTCGGATCACGAAGATAGTCCCTCAACACATCTCCCGCAGCCTCACAAGAGCGCTGTAGCGTCATCGTTGATAAGTCACCAAGAGTGTCATGAAATTGTTTGAGAAGCGTAGCCATCAGCGGCGTCATCGTGTGGGGATTCCGAGCCATGAACCATGAGCGAAAAACGTACATGGGAAAGGTCAATTTTTGGAACAAGGCTCGATAATCCTCTACGGCGACCAGAAGAGCATACGTTGACGCCTCGGGGCAAAAATCCTCCACGACCCTGTTCGGATCATTTTTAGCGTGCTTAAAGTAGTTATAATGATCCTTCAGTGTTTCACGAAATTCTTTATGAAATTCAGGTCGAATAGAGTCATAAAATCGGGTCATGAACGTTTCGATGCCATGGGCCTGACATAGGCCTCTGAGAACGTCAACGGCCGCCCACGCCAGTAGATTGATGGCTACATGATTATTTCCAGTGAACAAGAGTTCGATCGCCGTATCGACCTCACTGCGTGCGACGTCACGACGGCTCAACCGAATTTTTTCGACAATCCTAGTGGGAGATTCTGGCATATTCTCACCGCAACCGCGCAATCCCCAGCCCATCCGCCTTCGCCCGGCCCTTCACCGATTCCTCGCTCCGCTTCAGCGCCTTGGCGATGGCCTTCAGTGCCATGCCTTTCTTCGCCAGCATATGGAGCTTCTGGATTTCGTCCGGCCGCCACGGCTGGCGGTGGCGTTCGAAGCGGTCGTTCATGGGGTCTCAGATGCCTCGGGGCCCTACCGTTTTGTTTCAGTCATTAACCGCCGTTTCGAGACCGCGGCCACGCGCTTCGATTGCCGCCTTAGCCATAAAATCCTCGATGGCGGCAATGGATGGTTGACGACATAGGACGGCCGCTTCGACTTCCGTGAGGCAGTCGATTCCGTATCCGAACTGGTTTCGCCAGAGGGTGTCGATATACGTTCCATGCTTTCGCCTTAACATATTCAGGCTGTCTGCGCTTAGCGCAATTTGCCGCGCGTTCCGGCTTTCAGTGAGCGCGGTCATCGCAATCACATGCCCGCCATGCGTCTCGATGTGACCGCGAAGATTGGCGAACGTGCCGCCAAGGCCGATATGATCGTCCACCAGAATGTAATCTGCGCTCGCCCGCACCGGGCCGTCGAACCGCGCGGGCGTCACGATCCGCTGAAAGGCCGGAGCCCGGGTATGGCCCGTCCTATTCGTCTGGACGATTTCGCCCGCCGCCGCCTCTAGGTCGAGATCGCGCGCCAGAATCTGGGCGATGGCATCGGGGATTGCATTGAACCCGCTCGCTTCATCGGCGATCACCGGCAAGAGAAGGGCTTGGCGGCCGGAGAGGCCGGCCTTCAATTCCTTCACCGCGATATCGGAAATCAGATCGATCGCCAGCTCGAGCGCGGCATCGGCATCGCCTGCCTTGGCGGCGCGATAGCCAGCATGGCCGTCGCGAGTCCGCACGTCGGTATGGATGACGACCGTTGGGAACCAATCCGGCCAGGGCCGCCGTCGCACGTACGAAGAATCTGGCATGAGGCCATTTGCCACGCGCGAACCGCCTGCGTCAAAAGCCCTGCTGGCGAGCCCTCACCGCAACTTCGCAATCCCCAGCCCGTCCGCCTTCGCCCGGTCCTTCACCGATTCCTCGCTGCGTTTCAGCGCCTTGGCGATCGCCTTCAGCGCCATGCCCTTCTTCGCCAGCGTGTGGAGCTTCTGGATCTCGTCCGCCCGCCACGGCTGGCGGTGGCGTTCGAAGCGGTCGTTCATGGGTTCACCTCCAGCACCTCGATCGCTTCCGCGACGCCGTTGAAATCGATCCGCTCGCCGGCTTCGGCGCCGATCATCGCCCTTGCCAGCGGGGCCGAGAAGGCGAGGCGGTCGGCGGCGGGATCGGCCTCGTCGCCGCCGACGATCGCGATCGTCCGCTCCGCGCCGCCGATCCGGATGCGGACCGTCGAGCCGATCCCCGCCGCGCCCGGCGCCGGCGGCGGCGCGATCTCGGCGGTGGCTTGGCGCGTGGTCCAGTAGCGCAAATCGCGGCGCAGGCTTTCGCGCGCCGCCTCGTCGGCCTCGGCCGCCACCGCCGCCTCCAGCCGCGCGACCTCGGTCGCGATCAGCGCGAGCCCGCGCGCCGTGACCAGATTCGGCCCGGGCGGGATCGGCAGCTCGAACCGCGGCTCCTTATGTTCCTCGTCGCTCTCGCGGCGGAATGCGACGCTCATCATCCTCTCCGTTCTTCGCCGCGACTGTAGGCTGGGCGGGAAAACTTTCCTACAGCCCCCCTTATCGGTCATAAGATGGGGATGGAACGTCGCCGCGCCCCTCCCGCCGCGCCCTCGGGCGATCTTCGCCGCGCGAAGGGGCCGGGATGGGATCATCTTCACCATGGCCACCGCGAACATTGGGAACATTCGCGCGCGGCCGGCCGCGCGGGAGACCCCTCGACCCTGTCAACTTCGTCAACAAAAGCGCCTGTCGAGCAAGCGCCGCTCAGTCGTCGAGGGGCCCGAACTCCGGCGCCGTCTTGCCCAGTCGCGCCCTTATCGCCTCGCCCAGATCGGCGCTCGCCAGCGTCGCCGCGTTCCAGGTGGCGACGTCGCGCAGGCCCTCCTCGATCGGACGGCCCCGGCTATGGTTGAGGCTGCGTTTCGCGCCGGCGACGGCGAGCGGCGACTTGGCGGCGATCGCCTCGGCGATGGCGCGCCCGGCAGCGATGGCGGCGTCGCGGTCCGGCGCGACGGCGTTGACGAAACCAAGGCGCGCCGCCTCCTCGGCATCCATCCGCCGGCCGGTATAAGCAAGCTCGCGCAGCAGGCCCTGGGGAATCAGATGGCCCATCCGCTGGAGCGTGCCGAGATCGGCGGTGATCGCGACATCGACCTCGGCGATCTGGAAGAAGGTATCGGCGCTCGCCACCCGGATGTCGCAGGCCGCCGCCAGATCGACCCCGGCGCCGATGCAGCCGCCATGGATCGCCGCCACCACCGGCGCCCGCGCCGCCTCCACCGCATTGAACATGTCCTGGAGCCATTCGATGTGACGAAGCCGCGCCTCGGCGGCGCGGCCCGGATCGGCGCTCGGCGCGAACTGGCTCGCCGCATAGTCGAGGTCGAGCCCGGCGGTGAAATGCCGGCCCTCGCCGACGAGCAGGATCGCGCGCACCTTCGGATCGCGGCCCAATGCGCGGAAGCTGTCGCCGATCGCGGCGAACATCGCCTGGTCCATCGCGTTGAGCCGGTCGGGCCGCGCCAGCGTCACTTCGGCGACGCCGTCGGCGATTTCGACGCTCACTCTCGCGCTTTCCATCTTTGTCCGTCTCCGCCTATCAAGCCGCATGACCAGCTTTACCGTGAACGGCCAGCCCGTCCACTACCGGCTCCATCCGGATACGCCCTTGCTGTGGGCGCTGCGCGAGGCATCGAACCTCACCGGCGCCAAGCTCGGCTGCGGCACCGGCCATTGCGGCGCCTGCACCGTCCATGTCGATGGCCGCGCGGTGAAGAGCTGCACCGTCAGGATCCGCGACATCGAGGGCACGTTCGTGACCACGATCGAGGGCCTGTCGCACGATCGTTCGCACCCGGTGCAGCAGGCCTTCGCCGCCGACGCCGTACCGCAATGCGGCTTTTGCATTCCCGGCATGATCATGGCCGCCGCGGCGTTGATCGACCATGAAGACAGCCCGACCGACGAGGCGATCGACGCGGCGGTCCGCAACATCTGCCGGTGTGGCGTCTATCCGCGCCTCAGGGAATCGATCCGCCGCGCGGCGCGGATCAAGACGGGACAGGAGCGGGTCGCGGCCGCGCCGCCGCCTGGGATCGCCGCCCAGGACGCGGCCCGCGCCGTCCCGGCCCTGCGCGCGCCGCCGGCGCGCGTACCGCGCTGATACAATGCGCGCGCCGCCGGCGCGCGTACCGCGCTGATACAAGATGGCCGCAACCTTTCCGAAACCTTGCCGGCCGGTTCAGCATCCGGTCAGCCGGCATTGTGCAAAACGCATCGTCAGGGGCGGCCCGTTGCCGCCGTCGGAATGGGTAAAGGAGTAGCGCAGATGCGCAGGGCATTGTTCGGATTGATTCTCGCCGCGAGCGCGCTGACGCCCGCCGCGGCGATCGCGCAGCATCATCATGGCGGCGGCGACCGTGGCGACCGTGGCGAATCACGCGGCAATCGCGGCGAATCGCACGGCAGCCGTCAAGGCGGACAATCGCGCGAGGCGCGTCAGGCGCCTCAGCAGGCGCCTCAGCAGGCCCGTCCGCAGGCGGTCCAGCGCCAGGGCGGCAACCGACAGGGTGCTCGCCCCAATTTCCAGGGCCGCGCCAATTTCCAGGGTCGCCCCAATTTTCAGGGCCGCGCCAATTTCCAGGGCGATCGCGGCCCGCGGGCGACGCCCCAGGCGGTCCGACCGCAAGGCGTGCGTGGCAATCGCGGTCCGCAAGGCCGCCCCGGCAGCGTCTATCCGCGGGCCTGGCAGGGCAATCCCAATTCGCCCCAGCTGCGCCATTATCAGCAGCTCGAACGGCGCAACCAGTATCGCAACGGCACCGTCCAGCAGCGTCAGGAGATTCGCCGCTCCGGCGATCGGCGCGGCGGCGCGCACAGCCGCCGCAACTGGGGCCACGACTGGAATCGCGGCTGGCGCAACGACCGGCGCTACGACTGGAACCATTACCGGGCGAACAACCGGCGTCAGTTCCATCTCTCGCGTTATTATGCGCCGTACCGCAACTGGAACTATCGCCGCTTCTCGATCGGGCTGTTCCTCGATCCGCTGTTCTACGGCCAGAGCTACTGGCTCGGCGATCCCTATTATTATCGCCTGCCGCCGGCGCCTCCGGGCACGCAGTGGGTGCGCTATTATGACGACGTCCTGCTCGTGGACGTCTATTCCGGCGAGGTGGTCGACGCGATTTACGACTTCTTCGAATAACCTTCCTTGCGGGGAAGCAGGAAAGCCCGGGGCCGGATCGGCTCCGGGCTTTTCCCTTGTCAGGCCGATCTTTTCCGAGTCATGAAGGCGCCCTCAAAAAAAGGGGGGATGCCAATGATCGCGCGCTTGATGGCCCTGCTGCTCGTCTTCGCCGCCGCGCCTGTCGCGGCCCAGGGGAGCGGCCAGCCCCCCGCGCATCACGAGACGATCGTCGTCCATGCCGGCCATCTGATGGCCGATCCCGGCCAGCCCGTGGCCGGGCCGTCCACCATCACCATCGTCGATGGCCGCGTCCAGAGCGTCGCCGCCGGCTTCACGCCACCGCCGGCCAGCGCGCGGCTCATCGATCTGTCGAACCGCACGGTGCTGCCCGGCCTGATCGACGCCCATGTCCACCTCGTCGGCGATTCGCATGCGCCCTTCTGGCGCGGCGCGGTCGATACCGACGATTATCTGACCCTGCTCGGCGCGCACAACGCGCTCGTCACCCTGCGCGCCGGCTTCACCACGGTGCGCGATCTCGGCTCGCCGGGCGTCACCGGCTTCGCTCTCAGGCGCGCGATCGACGAAGGGCTGATCCAGGGGCCGCGCATGCTCGTCTCCGGCGAGCCGCTGTCGATCATCGGCGGCCATGCCGACGTCGCCGGTTTCCGGCCGGAGGTGAACGCGGTGCTGGAGGGCCACAATGTCTGCACCGGCCCGGTAGAATGCGCCGCGCGGGTGCGCGAGCAGGCGCGCAACGGCGCCGACGTGATCAAGTTCATGGCCACCGGCGGCGTCCTCTCCCAGGGCGATCGCGGGCTCGGCCAGGCGTTCACCGACGAAGAGATGCACGCGATCGTCGCCACCGCCCATTCGCTCGGGCTCAAGGCCGCCGCCCATGCCCATAGCGACGAAGGCATCGCCGCGGCGGTGCGCGCCGGCGTCGATTCGATCGAGCACGGCACGTTCGCCAGCCCGGCGACGCTGCAACTGATGCGTCAGCACGGCACCACCCTGGTGCCGACGCTGATGGCGTTCGAGGGCATCCGCGAGCGGCTCGGCACCGGCGTCTATACGCCGCGCGTCGAAAGCAAGGTCCGGATGACGCTGGAAGTTGTCGGCCGCGCCGCCCGGCTGGCGATGCAGGCCGGCGTGCCGGTCGTGTTCGGCACCGACGAAGGGGTTTACGAGCATGGCCTCGACGCCGGCGAGTTCCACCTGCTCGTGACCGAAGCGGGCATGACGCCGCAACAGGCGATCGCATCGGCGACCACCGGCGCCGCGCATCTGCTCGGGCTCGACGACGAGATCGGCAAGATCGCGCCGGGCTATTCGGCCGATCTGATCGCGGTCGATGGCGATCCGCTCGCCGACGTGCGCGTGCTTGAACATGTCGGCTTCGTGATGGCGCGCGGGCATGTGGTGGAATGAAAACGGATGAGTGAGGCGCATGTCGATTACAAGGCGGCGATCGGCGCGTCGGTAGCCCATCGGCTCGCGCGCGAGCCGATGGGCTTCAAGATCCCCTCGAACGACATCGACATCTTCGTCATCCGCGATTTCCTCAGCCCCGTGGAATGCGCCGGCCTGGTGCGTCTGATCGACAAGGAGCGCGTGCCCTCGAAGCTGCTCGCGCCGGCCTCCGACCCCGAATTCCGGACCAGTGAAAGCTGCAATCTCAGCCCCAAGGATCCGCTGGTCACGCAAATCGAGGCGAAGCTGTCGGCGCTGACCGGGATCGAGCCGAGTCACGGCGAGACGATCCAGGGCCAGCGTTACGCGGTCGGCCAGCAGTTCAAGCCGCACCACGATTATTTCCATCAGTCGGAGGGCTATTGGGAGGAGATGGACCGTTGCGGCGGCCAGCGCACCTGGACCGCCATGGCGTTCCTCAACCTACCCGAAGAGGGCGGCCAGACCCACTTTCCGCGCGCCGGAATCAAGGTGACGCCGCGGCTCGGCAATCTGCTCTTGTGGAACAATCTGGATGCCGACGGCCTGCCCAATCCGGCGACGCTTCACCAGGGCATGCCGGTGATGGCTGGCACCAAATATGTCATCACCAAATGGCATCGCGAACGGCCGTGGGTCGTTTCGACCGCGACATATTATTGAAGTCCGGCCGCGCGACGCGCCCCTTGCGGTCGCCATTCCCGCGTCTTAGGCTGGCAACACAGTTTGCAGGGGGATTTCGATGACTCGTCGCGCGCTTCTTCTCGCCACCCTTCTCGTCTCCGCGCCGGTCGCGCCGCTCCTCGCGCAGGCGCCGGCCGCCGCGCCGGCGGCGGCGCCGTCGAGCGCCGACGCGCGGCTGCGCCAGCTCTTCCACGACAGCGACGAAGCCAATCTGCGCCGCAACCCGGTCAGCGCGATCTTCCGCGGCGATTATCGCTATGCCGATCAGCTCGGCGACTATCTGAGCGACGCTTATTACGCCGCCGAGCGTCAGGCGGCCGAGCAGGATCTGGCGAGTCTGCGCGCGATCCCGCGCGACCGGCTCAATCCGACCGACCAGATCGCCTACGACGTCTTCAAATATCAGCGCACCGAAGACCTCGCCGACGTCCAGCCCGACATGCTGGCGCTCACCGTCGTGCGGCCGATGAACCATTTCAGCGGCTTCCAGACCTTCTACCCGGTCTTCGCCTCCGGCCACGGCGCGGCGCCGTTCCGCAACGTCAAGGATTATGAGGACAATCTCACCCGCCACCACCAGTTCGTAAGGCTGATGGACCGGGTCATCGATCGCTTTCGCCAGGGCATGAGCTCCGGCGTGGTCGAGACCCAGCTCACCATTCGCAACGTCATCGAGCAGCTCGACACCCAGCTCCGCGACGCACCCGAGGCCTCGCCTTATTACGCGCCGGTGCTTCATTTCCCGGACGCGGTGCCGGAAGCGGATCGGGCCCGGCTGCGCGCCGCCTATCTCGCCGAGATACGCGACGGCATCTTCCCGGCCTATCGCCGGCTGCGCGACTTTCTCCAGAACGACTATCTGCCGCATGCCCGCGCCGAGGTCGGCCTCTCGTCGATGCGCGGCGGCGACCGCATGTACGCGCGGCTCATCGAGGAGAATACGACGCTGCCGATGAGCGCCGACGAGGTCCACAATCTCGGCCTCACCGAAGTCGCCCGCATCCGCGGCGAGATGGAGCGGATCAAGGCCCAGGTCGGCTTTTCCGGCACGCTCGCCCAGTTTTTCGAGCATATGCGGACCGATCCGCAATTCTCCCCGCAGAGCTGCGATGCGTTCCGCGACGGCTTCTACGCGATCGGCCGCCGCGTCGATGCGCGGGTGCGCGAGATTTTCTCGACCATCCCGCGCTCGCATCTGGAGATCCGCCAGGTCGAGCCGTTCCGCGAACGGACCGAGGCGGCCGGCTCCTACAATGACGGCACGCCGGACGGATCGCGTCCGGGCGTCTTCTATTTCAACTGCTACGATCTGCCTTCGGCGCGGACCTACGGCATGGAAACGCTCTATTTGCACGAGGGCATTCCGGGACATCATTTCCAGATCATGCTCGCCTCTGAAAATGCCGATCTTCCCAATTTCATGCGCTTCGGCGGCAACACCGCCTTCGTCGAAGGCTGGGCGCTCTATGCCGAGACCCTGTGGGACGAGCTCGGCATGGAGACCGATCCCAATCAGCGGTTCGGCGGATTGAACGACGAGATGCTGCGCGCGATGCGGCTCGTCGTCGATACCGGCATCCACGCCAAGGGCTGGACCCGCGATCAGGCGATCCAGTATATGCTCGACAATAGCGGCATGAGCCGGACCGAAGTCACCGCCGAGGTCGAACGCTACATCGCCATCCCCGGCCAGGCGCTCTCCTACAAGATCGGCGCGCTCACCATCCTGAGGTTGCGCCACGAGGCCGAGGAGGCGTTGGGGCCGCGCTTCGATCTGCGCGCCTTCCACGCCCAGGTGCTCGACACCGGCGCGCTGCCGATGCCGGTGCTGGAGGCCAAGATCCGCGACTGGATCGCGACGCAGCGCGCGGGCGCCTAGCGCGATTTCTAGTCAGATGGTATCATCTGACGACTCGGAAATCGTGTAAAAACAACGGTCTAGCGCGCCAGCGCCTCGGCGATCAGCCTGCGGCTGTTCTCGATTCCGTAGAGGGCGATGAAGCTGCCCATGCGCGGGCCTTGGGCCGTGCCGAGCAGGGTTTCGTAGAGCGCCTTGAACCAGTCGCGCAGGCCCTCGAAGGGATGCGCCTTGCCGACCTCGTAGACTTCGGTCTGAATGGTTTCGGCGTCGGCGGTCTCGGGCAGCGCCGCGAGGCGGGCGTCCAGATCGCGGAGCGCGGCCTTCTCCACATCGGTCGGTGCGCGATGATCGAGCGCGCCGGCGATGAAGTCGCGGAAATAAGCCAGGGCGTAATCGAGGCGCGCGTCGAGCTCGGGATGGGTCTCGGGAGACGCCTCCGGCGCGTAACGCTTCACGAAGCCCCAGAGCAGCGCCTTGTCGTCGGTCGAGGCGACCGCGACGAGATTGAGGAGCAATGCGAAGCCGATCGGCATCCGTGCCCCCGGCACCCTGCCGGCATGGACATGATGGACCGGGTTGCCGAGCTTCTTCTCCACTTCCTGCGCCGGGTAGGCGGCGAGGAACTGGTCATATTCGTCCACCGCCTTCGGGATGATGCCGAAGCTGAGCTGCTTCGCCCGTCTCGGCTCGCGGTAGATGTAGAAAGCGAGGCTCTCTTCCGGCGCGTAGGTCAGCCATTCGTCGATGGTGACGCCGTTGCCGCGGGTCTTCGAAATCTTCTCGCCATTCTCGTCGAGGAAGAGCTCGTAATTGAACCCTTCCGGCGGCCGCGCGCCGAGCACGCGGGCGATCTTCGAGCTTTGCGTGACCGAATCGATCAGATCCTTGCCGGCCATCTCGTAATCGACGCCGAGCGCGACCCAGCGCATCGCCCAATCGACCTTCCATTGCAGCTTGGCGCCGCCGGAGAGGATGGACTGGGTGATCCGCTCGCCCTCATCCTCGAACGCGACCACGCCCGCCTCGGCATCGACGATCTCGACCGGCACCTGGAGCACCTTGCCGCTCTTCGGGCTGATCGGCAGCACCGCCGAATAGGTCTTGCGCCGCTCCTCGCGCAAAGTCGGCAGCATCACGTCCATGATCGCGTCGTAATGGCGCAGCACCGCCTTCAGCGTCGCGTCGAACCGGCCCGAGCCGTAAGCGTCGGACGAGGCCATGAATTCATAGTCGAAGCCGAAGCGATCGAGGAATTGCTTCAGCATGTGATTGTTGTGGTCGGCATAGCTGGCGTGACCGCAGCCATAAGGATCGGGCACGCGGCTCAAGGGCTGGTCGAGATGGGCGTGCATCATGTCCTGATGAGGCACGCCGGGCGGCACCTTACGCATCCCGTCCATGTCATCGGAAAAGGCGATGAGCCGGCTCGGCCAATCGACCATCTCGGCAAGCGCGTGCCGCACCATCAACGTGCGCGCGACCTCCTGGAAGGTGCCGAGATGCGGCAGGCCCGACGGACCGTAGCCGGTCTCGAACACGATCTCGCCCGCCGGCGGGCCATCCGGATAGCGTTTCAGGAGCTTGCGCGCCTCCTCGTAAGGCCAGGCCTTGGAGACAAGAGCTGCGGCGCGAAGGGCTTGGTGGACGGGCACTGTTGTCCTTTCGTTCCGCTTGGTCCTAGGGTACGCGGAAGATGGCCGCCTCTTTGCCTTATCCCGCGCTGCACGCAACCCATGCCGGCATCTGGTTCGCCGACGGCGACGGGCGGGTCGAGGCGATCGGGCGCGGTGCCGCGATCGCCAGGGCGGCCGAGACGCCGACGATCCTCCTGAACGCGCCGCTGGTCGCGAGCCGGCTCGGCTATCCGGAACTCTCCGGGCTCGATCTGCTGGAGCTGTTCGCCTTCGTCCATCCGGCGCGCTTCGCGGTGCCGACGCCGAAGGGGCTCGCTTATGCGATCGGCCTGGCCGGGCCGGAGGGCGACGAGGCCTCCGCGATCTTCCTGCGCGATGCGGCCGCGGCGCTGCTCGCGACGCTCGACGGCGATTGGCCCGAGCGGGCAGGCGCCTGGGCTTCGGCGCAGGCGCTGCACCGGCTGCGCTGGCCCTGGGCCGGCGCGGTCGCCGGACGTCTTCGCCGCCCCGAACGCGACGAGCCCTGGCTGTTCTCGCGCCTGCCCGAATGGGAGGAAAGCAATGGCCGTCCGCCGCCCCGCCCGGTGCGGCTCGGTGCCGAGGAGACGGCGGCGCGGCTTGCCGGGCTCGTCGGCGGCGATGCCGAGCCGCGCCAGGGCCAGCGCGATTATGCCCGCGCCGCCAGCGCCGCCTTCGATCCGCGTCCGATGGAGGGGCGGCCCAACATGCTGCTCGCCGAGGCCGGCACCGGGATCGGCAAGACGCTCGGCTATCTCGCGCCGGCCTCGCTCTGGGCCGAGCAGGCCGGCGGCACGGTCTGGGTCTCGACCTTTACCAAGGCGTTGCAGCGCCAGCTCGATCGCGAGGGCGCGCGGCTTTTCCCGGATCCGGCGACGCGGCGCCGCCGGATCGTCGTGCGCAAGGGCCGCGAGAATTATCTGTGCCTGCTGAATCTCGAGGACGCGCTCCAGGGCGGCGGCTTTGCCGGGCGCGCGGCGATCCTCGCCCAGCTCGTCGCGCGCTGGGCGGCCTATACGAAGGACGGCGACATGGTCGGCGGCGATCTGCCGGGCTGGCTGACCAGCCTGTTCCGGCGCGCGGGCGCGGCCGCGCTCACCGACCGGCGTGGCGAGTGCGTCTATGCCGGCTGCCCGCACTACCGCCGCTGCTTCATCGAGCGCGCGGCGCGGGCGAGCCAGGATGCCGACCTGGTGATCGCCAATCATGCGCTGGTCATGGTCAACGCGGCGCGCGGGCGGGAGACCGGCAACCCGCCGACACGGATCGTGTTCGACGAGGGCCACCACCTGTTCGATGCCGCCGATTCGACCTTCGCCGCGGCATTGACCGGACAGGAGGCGATCGAGCTTAGGCGCTGGATCCTCGGTCCCGAAGGTCGGTCGCGCGGGCGTCGGCGCGGGCTGTCGGCGCGGCTGATGGACGTCGCCTCCTATGACGAGGCCGGCGCGGCGGCGCTCGGGGCGGCGGTTCAGATGGCTGGCGCTCTGCCGGGCGATGGCTGGCTCCAGCGCGTGGCGGAGGGCGCGTCCTTCGGCCCGATCGAGGCGCTGCTCGGCGCCGTCCGCGCAACGGTTTACGCCCGCGCGGCGGCGCAGGACGCGGGTTACGGCCTGGAGACGGAGCTCGCCGAGCCCGACGCCGCGCTCGTCGAGGCCGCCGCGCCGGCTTTCGAGGCCCTGGAGTTGCTGCTGCGCCCGCTGATCGCGCTCGGCAAGCGGCTCGAGGCGGTGATCGAGGAGGCGCCCGACTGGCTCGACGCCCAGGCGCGCGCCCGGATCGAAGGCGCGATCGGCGGCCTTTCCTGGCGCGCGCAGGCTTTGTCCGGCTGGATCGCGCTGGCCGCGCGGATCGGCGGCCCGGGCGACCCGGATTTCGTCGATTGGCTCGCCGTCGATCGCGTCGAGGGTCGCGAGTTCGATATCGGCCTGCACCGCCACTGGCTCGATCCCACCCGGCCGCTCGCGGAGACGGTGCTGAAGCCCGCGCATGGCGTGCTCGTCACCTCCGCCACGCTGCGCGGCGGCGGCGACTGGGAGAATGCGGAAGGCCGCACCGGCGCCGCCCATCTCGACGGTCCGGTCGGCCGCTTCGAAGCGGCGAGCCCGTTCGATTATGCGGCGATGAGCGAGGTGCTGATCGTCACCGACGTGAAGCGGGGCGACCTGCCGGCGCTCGCCGGCGCCTATGCGCGGCTGATCGAGGCGGCGGGCGGCGGCGCGCTCGGCCTGTTCACCGCGATCCAGCGCCTGCGCGCGGTCCATGCCCGCATCGCCGACCGGCTCGCCCGTTCGGGCCTGCCGCTTTATGCCCAGCATGTCGATCCGATCGACACCGGCACGCTTGTCGACATCTTCCGCGACGATCCGCGCGCCAGCCTGCTCGGCACCGATGCGCTGCGGGACGGGGTCGATGTGCCGGGAGAATCGTTGCGGCTCGTCGTGATGGAGGGTGTGCCGTGGCCACGGCCGACGGTGCTCCACGGCGCGCGCCGGGCCGCCGGCGGCGGTTCCGCCTATGACGACCGCGCCGTTCGCGCCAGGCTTGCCCAGGCGTTCGGCCGGCTGATCCGGCGGCAGGGCGATCGTGGCCTGTTCGTTCTCCTTTCGGCGGCGACGCCGTCGCGGTTGCTGACCGCTTTCCCGCCGGAAGTCGCCGTCACCCGGCTGACGCTGGATCAAGCGATTGCCCGCGTGGCCGCGCGTCTGTCATCAAAGGCGACGGCAAAAGATGTCATGGCGGCGGCGGAGCCGGCCGGGGGGACGGAATGAAGAGGTTGACGCTGCTGCGTCACGCGAAGTCGGACTGGGGCGATCCGGGGGGCCGCGATTTCGATCGGCCGCTCAACCGTCGCGGCGCGCGCGCGGCCCGCGCGATGGGACGCGAGATGCGCGCGCTCGGGCTCGGCTTCGACGCGGTCATCGCCTCACCGGCGGCTCGGGTGGTCGAGACGCTGGAGGGGCTGGCCGACGGCTACGGCAGGGCGCTTCACCCCGTCTGCGACCCACGCCTCTATCTGGCGCCGCTCTCGCTGCTGCTCGATCTGGTCCACGAGACCGACGATTCGATCGGGCGCCTGCTCATCGTCGGCCACAATCCAGGCTGCGCGATGCTGGCGATGGCGCTCGCCGGCGCGGGCGACGAGGGGCTGCGCGCGCGGCTTGTCGAGGCATATCCGACCGGGGCGCTGGCCTCGATCGACCTGCCGGTCGCCCGTTGGCGCGACGCCGGTCCGGGTGACGGCGCGTTGACCCGCTTCCTCCGGCCCCGCGATCTCGATGGACGCGCGGACGCCGACGAGGATCAGACGTCATCCTGATCGAGCGCGTCGGCGAGTGACTGGCGAAGCGCGCGCAGCCTTTCGATCGAGGCGCCGCCGCCCGGCGATGCGGCCGGGACCGGCTCCGCTTCCCCCGCGTCGCGCCCACCTTTCGCCAGCAATTGCTGGACGCCGCGGATCGTATAGCCCTGCTCGTTCAGCAGGCGGTGGATGCGGCGTGCGAGCGCGACATCCTCGGGGCGGTAATAGCGGCGGTTGCCGGCGCGCTGGAGCGGCCTCAACTGCGCGAAGCGCGTCTCCCAATAGCGCAGGATATGCTGGGGCACGCCAAGCTCGCCGGCAAGCTCACCGATCGTCCGGAAGGCGTGCTCGCTCTTGGCTTGGGGGATGGCCATCCGGCTCCTAGTCGCCGCTGGCGATTCGCTCGCGCATGATCTGGGATGCCCGGAAGGTCAGCACGCGGCGCGGCGCGATCGGAACCTCGACCCCGGTCTTCGGATTGCGGCCGAGCCGCTGCCCCTTGTCGCGAAGAATGAAGCTGCCAAAGCCGGAAATCTTGACGTTCTGGCCGGCGCCAAGCGCGTCGCCCATATGATCCAGCATCCCCTCGACCAGCCCGGCGCTGTCGGCCCGCGACAGGCCGATCTCGCGATGCACGGTGTCGGCCAGGTCCGCGCGGGTCAACGTCCCGGCGGGCGGCTTTCTCACTGTTCCGGCGTCTGCCATGCGTTCCCCCTCCGCGCTTCTTGAACCGACAATATTATCCCAGCTCGAGGAGGAGCGCAATCTGAAGAAACGAGCTCTTCCCTGGTCAGAATCGTACGACGGCCGCGCCCCAGGTGAAGCCCCCGCCCATCGCTTCCAGCACCAGCAGATCGCCTTTTCTGATCCGCCCGTCGCGTACCGCCGTGTCGAGCGCGAGCGGGACCGAAGCGGCGGAGGTGTTGGCGTGACTGTCGACGGTGACGACGACGCGCTCCGGTGGCAGGCCGAGCTTCCTCGCGGTGGCATCGAGGATGCGCTTGTTCGCCTGGTGCGGAACGACCCAATCGACGTCGGTGGGCGAATGGCCGGCCGCGGCCAGGGCCTCAACGAGCACGTCGGCCAGATTGACGACCGCGTGGCGGAAGACCTCCCGCCCCTTCATCCTGAGCTTGCCGACCGTGCCGGTCGTCGAAGGGCCGCCGTCGACGTAGAGCAGGTCGCCTTGCCGTCCGTCGGCATGCAGCCGTGTGACGAGCACGCCGCGATCGCCGTCCTCGGCCTTCAGCACGATCGCGCCGGCGCCGTCGCCGAACAGGACGCAGGTGCCGCGATCCTCCCAGTCGAGGATGCGGCTGAACGTCTCGCTGCCGATGACGAGCGCATGATCGGCCATGCCGCCCTTCATCATATTGTCGGCGACCGAGAGCGCGTAGAGGAAGCCGGTGCACACCGCCTGGACGTCGAAGGCGATGCAATCGTCGATGCCGAGCATCGCCTGGACCCGGGTCGCGCTCGCCGGGAAGGTCTGGTCGGGGGTCGAGGTGGCGAGCACGATCAGGCCGATCTCCTCGGGCAGCACCCCGGCCGCGGCGAGCGCCTTGCGCGCCGCCGCCGCCGCCAGCGTCGCCGTGGTCTCGCCCTCTGCGGCGATATGGCGCGCGCGGATGCCGGTGCGCTCGACGATCCATTCGTCCGACGTGTCGATCCGCTCGGCAAGCTCGGCATTGGTGACGCGCCGTTCGGGGAGCGCCGATCCGGTACCGACGATGACGCTGCGCCGGGTCATTGCGCCGCCGCCTGGACGTTGTGGGCGGAGACGTTGGCGAGATCGTCTCCGATCTTGCGGGTGATGTCCTCGCGTACCATCCGGATGGCGACTCCGATCGCATTGGCGACGCCGATGTCGTTGGCGCCGCCGTGGCTTTTCACGACCAGGCCGTTGAGACCGAGGAAGACGGCGCCATTATGGTTGTTGGGATCGAGATGGTGCCTCAGGAGCCGGGTCGCCGGCCGCGAGATCAGGAAGCCGAGCTTCGAGCGCAGCGAGCTTGCGAAGGCGCGCTTGATGAGATCGGTGACGAAGCGCGCCGTGCCCTCGACCGTCTTGACCGCGATGTTGCCCGAAAAGCCGTCGGTGACGACGACGTCGGCGCCGCCCCGCGACAATTTGTCGCCTTCGATGAAGCCGGCGAACGCCATGCCGAGATAGTCGGCCTCACGCAGCACCGCGGCCGCCGCCTTCAGCTCGTCGGTGCCCTTCAATTCCTCGGTGCCGATGTTGAGCAACTGGACGCGCGGCCGTTCGAGATCGAGCACGACGCGGGCATAAGCGGCGCCCATCACCGCGAACTCGATCAGGTTGCGGGTGTCGCATTCGGTGTTGGCGCCAAGATCGAGCATGACGACGTCGTTATCGCCAAGCGTCGGCAGCAGCGCGGCGAGCGCCGGGCGGTCGATGCCGGGGAGCGTGCGCAGCGCCAATTTGGCCATCGCCATCAGCGCGCCGGTATTGCCGCCCGAAACCGCGGCCTGCGCCTCGCCATCCTTCACGGCGGCGATGGCGCGGCCCATCGAGCTGGTCTTCGCGCGGCGGATCGCCTGGCTCGGCTTGTCGGTGCCGGCGATCACATCGTCGCAATGGACGATCTCGGTCACGCCGGCGAGCGATGGGTGCCGGGCAAGCTCGGCGTGAATCGCGGCTTCGTCGCCGAACAGGATGAAGGCGAGATCGCCGCGCTCCTTGCGGGCAAGCGCCGCGCCGGCGATCATCACCGCCGGGCCGGAATCGCCGCCCATCGCGTCGATCGCGATCCGGGGCGTCTCGCCCACCCGCTTCTTCTCCCGTGGTTCAGCCGGTCGCGTGTTACGCCTCGGTCTTCAGGATTTCACGTCCCTTATAATGACCGCAGCTCGGGCAGACATTGTGCGGGAGCTTCAATTCGCCGCAATCGGGGCATTCCTGATACTGGGTCGCGGTGAGCGAGTCGTGGCTGCGCCGCATGTTGCGCCGCGAGGGCGAGGTCTTTCTCTTGGGGACGGCCATCGGGCACCTGTTCCAGTTCGTCTCGAAAAAAGATGGCGATCGCGGGACCGGGGATCAACGGCCGTCCGGCCGCTGGCCTCGCGGCCTTGCTGCTCTCGCATGAAGGCGCCCGCCTATAGCGATTTCGCGCGCCGTTGCAAGCCGGCCCCATGCGTGCCAAGCGCGGCGTGGAAAAGGGGAAGGACAAGATGATCCTGCCGATCACGCTCACCATCGCCGGCGCCGCCGCGATCCTCAATGTCTGGTTGGCGCTGCGGGTCGGACGGCTGCGGCGCGCGCTCAAGATCAGCATCGGCGACGGCGGCGACGAAAGAGTGACGCGGCGGATGCGCGCGCATGCCAATTTCGCCGAGAACATGCCGATCGCCCTGGTGCTGATCGGCCTCATCGAGCTCGCGACGCGCGGCGGCCTGTGGCTCTGGGCGACGGGCATCGTCTTCATCATCGCCCGAATCCTCCACGCTTTCGGCATGGACCGGCCCGGCGCCAATGCCTTTCGCGGCCTCGGCATCCTGCTGACGTTGCTGGTCCAGCTCGGGCTCGGCATCTGGGCGATCCTGATCGCCTATCAGAGCCCTGCCATCCATGGCGGGACGCTGATCCCGCCCGGGCGGACGGTGTCGATCGGCCGCTGAGCGCGACGGGGCGAATCGCGGAAGGTCCGGCGGAAGGTCCGGCCAAAGGTCCGGCCAAAGGTCCGGAAAGTCCGGCTTCCCAATAGGCGAAAAAGCGTGGGTTCCGCACGGCGCGGAAACAGGCCTTTTTGGGATTGTCCGGCATGGCGATCATCGCACCAATCTAGCGCAGCCGCGGCCTGTAGGAAAATCGGCGAGGGCGCGCTCAGCCCCGCGCCAGCACCTTGTCCGCGACGAACGGATTGGACTGGCGTTCGCGGCCGAAGCTGCTCATCGCGCCGTGGCCGGGGACGAAGGCGGTGTCGTCGCCCAATGGCCAGAGCCGGCCGGTGATCGCGTCGATCAGATCCTGATGATTGCCCATCGGGAAATCGGTGCGGCCGATCGAGCCCTGGAAGAGCACGTCGCCGACGATGGCAAGCTTCGATGGCGGGTGATGGAAGACGACGTGGCCCGGCGTGTGGCCGGGGCAGTGATAGACGTCGAACGTGAGTGCCCCGACGGTCACGGTGTCGCCATTCTCCAGCCAGCGATCGGATTCGAACGGCTTGCCTGTGATGCCGTAGCTGCGCCCGTCATCCTCCAGTCGTGCGATCCAGAAGCGATCGGCCTCGTGCGGGCCTTCGATCGGCACGCCGAGCTCGTCGGCGAGGATCTTGGCCGATCCGCAATGATCGATATGGCCGTGGGTGACGAGGATCTTCTCGATGGTGACACCATGCTGGGCCGCCGCTGCCTTCAATCGCGGAAGATCGCCGCCGGGATCGGTGAAGGCGCCTTTCATCGTCGCCGTGCACCAGATCAGGCAGCAATTCTGCTGGAGCGGAGTCACCGGAATGATCGCGGCCTGGAGCGGCGGGGTCGTCATGCGGGCGACATGGCGCGGGGCGCCGGGCGATACAAGCGCCTTACCCGGCGCCTCAGCATTCCACCACGTTGACCGCCAGCCCGCCCAAGCTGGTTTCCTTGTACCGTTCGTTCATGTCGAGACCGGTCTTTCGCATCGTCTCGATCACCTGATCGAGGCTGACCCGGTGCGAGCCGTCGCCGATCATGGCGAGCCGCGAAGCCTCGATCGCCTTGACCGCGCCGACGGCGTTCCGCTCGATGCAGGGCACCTGGACGAGGCCGCCGACCGGATCGCAGGTGAGGCCGAGATTGTGCTCCATGCCGATCTCGGCGGCGTTCTCGACCTGGCCGGGCGTTCCGCCCAGCGCCGCCGTCAGCCCCGCCGCCGCCATCGAGCAGGCGACGCCGACTTCGCCCTGGCAGCCGACCTCGGCGCCGGAGATCGACGCATTCTCCTTGAACAGCGAGCCGATCGCGGCGGCGGCGAGGAGGAAGGTGCGTACGCCTTCGGGGCAGGCGCGCGGCGTGAACCGTTGATAGTAACGCAGCACCGCGGGGACGATGCCGGCGGCGCCGTTGGTCGGCGCGGTGACCACCTTGCCGCCCGCCGCATTCTCCTCATTGACCGCGAGCGCCCACAAATTGACCCAGTCGATCACGGTCAGGGGATCCTGGAGCGCGCGCTCGGCCTTTTCGGTCAGCATGCGATGGAGGGCGGGCGCGCGCCGCTTCACCTGGAGGCCGCCGGGCAGGATGCCGCTTTGGCCGATGCCGCGGTCGATGCAGGTCGACATGGCGGCGGCGATCGCGTCGAGCCGGGCGTCGATCTCGGCATCGCTCAGGTTCGCGCGCTCGTTGGCGCGGGCAATCTCGGCGAAATCGAGGCCTTCGCGCCCCGCAATTTCCAGCAGTTCAGCGCCCGAGCTGAAGCGATAGGGGACGTCCCACGCGCCCTCCGGCGGGGCGTTGCGCGCGACCGTCGCCTCATCGACCACGGCGCCGCCGCCGACCGAATAATAGACCGCGCTCTCGCTGGCCCCGTCGGCGAGCTCGGCGGTGAAGCGCATGCCATTGGAATGGTGCGGCAGCTTCTCGCGCTGGTGGAAGAGGAGATCGCGCTCCTCGATGAAGCCGATCGCGCGGCGGCCGCCAAGGCTGAGCCGGGACGAGGCGCGGATATCGGCGACCTCGGCCTCGGCGGCATCGGGATCGATCATGTCAGGCCGATGGCCGGCGAGGCCGAGCAGGATCGCGCGATCGGTGGCGTGGCCTTTCCCGGTCAGCGCGAGCGAGCCGTAGAGATCGACCTGCACCCGTTCGGCGAGGTCCAGCAGGTTCTTGTCGGCGAGGCTCTCGACAAAGCGGCACGCAGCCGTCATCGGGCCCATCGTGTGCGAACTCGAAGGGCCGACGCCGATCTTGAACAGATCGAAGACGCTGCAAACCACAAGACCTCTCCCGAAGCGGCGGCATGGACCGGCGCGCGACTGATGACAAGCGCGCCGTTCGTGCTGCTCGACGATGCCCGGCCCGGCGGGCGGGCGCGATTGTTCAGGGGCCCCGGGGAAATCGTGGAGACGCGCGATTTCGCCGAGGTGACGGCGTGCCTCGCCCGCCTGCGAGGGCATGAGGCGGCCGGGTTCATCGGCTACGAAGCCGGCCATGCGCTGGAAGACAAGCTCGCGCCGCTGCGCGCGGCGCCGGCGAAGGGCGATCCGCCTTTGCTCTGGTTCGGCCTGTTCGATGAGGTCGAGGAGATCGACGCCGAAGCCTGGCTGCCCGATCCCGACGGCGGCTGGTCCGGCCGTGCCCGCCCGCATATCGCCCAGGCCGCCTACGAGGCGGATGTCGGACATGTGCTCGACCGCATCCTCGCCGGCGATATCTATCAGGCGAACCTGACCTTTCAGGCATCGGTGCGGACCGCCGGGCATCCGCTGGCGGTCTATGCGGCGCTGCGACGACGGCAGGCGGCGGGCCATGGCGCGGTCGTCTTCACCGGCGCGCACTGGATATTGTCGCTCTCGCCGGAGCTGTTCTTCACGGTCGAGAATGGCCAGGTGACGACGCGGCCGATGAAGGGGACGGCGCCGCGCGACTCCGATCCCGCGGCATTGCGTGACGATCCCAAGCAGCGCGCGGAGAATCTGATGATCGTCGATCTCCTGCGCAACGATCTCTCACGGGTCGCGAAGACCGGCAGCGTCGAGGTGCCCAGGCTGTTCGAGGTCGAAGCCTATCCGACACTGCTCCAGCTCACCTCGACCGTGACCGCCCGGCTGGACGAGGACAGGGACGCGATCGACCTCATTCGGGCGATCTTCCCCTGCGGCTCGATCACCGGCGCGCCGAAAATCCGGGCCATGGAGATCATCCACGGCCTCGAAACGGGCCCACGCGGCGTCTATTGCGGCGCGATCGGAAGGGTTGCGCCGGGCGGCGAAGCGGCGTTCAATGTCGCGATCCGCACGCTGACGCTGGCAAAGGGCGCGAACCTGGCCCGGATCGGTCTCGGCGCCGGGATCGTGGCCGACAGTCGTCCAGCCGGCGAATGGCGCGAATGTCTGGCGAAGGGGGACTTCTTGGAAGATCGGCGACGGTTCGACCTCATCGAGACGATGCGATTCGATCCGCATGAAGGGATGATCGAGATCGATCGCCATCTCGAGCGGATGAAGGCGAGCGCGGCGGCGCTCGACTTCGTGCTCGACCGGCACGAGGCGCGCAACGAGCTTCAGGCGGCGACGTTTCGCGCCGGGCCGAGCAAGGTACGGCTGCGCCTGTCGCGCACCGGCGCGATGGCGATCGAGGTGCGGCCGATCGCGAGTCCGCCGGACGAGCCGGTGGCGGTCGCGCTGGCGGCGCGGACGGTCGCGGCGGACGATTTCCGGCTGGCCCACAAGACCAGCGACCGCGCCTTTTACGACGAGGCGCGCGCCGCGTCGGGCGCTTTCGAAACGCTGTTCGCCGATGCCGAGGGCTTCCTGACGGAGGGCAGCTTCACCAGCCTGTTCCTGGCCCGCGACGGCAAGCTGGTGACCCCGCCGCTCGCGCGCGGATTGCTGCCCGGCCTGCTTCGCGCGCGCCTGCTGGAGCAGGGCGAGGCGGCGGAAGCCGATCTGCTGCCCGGCGATCTTGCCGGCGGCTTCTTCATCGGCAACAGCGTGCGCGGTCTCATCCGCGCCCGGCTCGCCTAGGTCCGGCTCCGCGGCGCCGGCGGCGGCACGCGAGATCAGCCCGATCACGTAGAAATCGGCGGCGCATCAGTTCCTAATCCTTCCGCGCCGATCGCATCCACGCGATCGATCGCCGGTCGAAATCAGCTGGGGAACCACCGATGATCATCAGAAATGCCGCTCTACTGGCCCTGCTGTCGGGTACGATGTCCTGCTCGGCCGCGCCGGACGGCAATGCGACCGCCAATGCGGCGGGCGACAATGCCGCGGCCGCCGCCGAAAGCGCCCCGTCCAACACAGCCTCCGGCGAGGCGCCGGCGCGCCTCAGCGGCGAGGAAGGCTTCGCGACCGCCGTCACCTGCTATGGTCGCATGTACGGGATGGCGCGGCTCTATCGCGCGATCCAGTCCGCGCCGCCCAGCGGCGTGGACGCGCAGGAGATGGCCAACCTCGTCGAGACGCACCAGCTGGGAGCCGCCAATTTCATGGCGGAGGCGCAGCGGCTCGGAGCCGGACTCGGGCGAAGCGAACGCCAGGTCGATGCGGCCTTGCGGGAGGCGGAGCACCAGATCAACGTCGAGCACGACCACCGCGAGTTCGTGGAATTCTCGCGCTGGCTCGCGGGGGAGGCCGATCGTTGCACGGCGATCGGGCTGGCGCAGGAGTAGCGACCGGCCGGAGCGCCGAAGCCGGGCTCAGCCGGGCAGGCGGCATCCCGATTCGATCGGGAAACGCAGCAGCCTGCCGGCGAGCGGCACTAGGGCTTCGGCGGGAGCGCCGAGGGCGCGGCCTATCTCGGGGTGGCGGGCATCGAGGCCGCCGGTCAGCGCGCCGAAGGCGGGGAGGATGAGCTTGCGCGCCGTCGCGACGAAGCAGCGGCGCGAGACCAGCCGGCCGCGACGCGCGATCCTGAGCTTGGGATGGAAATGGCCGGACAGCTCGGGGCGGGTTTCGGCGGGGTCGGCCGCGTGGCGGAGGATCAGCCCGTCCGCCTCTGCCTCCTCCACCAGCCGGCCGCCGCAGGGATCGGCGACGACCGGGTCGTGATTGCCGGTGATCCAGGTCCAGACGGTGCGGCGGGTGAGATCGCGCAGCAAGGCGCGCGCATCTTCGGGGAGGCGCGCGCAGCCGTCGCGATCGTGGAAGCTGTCGCCAAGGCACCAGATCTCGCGCGCGCCGGTCGCCGCCTGAAGCGCGGCGAGATCGGTGAGCGTCGCCAGCGAATCGTAAGGCGGCAGCATCTGGCCGCCGGCGGCGAACCAACTCGCTTTCTCGAGATGGAGATCGGCGACGAGCAGCGCGCTTCGGGCCGGCCAGTAGAGCGCGCCCCGCGGCAGCGCCGTCAGCTCGTGGCTACAGAACGAAAAGCGAACCATCGGCCCGCTATAGCGCGCCCAGCGGCGGGTTCAATCGCTCAGCGCAGGCTTTGCGCGGCGACGGCGGGCGCGTTCGGAGCCGGAGCGGCCTCCGCCTGATGGGTGGCGAAGAACAGCAGGCCGCCAAGGACGAAGCCCTGGCCAACGAGGACGAACGGGTTCTGCAGCTTCTTCCACACCTTCATCACCTGTCTCTTTATCTTCTCGTCGTTAACGAAACGATGCTGCGTCGCAGCAAAGTCGGCGCCCCTAGCAATTCGAGTCTCCGATTGCACGGGCTTTCCGGGTTTTTGCCTTCCCGGCGATGGCTCGCGCCTGAATCGCGTGTTCACCAGCGGGCAAGGCAGCCCGGCGCCGCCGGAACGGCGCCGGATGTCGGGTTCAGGCGGCGGCCTTCGCCTCCTCCCTTGTTTGCGTGGCCGGGGAGACCGGGGCCACCTCGCCGTTGATCGCGATGCGGCGCGGCTTCATCGCCTCGGGGACTTCGCGAACGAGATCGATCGAGAGCAGGCCGTCGGCGAGATTCGCCTCGATCACGCGGACGAAATCGGCCAGCTCGAAGCGCCGCTCGAACGCGCGGGTGGCGATGCCGACATGCAGGAAATTGCCGTCGCGATTGCGGCTGTCCGCCTTGCGGCCGACGATCGCCAGCATGTTCTGCTGCGCGGTGATGTCGATCTCGGCGGCCTTGAAGCCGGCGACCGCGAGCGTGATCCGGTAGCTTTCGTCGCCAAGCTTTTCGATATCGAAGGGCGGAAAATTGTCCTGCTCGGCGCGATTGGTGCTTTCGAGGAAATCGAACAGCCGGTCGAAGCCGACGGTGGCGCGGCGATAGGGGGAAAGATCAAAGCCTCTCATCACGTCCTCCGGATTGAGCAACATCCTGCGGAGTCGGCGTGGCCCCACGGTACTGGCCGAAGACGAAAGGTTCTTCAGCGAAACTGATCTAGGAAAGGACCGGGCCGCTTCAAGGCCCCGGCGCGGTCAGCCGCGCGCGGCGCCGACCAGGGTGCCGACGAGCGTGGCGAGATCGGCGACGCCGAAGGGCTTGCGCAGCACCGGCACGTCGGGACCGAGCGCGGCTTCGAGCTGCTCGGTTTCGGCATAGCCGGTGACGAAAGCCATCGGCAGGCCGGGCTGGCGCGTCCGCAAGGCGCTCGCGAGCTCGGCGCCGTTCATTCCCGGCATGGTGAAATCGATGAGGACGAGATCGGGATTCGCCTCCGCCAGTCGGGCGAGCGCCGTCTCGCCGTCGGCGCAGGCGGTGACGTCGTGGCCGAAGCTTTCGAGCGTGTCGGCGACGAAGGCGCGCACGTCGGCATCATCGTCGACGATCAGGATACGCGCGGCGGGCGTGGCCAGAGCGGGCGTTCGGGCGCGCGCCGTATCGGTCCCCTCGGTCTCGGCCGGCGCGGCGGCGGCTGAGAGCAGGATGTGGACGCGGGTGCCGCGCCCCTCCTCGCTCTCGATCCGCACCGTACCGCCCGATTGGCGGGCAATGCCATAGACCTGGGCAAGGCCGAGCCCGGTGCCCTTGCCGAACGGCTTCGTTGAAAAGAACGGCTCGGTCGCGCGCGCGAGGATGTCGGGCGCCATGCCGAAGCCGGTGTCGGCGACGGTGATCCGGACATAATCGCCCTCGGCAAGATCGGGCGCGCCGGCCTGCGGCTCGCGCGCGGTGGCGATGGCGAGGGTGCCGCCGTCGGGCATCGCATCGCGGGCGTTGATCGCGAGATTGAGGATCGCGTTTTCGAGCTGGTTCTCGTCGCACATCGCGTGCGCGCCGGACGCGCCGAGATCGGTCGTGATGCGGATGTCGCCGCCGATCGTGTGGCGCAGGATGTCGCTCAGATTGGCGATCACGCGCTCGACCGGGACCGGCGCCATGCGAAGCCGCTGGATCCGCGAGAAGGCGAGGAGCTGGGTGGCGAGCTTGGCGCCGCGCTTGCCCGATTCGAGTGCCGCGTCGGCGAGCCGCTTGAGCCTCGGCTCCTCGACCGATCCGGCGATCACCTCCAGGCCGCCGATCACCGGCGTCAGCAGATTGTTGAAATCGTGCGCGATACCGCCGGTCAGGCGTCCGACCGCCTCCATCTTCTGCGCCTGGCGAAGCGCGTCCTCGGCACGCTCGCGCTCGCCGACCTCGTCGCGTAGCCGCTCGAGCGCGGCCGAGAGATCGGCGGTGCGCCCCTCGACCCGCCGCTCGAGCACCTCGTTGACCTCGCGCAGCGCCTCGTTGCCGAGCCTCCATTCGGTGATGTCGTGGGCGACGCCGATGAAGCCGACATGCTCGCCATGCGCGCCCCAGCGCGGCTGCGAGATCGAGCGCAGCCAGCGCCATTCGCCGTCGCACCGGCGGAAGCGCGCCTCCAGCGTGAACAGGGCGAGCGAGGCTTCGCCGGCAAGCGATTCCGCCCGGATGCGGACGGCGTCGTCGGGATGGATGATGTCGCGCCAGTCGTAATCGACCGCTTCTTCATAGGTGATGCCAAGGAATTCGACATAGGCGCGATTCACGTAGCCGCGCTTGCGGTCGAGCTTGGTCACCCAGATCGGCACTGGCGCCGAATCGGCGATCAGGCGGAAACGCTCCTCGCTCTCGCGCACCCGATCCTCGGCATCGGCATCGCGGCCAACCGCGACGACCGTGCCGAACAGGCCGGCGATCCGGCCGTCCTCGCCGAGCACGGGATTATAGCAATAGGTGAGCCAGATCGTCTCGCTCTCGCCGCCATGCCGGGCGAGCCGCCGCGGCTCGGATTCGAAATAGAGCGTCTCGCCGGCCATGGCGCGTTCGGCATTGGGCCGGATCCGCTCCCACGCATCCGCCCAGATTTCGCGCACCGGCCGGCCGAGCGCCGGATTGCGATCGCCCAGCAGGTCGCCATAGGCGTCGTTGAAGACCATCAGCAGATCCGGTCCCCAGGCGAGGAACATCGGCACGGTCGAGCCGAGCACCATCGAGGCGGCGGTCTTCAGCGATTGCGGCCATTGGTCGGGCGCGCCCAGCGGCGTCGCCGCCCAGTCGTGATCCTGCGCCGCCACCGCCGCCGGCGCGCCCGGAAAGACGGCCAGGCCGGCGCGATCGGGCTGGGACGCGATAGGATCCATCGGCGAACGCAACTCCTAATCCGCCAAATCTAGCGTGGGGGGTGGCCGGTGGGAAGCCGGCGCCGTCGCGCCCGCTTTTGACCGGGCACAGGATCAGGCCGCGTCGTCGCGCCCGACAAAGGCTTCGAGGCCGCGGCGCAGCGCCTCCGCGGACTGGCCCCGCGCCAGAGTCTCTGCCTCCGCGCGAAGCTCGTCGAGGCTGCCGAGGTCGGTGCCGCAATCGTTGCAGGTGAGCCGCGCGTCCGTGCCGACGGGAAGACTGTAATTGGCGCTGCCGCACAGGTCGCAGTGGATTTCGAGGCTGACGTCCATCGTTGCTCCTATTCGGCCCGCATCGCTTCGGCGGCAAGCATTTCCGCCTCCATCAGCAATTCGTCCTCCGCCGCGCCGGCCGCGACCATCTCGCGCCCGATCATGATCAGGACGGGAACGGCCATCGGCGTGATTCGGTCCAGATCGACGTGGCGCATCGTTCCCTGGGCGCGATCGAGCAGCGAGGCCAGGCGGGCGACATCGGTGAGCCGGGTCTTGGCATCCTCCCAGGCGGCGCGCAGCAGGAGGTGATCGGGCTCGTAGCGGCGCAGCACGTCGTAGATGAGATCGGTCGAGAAGCTCACCTGCCGCGCCGACTTGCGCTCGCCCAGATGGGCCCGCTCGACGAGGCCGCCGATCACGGCGACATCGTGGAAGGCGCGCTTGAGCAGGTTCGAGCCCTGCACCCATTGAACGAACTCGTCCTCGAGCAGGTTCTGGCTGAACAGGCTTTTGGGATCGGCGATCGGCTCCAGCCCGTAGCAGGCGAGCGCATAGTCGTTGGCGACGAAGCCCAGGGGCTTCAGCCCCTGCGTCTCCATCCGCCGGGTGATCAGCATGCCGAGCGATTGGTGCGCGTTCCAGCCTTCGAAGCTGTAGGCGACCATGTAGTGGCGCTGCTCGTGCGGGAAGGTCTCGACGAGGAGCTGGCCGGGCTCGGGCAGGACGGAGCGATGGGCCTGCATCTCCAGCCATTCGCGCACGTCATCGGGGAAACGCGCCCAGCTCGTCCGGTCGGCGAGAAAGGCGCGCACCCGGTCGGCGAGCCGCGTGGTCATGGCGAGCCGGGTGCCGGCATAAGTGGGAATACGCGCCGGCCTGGTCGTGGCGCGGACAAGGATCTCGGTGCTTTGCATCCGCTCGACCTCCAGGCTGAGGCCGGCGAAGAAGAAGGTGTCGCCGACGCTCAAGGTCGAAGCGAAATAATCCTCGACCGTGCCGAGCTTGCGGCCGTTCCTGAAGCGCACGTCGAGCACCGGGGCATCTACGATGATGCCGGCATTCTGGCGGTGCTGGCGGACGAAGCGTGGGTGGGAGACGCGCCACAAGCCGTCCGACCCCCTGGTCAGCCGCTTGAACTTGTCGTAGGCGCGAAGCGCGTAGCCGCCGCTTTCGATATAGGCGAGCACTGGCGCGAAGACCTCGGCGGTCAGGCCGGCATAAGGTGCCGCCCCGCGCACCTCCTCCAGCAAATCCGCCTCGTGGAACGGGCCGGCGCAGGCGCAGGCCATGACATGCTGGGCGAGCACGTCGAGCGCGCCGGGGCGGAAGGTCTCGGCGTCGAGCTCGCCCGCCTCGATCGCGTCGAAGGCGGCGCGGGCTTCGAGATATTCGAAGCGGTTGCCGGGGACGAGGATCGCCTCGGAGGGCTCGTCCATGCGATGGTTGGCGCGGCCGATCCGCTGGATGAGGCGCGAGGCGCCCTTGGGCGCACCCATCTGGATGACGAGATCGACATCGCCCCAGTCGACGCCGAGATCGAGGCTGGCGGTGCAGACCAAGGCGCGCAGCCTGCCCGCCGCCACCGCCGCCTCGACCTTGCGCCGCGCCTCGACCGCGAGGCTGCCATGATGAATGCCGATCGGGAGCGCATTGTCGTTCGCGGACCACAATTCCTGGAAGATCAATTCGGCGAGCCCGCGCGTGTTGCAGAAGACCAATGTGGTGCGATGCGCCTCGATCTCCTTCATCACCTGTGCCGCCGCCCATTTGCCGCTGTGGCCGGACCAGGGCACGCGGGCATCCTCGGGGAGCATGATGGCGATGGCGGGCTCGGCGCCGGGATCGCCCTGGACGATCGCGACGCTGTCGGCATCGCCATAAGCGGCGAGCCAGCCTTGATAGGCTTCGGGATCGGCGACGGTGGCGGAGAGGCCGACGCGGCGCAGGTTCGGCGCGATCCGCTGGAGGCGGGACAAAGCGAGGCTGAGCAGGTCGCCGCGCTTGGTGGCGGCGAAGGCGTGGATCTCGTCGATGACGACGGTGCTGAGCTTTTCGAACAGCAGGGGGCTGTCCTCGTGGCTGAGGAGCAGGCTGAGCGACTCGGGCGTCGTCAGCAGCATCTGCGGCGGCCGAACCCGCTGGCGGGCCTTGCGATCGGCGGGGGTGTCGCCGGTGCGCGTCTCGACCCGGATCGGTAGATTCATCTCCGCGATCGGATCGAGCAGGTTGCGCTGGACGTCCACCGCCAGCGCCTTCAGCGGCGAGACGTAGAGCGTGTGGAGGCCGTCCGCGGGCGTCTCGATCAGCTCGGCCAGGCTCGGCAGGAACCCCGCCATCGTCTTGCCCGCCCCGGTCGGTGCGATCAGCAGCGCATTCTTCCCCGCCCGCGCCGCCGCCAGCATCTCGATCTGATGCCGCCGCGGCGCCCAGCCGCGCGACACGAACCATGAGGAGAGGATAGGGGGAAGCGTTTCCGTCATAGCCCCTCCCTTTCAAGGGAGGGGTCGGGGTGGGTGCGCGCGTCCGCGCGCCCAAACGGACTCTCCGGCGCTGTTGAAGCGAACCGGCGGCATCGAGCCGCCGCTCCGCTCACCCACCCCCAACCCCTCCCTTGAAAGGGAGGGGCGAGGAAGGGGGACTCGGTTTGGCGGTTCATCGCCTCCATATAGGCGTCATGCCCCGTCTCGGCGCCTGGATCGATCCCCGTCCCGAGGGCATCTATGTGAAGCCCGCCGACGCCTGGATCGATCCGTCCCGGCCGAAGCCCCGCGCGCTCGTCACCCACGGTCATGCCGATCATGCGCGCGGCGGTCATGAGGCGGTCTGGGCGACCGCGGAGACGCTGGCGATCATGGACTGCCGCTATGGCCCGCAGCCGGGTCATCCGGCCGCTTATGGCGAGGCGATGCGGCTCGGCGAGGTCGATGTCACCTTCGTGCCGGCCGGCCATGTGCTCGGCTCCGCGCAGATCCTGCTCGAACATGGAGGTGAGCGGATCGTCGTCTCGGGCGACTACAAGCGCCGGCCCGATCCGACCTGCGCGCCGTTCGAGCCAGTGCCGTGCGACATCTTCGTCACCGAGGCGACGTTCGGCCTCCCGGTCTTCCGCCACCCGGCGGTGGCGGGCGAGATCGACCGGTTGCTCCAGCGCCTGCACGACAATCCCGACCGCTGCATCCTCGTCGGCGCCTATGCGCTCGGCAAGGCGCAGCGGCTGATCGTGGAACTGAGGTGCCGGGGCCATGACGCGCCGATCTACATCCACGGCGCGCTGCAAAGGCTGTGCGATCTCTATGCCGAACTCGGCGTCGGGCTCGGCGAGCTGCGCCCCGCCACCGGCGTTCCCAAGGACGCGCTCAAGGGCCACATCGTCCTCGCCCCGCCCGGCGCGCTCAACGATCGCTGGTCGCGGCGGCTGCCCGATCCGATCACCGCCATGGCCTCTGGCTGGATGCGGATCCGTCAGCGCGCGCGCCAGCAGCTTGTCGAGATGCCGCTCATCGTCTCCGATCACGCCGACTGGGACGAGCTGACCGGGACGATCGAGGAACTCGCCCCGCGCGAAGTGTGGATCACCCATGGCCGCGAGGACGCGCTGATGCACTGGTGCATGACCCGCCAGATCAAGGCGCGCGAGCTGCACCTCGTCGGCTATGAGGACGAGGACGATTGAAGCCGAAGCGCCAAGGAGCTATATGACCAACAAGTTGGTCAGGAGCGAGATATGGACAGCTACAACGTCGCCGATGCGAAGGCGCATTTGAGCGCGCTGATCGAGCGCGCCGCCGCCGGCGAGGAAATCGAGATCCGCAAACGGGGAGAGCCGGTCGCCAAGCTGGTCCCCGTAACGCGGCCGCGCAAGCGGGTCGACGTGGAGGCGCTGCGCGCGCTGACCGCGAAGATGACCTATCAGCACGAAAGCGCGGGCGATTTCATGCGTCGCCTTCGTGACGAGGATCGCTATTGAGCGCCTATCTCGACACGTCAGTGCTGATCGCCGCACTTTGCAACGAGCCGCGCACCGCGGAGATCTCCGCTTGGCTTGCTTCCCGGGATTCGCTTCTCATCAGTTCGTGGAACGTCACCGAGTTCGCCTCGGCACTATCCTTGAAGATGCGATCCGGAACGATTGTCGAAAGTGACCGCGAAGTTGCCCGGAGGGGCTTCGACCTGCTGATACGTGAGACCTTCATGCAAGTCTCGGTGGTGGCCGAGGATTTTGAACGAGCGGCACGGTTTGCGGATATGCACGCTTTGCGCCTGCGCGGCGGCGATGCACTCCATCTTGCCGTTGCCGCGCGCGCCGAAGCGACGCTGTGCACGCTCGACAAACGCCAGGCCGAAGCGGGAAAGGCGCTGAATGTCCCCACCCTTCTCCTTTGATCAGCCGTAACGGGTGGCGAGCCAGGTGACCACGACCGCCGCGGCGAAAAGGGCCCAGCGGATCTGACGCTCGCGCGCCAGATCGCCCGAGCGCGAGATAACGAGCGCGCTCGTTGGCATCACGACCAGGATCAGCGCGGCGAGCAGGGCGATGCCCGCATACCAGCCGCCGAACGCCGAAGCCACGATGGCCAATGCCGCCCAAGCGAGCGCGAAAGCGGCGCCGTCGATATTGAAAGCCGGCATCAATGCCCCGCTTGCGGCCCGCGCGCCACGCCGGACAAGGCAAGCTGCGCGTCGATCTGGGCGACCAGCCGGTCGAGACCGGCTTCGTCCTTCGCCTCGGCGCGGGCGACCAGCACGTCCTGCGTGTTCGAGGCGCGCAGCAGCCACCAGCCGTCGGCGGTGTTCACCCGGGCGCCGTCGGTGCGGTTCACCTCCGCGCCGTCGGCGGCGAGCCGGTCGAGCACTTCATCGACGATGGCGAACTTGCGGCTCTCGTCGACCTGGAAGCGCAGCTCCGGCGTGTTGATCACCGCCGGCATCCTGTCCTTGAGCGCGCTCAGCGAGCCGCCGAGCCGGCTCACCGCGCGGATCAGCCGTACGGCCGCGTAGAGCGCGTCATCATAGCCGTAATAATCGTGGGCGAAGAAGATGTGGCCGCTCATCTCGCCGGCGAGCGGCGCGTGCGTCTCCTTCATCTTCGATTTGATCAGGCTGTGGCCGGTCTTCCACATGCACGGCTTGCCGCCGAGTTCGGCGATCCGGTCGAACAAAGCCTGGCTCGCCTTCACGTCGGCGATGATCGTCGCGCCCGGTTCGGCTTCGAGCACCGGCTCGGCGAGGATCGAGAGGAGCTGATCGCCCCAGACGACGCGGCCCCGGCCGTCCACCGCGCCGATCCGGTCGCCGTCGCCGTCGAAGGCGATGCCGAAATCGAGCCCCTTCTCGAGCACCAGCGCCTTCAGATCGGCGAGATTGGCCTCGTCGGTCGGATCGGGATGATGATTGGGGAAATGCCCATCGACATCGGTGTAGAGCAGGTGATGCTCGCCCGGCAGCTTGGCGGTGAGGCGCTCGGTCGCGGGCCCGGCGGCGCCATTGCCCGCGTCCCAGCCGATCCGGTAGGCGGCGCCGTCGAAATTCTTGAGCAGGCGCGCGACATAGCGATCGAGGATGCTTTCCTCCGACACCGTGCCCTCGCCTTCCACCCAGTCGCCGGTCGCGGCCATCGCGCCGACCTGCTGGATGTCGGCGCCGAAGAAGGCATTGCCGCCGAGCGTCATCTTGAAGCCGTTATAATCGGCCGGATTGTGGCTGCCGGTGATCATGATGCCGCCGGCGACGTCCAATTCGGCCGCGGCGAAATAGAGCATCGGCGTCGGCCCCAGGCCGACCTTCACCACATCGACGCCGCTTTCGGTGAGGCCGCGCACCAGCGCCGCCTCCATGACGGGCGAGCTGTCGCGCCCGTCGCGGCCGACCGCGACCTTCGATCCACCGGCGCGGCGGACGAGCGTGGCGAAGCCGCGGCCGAGCGCGTGGGCATCGTCCGGCCCGAGCGTCTTCCCGACGATTCCGCGAATGTCATATTCGCGCAGGGAGGTCGGATGGAATTGATGCGACATTCAACGACTCCGTCTAAGCTCCGCGAGCAGCAGGTCGCGCGCGGCGTTGACCCTGGTGGCGAGCTCGGACGAGCCCCCCGCATCGGGATGAACGCGCTGGATGATCCGGCGATGCGCCTCGCGCACCTCATTTTCGTCGGCCCGGGCATCGAGCCCGAGCAATGACCGCGCCTCGCGCGCGGACATGCGCTGGCCGCGGCCGAGCCACCAGAAATAGGCTCCGGCCGCGAGGGCGAGCATCAAGAGCAATTTGCCCATCAGCCGAAGGTGGTCTGCGGCGCGATGCGCCCCCCGGGCTCGGGCAGCGCAAGTGCCGCGATCATCTCGCGCAGCTCCTGGCGCGCGGCGATATGGCCCAGACCGACCTGCGCCGCCCCGATCTGCTGGAGATCGAGCAGGGTAAGGCCCTTGGGAAAAAGTTCGCGATAGATGACCCGTTCGCCGAGGCCCGGGATGATCCTGAAGCCGACCCGGCGTGACAATTCGGCCAGCGCATCGCCGACGCGGCGCATGTTGCGCGCCTCGATATGCTGGGTGCGGTTTCTGAGCACGACCCAGTCGACGCTGGCGCCGTCCGCCTTGGCGCGCTGGGTGCGGCTGTTCCAGACCAGCTCGGCATAGAAGCTCGGCCGGCGCACCTTGTAGGTCTCGGCATCGACCTCGCCGATCAGGTCGAGATCGACGAAGCTGTCGTTGATCGGGGTGACGAGCGTGTCGGCGGCGATCATCGCGGCGCGGGCATGCGGATCGTCGCGGCCCGGCGTGTCGATGACCAGCATATCGGCGCCATCGCCCATCCGCGCGATCGCCGCTTCGATCGGCTCGCTCTTTGCCGGATCGAACGTGTCGTAGGCCGGCATCGCCAGATCGACGCCGGCGCGCGCCATCGTTTCGGCGCGGTTGTCGAGATAGCGGCCCAATGTGCGTTGGCGCGTGTCGAGATCGAGCGCGGCGACGCGACGCCCTTCGGCGGCGAGCGCGACGGCGGTGTGGACGGCGGTGGTGGACTTGCCGGTCCCGCCTTTCTCATTGGCGAAGACGATCAGGTGCGGGGCCGTGCCGGCCATGACATAGGCTCCGAAAGGCTTGATATTGGACGCGCCCCCGGTCAAGGAACCGCGCTCATTTCCTTATCGGAGGCCGACAGGCGGTGCAAATCATCCGTGAGATCGAGGCGCTGCGCGCCGCGGTGGCGCAGTTGCGCGCCGATGGCGGGCGGATCGCGCTGGTGCCGACGATGGGGGCGCTCCACGCCGGCCATATGGCGCTGGTCGCCGAGGCGAAGGCCCGCGCGGGCCATGTCGTGGCCTCGATCTTTGTCAATCCCAGGCAATTCGGGCCGAGCGAGGATCTCGCCGCCTATCCGCGCCGCGAATCGGGCGACGCGCGGATGCTGGAGGAGGCCGGCTGCGCGATCCTTTGGGCACCCGACGCCGCGATCATGTATCCGGAAGGTTTCGCGACCAATGTGAGTGTCACCGGAGTGAGCGAAGGCCTCGACGGCGCCGCGCGTCCCGGCCATTTCGACGGTGTCGCAACGGTCGTCGCCAAGCTCTTCAACCAGGTCCGTCCCGACATCGCGTTGTTCGGCGAGAAGGATTATCAGCAGCTCGCGGTGATCCGCCGTATGGCGCGCGATCTCGATCTGCCGATCGAGATCGTCGGCGTTCCCACCCAGCGCGACGCCGATGGCCTCGCTCTGTCCTCGCGCAACGCCTACCTCTCCGACGAAGATCGCAAGGCCGCCCGCGCCCTGCCGCGCGCGCTCGGCGAAGCAGCGCAGGCGCTGCGCGACGGCGTTCCGATCGCCGAGGCGCTGGAGCGCGCCCGCGCCCGGCTCGCGGCTGCGGGTTTCTCGCCGATCGACTATGTCGCGCTGCGCGACGCCGGGACGCTGGCGCCGCTCGACGCGCTCGACCGGCCGGCGCGCCTGCTGGCGGCGGCACGGATCGGCGGAACCCGCCTGATCGACAATCTGCCCGTAGAGCCCGCATGATGTCATGAGCGCGCCGTTAACCATTTGTTGAGACCAGGCGGCGCAGACAGCCTTTCGAACACGCAGCTTTGGGGGCATCCGAAGATGGCTCACAGTTCGAAGATCGCGGCATTTCTGATCGAAAGCCGCATTGCCGACGCCGCCGGTGGCGACGTGAGGGCCCTATTCGACCTCGGCGTCGCTTATTCGACCGGCTCGGGCGGCACGCCGATCGATCTGGTCGAGGCGCACAAATGGTTCAATCTCGCGGCGCTCAATGGCAGCGGCGAGGCGCAATTGTGCCGCGCCGACATCGCCGAGGACATGAGCGCGCGCGAGATCGCCGAGGCCCAGCGCCAGGCCCGCGCCTGGCTCGCCGATCTGAACCCGACCCGTCACGCCGCCTGAACGGCCCATCCGCAACGAGCCTCAGTGCGAGGCCCCTGCCTGTGCCGCCGCCGGCTGCGGCGCCCCTTCCCGATAGCGCCGGAACCATTCCAGGATCGCATTGGCCTTCGCGCCGCTCTGTGACGGTCGTGCCGCGAGGCCGCCATGGCTTGCGCCCGGCACCCGGACGAGCGCCGTCGGCACGCCGCGAAGCTGGAGCGCCGCGTAGAGCTGCTCCGCCTCGCTCGGCGGGGTGCGATAATCCTCGCTGCCGACCACCACCAGGGTCGGCGTCTGGACGTTGCCGACCAGGCTCAGCGGCGAACGCGCCCAGAAGCCTTGCGGATCCTCCCACGGATAATGGCCGAACCAGTAGCGCGAGAAATAAGGCGGCATGTCGGAGGTGAGCACGAAGCTCGCCCAGTCGATCACCGGTTTCTGCGCCGCCGCGGCGCGGAAGCGATGAGTCTTGCCGACGATCCACGAGGTCAGCACGCCGCCCCCCGAACCGCCGGTGACGAAGAGATGGTCGCCGTCGGCGAAGCCCTGCGCGATCGTCTGGTCGACCGCGCTCATCAGGTCGTCATAATCCTGGCCCGGATAGGCATGGTGGATGAGGTTGGCGAAATCGGCGCCGTAGGAGGTCGATCCGCGCGGATTGGCCGAGAGCACGACATAGCCCGCCGCCGCATAGAGCTGGTCGTCGGTCGAGAAGGCGGGGCCGTAGGCGGAGAAAGGCCCGCCATGGATTTCGAGAATCATCGGATAGCGATGCCCCTCGACATAATCGGGCGGCAGCGTCAGCCAGTAGTCGATCGGGCGCTGATCGACCGACGAGGCGACCGTGAAATGCCGCACCTCGCCGAGATGGCGGGCGGTGAACAGTTCGTCGTTGAGCCGCGTGAGCTGGCGGCGCTGGCCGGCGCGCACGAGCACGACATCGGGCGGATGGGTGCCGTCGCCGCCGCTGATCGCGATCGATCCGTCATGCGCGACGCTGAAGCTGCCGCCGGTATAGGGCCGGTCGAGCTCGGCCCCGGTCAGGCCCTCCGCCACCGTGCGGACCGATCCGTCGAGGCCGACGCGGGCGACCTTGGCGATCCCGTGATCGTCATATTGGACGAAGATTGCGCGGCCGTCCGCGGCCCAGATCGGGCTGCCGACGCTGCGATCGAGCGACGCGGTGAGCGCGCGCGAATTCGATCCGTCGGCGTTCATCACATAGAGCAGGCTGTTCTCGTAGGATCGGTCGTGATCGTCGAAGCCGGTATAGGCGATCATGCGGCCGTCGGGGGAGGCGACCGGTTCGTTGTCCGGCCCCTGCCGGCTGGTCAGCGGATGGAGCTGGCCGCTGGCGACGTCGAGTGCGAACACCTCGCTGTTGAGCGGGTCTCGGCGCCAGTTCGCGGCGCGGCTGGAGGCGAACAGGATGGTGCGGCCGTCGGTCGTCCAAGACAGCGGACCGCCGTCGTCATAGGCGCCGAAGGTGAGCTGGCGCGGCGCGCCGCCATCGGCCGAGACGACGAAGATCTTGTCATAGCCGGCGTGCAGATAGCCGGCGCCGTCGGCGCGGTAGACGATCGTGTCGATCACCTGGAGCGGCCCGGCCCATTGCGCGCCTTCGGGCCGCTGTTGCGGCGCCCCCAGCTTGGGCGCCTCGTCGGGCACGAACATGGTGTAGGCGATCTGGCGCCCGTCCGGCGACCAGGCGAGGCTGCCGGGCGAATCGGGAAGGCCGGTGATCCGCGCCGATTCGCCGTTCGCCATCCAGCGCACGAAGAGCTGGCTGTGCCCGCCCTCGGCGGTCGCGACATAAGCGAGGCGATCGCCATTGGGGGACCAGCGCGGACGGCTCGCCGTGCCCGGACCGGCGGCGATTGGCATCTGCCGTCCGGTCTGGGTATCGACCAGCCAGATCGAGGGCCGGAACCGATCGCTCATGATATCGCCCGATTCGCGCACATAGGCGATCCAGCGCCCGTCCGGACTGATCTCCGGATCGCTCGCGGCTTCGAGATCGAAGAGGTCGCGCGCGGTGAAGCGGGTCTCCGGCCCGGTCGCCGGCGCCGCCGTCAGGCTGGCCGGCCAGGCGAGCAGCAGCGCGCAGGCCAGGATCGCTTTGTGCATGAACATGCCTCCCCCTTTTGATTGATTCACAGGATCATAAGCGCCCCGACGGCTTGGGCAAGTCGCCTCAATCCTTGCGGAACGGCGCCATCTCGCCGAGCGCCTCGATCTCGTGCGCGACCGCGTCGCGCTCGCGCGCGAGATAATCGGCGACGGCGCGGCGGAAGCCGGGATGGGCGATGTAATGCGCCGACCAGGTCGGCACCGGCCGATAGCCGCGGGCAAGCTTGTGCGATCCCTGCGCGCCCGCCTCGACCCGGGCGAGGCCGCGTTCGATCGCGGCGTCGATCGCCTGATAATAGCACAATTCGAAATGGAGGTTCGGCACCTCCTCGGTGCAGCCCCAGTAACGGCCGTAGAGCGTGTCGGCGCCGATCAGGTTGAGCGCGCCGGCTACGGGCAAGCCGTCGCGCAGCGCGAAGACCAGCAGGATTCGGTCCGCCATCCGCGCGCCGAGCAGCGAGAAGAAGCCGCGCGTCAGATAGGGCCGGCCCCATTTGCGCGCGCCGGTATCCTGATAGAATTCCCAGAAGGCGTCCCAGCGCGCCTCGGTGAGGTCCGCGCCGGTGATGTGCCGGATGGCAAGGCCCTCGACGGCGGCGGCGCGTTCCTTGCGGATCGTCTTGCGCTTTCGCGAGGACAGGGCGGCAAGGAAATCGTCGAAGCTTCGATAGCCGTCATTGGTCCAGTGGAACTGGCTGTCGGCGCGGATCAGCCAGCCGGCGGCCTCGAAGAACGGCACCTCTTCGGGCGCGATGAAGGTCGCGTGGGCCGACGAGAGGCCGTTCGCCTCCACCACCCGCTCGGCGGCGGCGATCAGCGCGGGGGCGAGCCCCGGCTGGCGGGTCAGCAGGCGGCGTCCCGGCACCGGCGTGAACGGCACCGCGATCTGGAGCTTGGGATAATAATCGCCGCCAGCCTGGCTCCATGCCTCGGCCCAGGCATGGTCGAAGACATATTCGCCCTGGCTGTGGCTCTTCACATAAGCCGGCATCAGCGCCTCGGGCCGTCCGTCCGGGCCGTCGATCGCGATCGGCAGCGGCTGCCAGCCGGTCCGCGCCGTCGCGCTACCGGATTCCTCCAGCGCCGAGAGGAAGGCGTGGGAGAGGAACGGGTTGTCATGGCCGGCGCAGCGGTCCCAGTCGGCGGCGTCGAACAGCGAGACGCCATCGACGAGCCGGGCGACCACCGGCTCGCCGCCGCTCATGCCGGCACCTCGTAGATGATCTGGTCGGCATTCGCCGCTGCCGCTTCACGATCGGCATGCGTGCGGATTGTCCAGGTCAGCACCGGCAGGCCCGCGGCGCGCCGGCCAGCCGCGAAGCGCGACGGGAAATCGCGCACATCGTAAGCGAGGAAATCTGGCTTCGCGATCCCGAGCGAGAGGTAACGCTCGACGCGGCCACGAAAATTCTTCTTTCCCTCCTCGGTCACGATCAGGCCGCGCAGCACGTCCGGCGCATGGCTTCGGAACCAGCGCCCGATCTCCGGATTGAACGACATCACCGCCACCGGACCGATATAGGGATCGAGCGCGCGGCTCACCGCTTCGCAGAGCGGCGCGACGTGCCGGCCGGGCGATTTCACCTCGATCAGCAGCGGCCCGCGGCCCGCGACCAGCGCCAGCACCTGCGCGAGCGACGGGATCGTCTCGCCCCTCTTGCCGATCCGGATCCGCTCGAGCTCGCGCATCGTCAGGCCGCAGACCTTGCCGGGCATTCCGGCCAGCCGGTCGAGCGCATAATCGTGGATCACCGCGGCTTCGCCGTCGGCGCTGACCTGGACGTCGAGCTCGATGCCGCTGCCGGCGGCGATCGCCGCCTCGAAGGCGCTGCGGGTGTTTTCGATGAGGCCATCGCGGCCGTGCAGGCCGCGATGCGCGAACGGCTTCGCGATGAGGGCGGCGAGCCTATCCGCCCGTGACGGCGACGATGGCATCGATCTCGACCGCGGCGCCCAGCGGCAGCACCGGCACGCCGACCGCGCTGCGGACATGCCGCCCCTTTTCGCCGAACACCTTCTCCATCAGCTCGGAAGCGCCGTTGGCGACCTTGGGCTGATCGGTGAAATGGGAATCGGATGAGACGAAGGCGCCGAGCTTCACGATTCTCGCGACCCGATCGAGCGAACCGAGCGCCTGCTTCATCTGCGCGATCAGCATGACGCCGCAGCGTTCCGCCGCCTCGCGGCCGTGCGCGACATCGAAATCCGCGCCGAGCCGGCCGGTGATCAGTGATCCGTCCGCGCGGAACGGAAGCTGGCCCGAAATGTGGAGCAGGCCGCCGATCTCGAGGGTCGGGACATAGGCGGCAACGGGCGCGGCGGGCTCGGGCAGGGTGATGCCAAGCTCGGCGAGGCGGGCGGAGATGGAGTCGCTCATGGGCCCGTCGCTAAGCACCCCCGCCGCCGTCCGGTCAAGGCGTCGTGGCCGGCGCGGGTGCCGGCTGCGGCACGATGACCAGCTTCCACGCCTTGCCCGGCACGAGGAAGCGGTGCGCTGCCGCCTCCAGCTCGGCCGGCGTGATCGCGCGATAGTCGGCAAGCGAGCTTTCGATGCTCCGGGCGACCCGCGGATCGGTCTGGACGCGGTCGAGATTCTGGATCCACCAGGCATTGCCCGCGCGCTGGCGGGTGAGGCTGTCGATCAGCGGCCGCTGGGCCCGCGCCATCTCGTCCGCGTCGATCGGATGGGTGGCGAGATCGGAGGCGATCGCCTGGGCATCGCGAAGGAAGCCGGGCAGCGCCTCCGGCCGCGCTTCGATCTGGCCGCCGAACAGGCCGTAGCCGGGATAGGCCTCCGACGCGCTATGGAAGCCGTTGGGGCTGTAGGTCGTGCCCTGTTCCTCGCGAATGCGCTGGATCAGGCGCAGCTCGAAGACCTGGGCGAGCAGGTTCAGCGTCCGCGCCTCGTGCGTGTCGTCGTAGAAGCCGATCGTCGGCCAGCCGATGAAGGCGAGGCCCTGATCGGCCCGGCCGCGATGGGTGAGCCGGACCGGCTCGGCAGTGCCGGCCGGGAACCGGATATGCGCGGTGGGCGCTGCCTCCTCCGCGCGCGGCGGCAGCGCGCCGAACGTGGCGGCGGTCTGGCGGATCGCCTGCTCGACATCGACGTCGCCGACGATGATCACCTGGATCGGCGCATGGGCGAGCGGCCCGTCGAGCACCGCGCGCGCATCGGCGATGCTGCTCGCCGCCATCTCCTCGCGCGTCGGCAGGCCGAAGCGCCGGTCGCCGTCGTGGAGGAGGATTCCGCCGTCGCGGCTGAACACGCCGGACGGGGTCGCCGCGAGCTGGTCCTGGATCGTGCCGGAGAGGGCGCGCATCCGATCCCACCCGGTCGGGCGCCAGCCCGGATCGGTGACATAAGCGGTCAGCACCTGCATCTGGGTGGCAAGGTCGTCGGGCCGGGTGACGCCGTCGAGGATGAAGGCATCCTCGCCGATCTGGAGCGATGCGGCATAGACCTTGTCGCTCAGCGCCTGCTGCATGCCTTCGAAGGTGATTCGTCCCAGGCCGCCATTGCTGAAGCCGGCGGCAAGCCCCCAGGCGGGGCTGGGGTGATCGGCCGGCAGGCCGAGAATGCCTTCGCCGAACTGGACGCGGACCATCACCTGATTGTCGGCGAAATCGGTATGTTTCACGGTCAGCCGGACGCCATTGGCGAAGCGCACCGCGGTCCCGCCGATATCGGCCGGCAGCTCGTGGCGCTCGGCGACCGTGCCGGGCGTTCCGAAGCCGGTATAGGGCCAGGGCTGCGTGGCCTGCGCGGCGGCCGCTTGCAACGGGCGCGCATGGGCGGCGCGATAGGCGGTAAGCACCGCCGCCTCGCCGCCTTCGACCGCTGCCGGCGACGACATATAGAGGACGGGTTCGCCCGCGAACAGCGCCCGCGCGGCCTGGTTGACGCGCGCCGGCGTGAGCCCCCGGACGGCGGCCTCGAAGATGCGCTGCGTCTCGGCGGGCGCGGTGAACACCCGCTTCTGCTCGATGCTGGCGACGATCTGGTCGGCGAGCTGGGCAGACTGGCGGGTTGCGGCCCCGGCCACCTGCGCGGCGAGCGCGGTCCGCAGCTCTGTGACCTCGCGCGTGATCTCGGCCGCGGTCACGCCCTGCTCGACGAGGCGGCGCTGCTCGGTCTCGATCGTATCGAGGCCGGGTTGCCACTGGCCGGGCTGGGTCACCGCGACGAGCTGGGTGAGGTTGGCGCTGGCCGCGATGTCGCTATGGACGGCTTGGGCGGCGACGAAGGGCGCCGGGCTGCGCTCGGCGGCGATCCGCTCCAGCCGGCGGTTGAGGATTTGCAGGGCGAGCGCGTCGATCAGCCGGTCGGCCCTGGTGGCGCGCGTGTCGGGCCGGAGATCGGGCGCGCGGACCCAGTTCAGGCTGACGGTCGCCGGCCCGCCCGGCTCGACCAGCACATGCGCTTCGGTCCGACGCGGCGCCACGGTGCCGCGGTCGGGCTCGGCGCCGGCGGCGCCGCGGCCCTGCCAGGACCCGAACTGGGCGCGGATCTTCCCTTCCATCGCATCGAGATCGAAATCGCCGACGACGATCAGGGTCGCGCGCTCGGGCCGGTAATAAGCGTTGTAGAGCGCCTCGAAGCGGGGCCGCTGGGCCGACGCGATCACCTCGGGCACGCCGATCGGCCAGCGCGTCGGCAGCAACTGGCCTTGCAGCAGGTAGGCGAGCTGATTGGTCACGATATGATATTGCGGGGTCGCGCGGCTGCGCTCCTCCGACTGGATGACGCCGCGCTCGCGGTCGATCGCCTCGGGCGCGAAGCTGACTTCGCTCGCGATCTCGCGCAGCAGGAACAACGCCTCGTCGAGCGTCGCCGCGTCGCTTTCGGGCATGTCGAGCTTGTAGGTCGTCTGATCGAATTCGGTGCCGGCATTGGTGTCGGCGCCGAAACGCAGGCCGTGCCGCTCGAGCCGGCGAACGAAATCGCCCTCGGGGACATGGGTCGATCCGTTGAACGCCATATGCTCGATGAAATGGGCAAGGCCGCGCTGATCGTCCTGCTCGTCGAGCGAGCCGGCGTCGATCCTCAAGCGGAAGGATGTCTGTCCCGGCGGCGTCGCATTGCGACGCAGCGCATAGCGCATCCCGTTGGGCAGGGTGCCGAAGCGGGCGTCGGGATCGGCCGGCACGTCGCTGCCCTGCTGCGCCCAGGCGGCGGGCGCCGGCGCCTGGGCCGGGCGGGTCTGCGAGGCGAGCCCGCCCCCGATCGCGAGCGAAAGGCCGGCGATGGCGGTGATCGCCACAATGCGCAATTTCATCAGAGAGCTCTTCCTCGAACAGGCGGCCCGGAACGGGGCCGCGCCAAGCAGATGGGAAAATTCGCTAAAGCAAAATAAAACAACCGTTTCAATCCAGCAACGGCACGAAATCTTCGAATTACTTCGCGCGCGCGACGGCGAATCCGGAGAAGCTCTGGCTCACCGGCATCAGCTCGAGCGTGTTGATGTTGAGATGCGCGGGCAGCATCGCAATCCAATGGATGACGCCGGCAATGTCGTCGGCGGTCATCGGACCCATGTCGGCATAAAGCGCATCGGACGCCGCCTGATCGCCGCCATTGCGGACGACGGTGAATTCGGTTTCGGCCATGCCCGGCTCGATCGAGGTCACGCGCACGCCGGTGCCGTGCAGATCGCAGCGAAGGTCGAGCGAGAACTGGCGGACGAACGCCTTGCTGGCGCCATAGACCGTGCCGCCGCGATAGGGATAGGTCGCCGCGACCGAGGACAGATTCACGATCCCGCCCTTGCGCCGGATGAGGCCCGGCAGCAGCGCCTGGGTGAGCGCGACGAGGCCGGTGATATTGGTCTCGATGACACTGGCGAGGCCATCGAAATCGGCGTCCTGCAACGGCTCGAGCGGCGGCGCGAACCCGGCATTGTTGACGAGCAGGTCGATGTCGCCGGCTTCTGCCGCGGTCGTCCGAAGCGCGGGGAGATCGCGCATGTCGAGGGCCACGGGCAGCAGCGCATCGCCAAGCTCGGCGGCCAGCGCGTCGAGCCGGTCCCGCCGGCGGCCGGTCGCGATCACGCGCCAGCCGTCGCGCACGAACAGGCGCGCCGCCGCCTGGCCGAATCCGGATGTGGCGCCGGTGATGAATGCGGTCTTGGTCATGGTCTCGCTTTCTCCAGATGATCCAGGATCCAGGGCAGTGCGGCCGGCCAATCGTCGATCCGCGCGTCGGCGAAGGGCGCCGGCGGCGTCCGTTCCGCCAGGCGCGGTTCGGCGATCATGTGCAGCCGCCACACCTCGCCCGCATGTTTCGCGACCGATTCATGGTGGACGGCGAGATCGTCGACGAACACGACGGGGCCGGGCCTCATCGCGTCGATCAGCTCCCGCACCGGCTGGCCCTTGCCGCCGCGGTTGCACAGCACCCGGTGGCGGATGTCGAAGGCGGCGAGCTGGGCGACGCGGTTCGCCTGATAATCATCGCCGATATTGGTGAGGATGACGATGTCGGCGACGTCGGCGATCCGCGCCAGGGCCTGGGCGGCGCCGGGGACGATATTCTGCCGATGCATCTCCTTTTCGAAGAACAGGTCGAGCAGCGGCCAGATCCGCTCGTCGGGCACGATCCGCCCGTCCTTGTGGCGCAGCGCCCCGGAAAAGCTGGGCGCGTCGAGCGCGAAATGAAGATCGGCGGCCTCGTCCACCCATACGGCGAAATGAGCGACGAAATGGAGGATCACCTCGTCGCAGTCGCTGATGAGAAGCGGGCGGCTCATATTTCCAGCCGCCGCCGCGCGTCGGGAAGGTCGGTCGGCGGCGCCCCGATCGCCTCCGCGCAGGCGACCAGATCGGGCTCGTGCGCCTCAAGGAAGCGCAGTGCCGCGGCGAGCACCGTCGGATCGCCGGCGCCGGCGCGCAGATCGTCGGCGGTGAGCCCCGTCAGTGCCAGGAATCGCTCGGCGCGCGCCGGCTCGCCCAGCGTCCAGGCCAAAGCGCGGAGCGCCAGGGTCGCGGCATCGTTTGTGTCGTGTAACGTCATCGCCTAGAGGATGCGCGTGGGACAAAAAATCCTGGTTGTCGAGGACAACGAGCTCAATCTGCGGTTGTTCTGTGACCTGCTTCGCGCCCATGGCTATGCGGCGGAGCCGGTGCGCGACGGACGCGAAGCGGTGGCGCGCGCCCGTGCCTTCGCGCCCGACCTGGTCGTCATGGACATCCAGATGCCGCATGTCACGGGGCTCGAGCTCATCGAGCAGATGAAGGCCGATCCCGAGCTGATGGCGACGCCGATCATGGCGGTGACCGCTTATGCCGCCAAGGGTGACGAGGAACGGATTCGCGATGCCGGCGCGGAAGGCTATGTCTCCAAGCCGATTTCCGTGGTGAAGTTCGTCGAGGCCGTGGGGACGCTGCTCAAGATCGCGGCGGCGAGGCAAGCCGAGGCGGCCGCGCCCGTGCCGACGGAAGCGGAAGAGGTCGCCGAAAGCGAAGGGCCCGAAACGCGCGAAGCGGCCGAACCCGAGGGTCAGGCCGCTCCCGAAGAACCTCAAACGGGTACGCCGGACGAAGCGCCCGGCGGCGCGCCTATTTGATCTTGGCTTCCTTGAACTCGACGTGCTTGCGCGCGACGGGATCATATTTGCGGAAGCTCATCTTCTCGGTGATGTTGCGCGGATTCTTCTTGGTCACGTAGAAGAAGCCGGTGTCGGCGGAGCTGACGAGCTTGATCTTGACCGTGGTCGGCTTGGCCATGACAGCCTCTTTCGAAATGGCGAAAAAACAAAAGCGGCGAAACCGCCGCCTTTCGAGCCGGTGCCTGTGACGCCGCGCGGCGATTCTGTCAAGGGCGCATGGTCTTAACGCGGTGCTAACCATGGCGGGCGCATCCTCGCCCCGATTGCTCATGGAAGAGGCGGGGGCCATGCACTGGGACCATGACGGAATGCTGCTCGTGAGGGCGGAATTGAGCGAGCGGCTCGACGCGCTCCAGCAGACGGCGACGCGGATGACGGTGCGCGATTTCGTGCGCGGCATCGGCGCGATCCGCACGCTCGCCAGCGCCTATGGCATGACCCCGGTGGTCTGCCTCGCCGATGCGTTCGAACGGGCCATCCGCAGCGAGCCGCGCGGCTGCCCGGCGGCGCTCTATTTCGATCGGTTGCGCGACGCGATCGGCTGCGAACCGCTGGACATGGGGGCGAGCCAGGCGTTGATCGCCTCGATCTCGGTCCGCCTCGGCGCCTGACGGCGCATGGACGCGCTCGTCCCGGCCTTTGTCGCGGCGCTGCTCGCGGCCTGGGGCGAAAAGACCCAGCTCATCGTCGCCGAGCTTTCGGCGCGGTCGGGCAAGCCCGGCCGGGTGCTCCTCGGCCTGTTCCTGGCCGGGGTCGTCAGCAGCGCCGTTGCCGCCTGGGCCGGCGCGTTCATCGCGGCCACCGTCACCATTCGCGCGATGTCGCTGATGGTCGCGCTTGCCCTGCTTTTCGCGGGCGTCGCCGGCTTCATCCCGCGCAAGGCCGATGAGGGCGAGACGAAGACGCCAATGGTCCTCGCCGCCCTCATCCTGTGCCTTGCCGCCGAGACCGGCGACCGCGTGCAGTTCCTCACCTTCGCGCTCGCGGGGCGCTTCGATGCGCCGGTCCTCGCCGCGGCGGGGGCGTGCGCCGGGCTCACCGCCGCCTGCGCGCCCGCCGCGCTGCTCGGCGCCGATTTCGCGCGTGTCGTGCCGCTGCGCGTCGTCCGGCCGGTCCTCGCCATCATCTTCCTGATCGCCGGCTTCATCGTCGCGGTGAACGCGCTGCGACTCACCTGATCGTTCATTGACCCGATCGATCAGCGCGGACGAAATTGCTCGTGTCGCCCATGCAACTTTCCGATGGCAGGCACTCGCGCGGCTTCCTATCTATCCGGTCGAACGTCACGTCCGACTCAAGGAGGCCACGATGCTGAAGCCCGACGCCAAGCTGGCGACACCGACCGATCTTTCGAGCAATGCGACCAAGAGCGTCGCCGATCTGCTGAACGGCATCCTCGCCAACACCTTCGCGCTCTATCTCAAGACGAAGAATTTCCATTGGCACGTGTCCGGTCCGCATTTCCGCGACTATCACCTGATGCTCGACGAGCAGGCCGACGATATCTACGCGACCACCGACGAGATCGCCGAGCGCATCCGCAAGACCGGCAACACCACGCTGCGCTCGATCGGCGACATCGCGCGGCGCCAGACGATCAAGGATAATGACAAGGATTTCGTCGCGCCGAAGGACATGCTGACCGAGCTGCGCGAGGACAATCTGAAGCTGGTCGAGCAGTTCCACGAAGCCAAGGAGGTCGTCGACGCGGCCAAGGACAATGCGACGTCCGGCCTGCTCGACGATTGGACCGACCGCGCCGAGCGGCGCGCCTGGTTCCTGTTCGAGGCGAGCCGGAGCTGACGGAACCCGGGCCCGCTTCGGGCGGTTCGGCCTCCACACCAAACGGAGGTTCTCACCATGCTGCGCTGGGCTCTTATCTGTCTCGTGATCGGGCTGGTTCTCGCCGTGCTCGGTTTCGGCGGGATCGGCGGCGCGTTCATCGAGATCGCCAAGATCCTGTTCTATATCTTCCTGGTCCTGTTCGTCCTGTTCCTGGTCCTCGGGATCGCCGCCGGGCGCCGGATAACATGACGGCGTGGCCGGTCCCGCTCCGGCGGGGCCGGCCATGAGGGCCTTTTCCCAACTGCTCGACGCGCTCGTCTATACGCGCGCGCGGGGCGGCAAGCTGAAGCTGATCGGCGACTATCTTCGCCGCGCCCCCGATCCCGATCGCGGCTATGCGCTGGCGGCGCTGACCGGCGGGCTCGATCTGCCCGCGGTCAAGCCGGCGACGATCCGCGCGATCGCCGAGGCGCGGGTCGATCCGGTGCTGCTTCGGATGAGCCGCGACTATGTCGGCGACATGGCGGAAACCGTATCGCTGCTCTGGCCCGCGCCGGAGGGCGAAATCGACGACGGCACTCTGCGGCTCGCCGACATGGTCGGGCGACTGAAGGCACTGGGCCGGGCCGAGGCGCCGGCGGCGCTGGGCCGGATGCTCGACCATCTCGACGCCAGCGGCCGCTTCGCCTTGCTCAAGCTCGCCACGGGTGCGCTTCGCGTCGGCATTTCCGCGCGACTCGCCAAGGTCGCGGTCGCCAAGGCGTTCGGGCTCGATGTCGATGCGGTCGAAGGCGTCTGGAGCGATCTCAAGCCGCCCTATCCCGAACTCTTCGCCTGGGCCGAGGGACGCGGGCCGCAACCGCCATCGGGCCGATTCCAGCCGTTCATGCTCGCTTATCCACTCGAAGAGCTCGAGGTCTCGCTCGACGATTATGCCGCCGAATGGAAATGGGACGGCATCCGCGTGCAGATCGTGCGCGCGGCCGGCGAGACCCGGCTCTACAGCCGTGCCGGCGACGATGTGACCGGGAGCTTCCCGGATGTCGCGGAAGCGTTCGTCCATGATGGTGTTCTCGACGGCGAGCTGCTCGTGCGCGGCGCCTTCCAGGGCGGCGAGGCGGGGAGCTTCAACGCGCTCCAGCAGCGGCTCAACCGCCGCGCCGTCTCGGCCAGGATGCTGGCGGATTTTCCTGCGTTCGTCAGGCTCTACGACATCCTCTTCGACGGCGCGGAGGATTTGCGTCCCTTGCCCTGGACCGCGCGACGCGCGCGGCTCGAGGCCTTCGTGCCGCAGCTCGATCCTTTGCGCTTCGATCTCTCGGCGCTGATCGACGTGCCCGATTTCGCCGCGCTGGCCGATATCCGGGCCGCCGCGCGCGACGCGGCGATCGAGGGCGTGATGCTGAAGCGGCGGGACAGCCCTTATGTCGCCGGGCGCCGCGCCGGCTTGTGGTACAAATGGAAGCGCGATCCGCTGACCGCCGATTGCGTGCTGATGTACGCCCAGCGCGGCAGCGGCAAACGCTCGTCCTTCTACTCCGATTACACATTCGGCTGCTGGACGCCGGAGGGGACACTGCTGCCGGTCGGCAAGGCCTATTTCGGCTTCACCGACGAGGAGCTGAAATGGCTCGATCAATTCGTACGGAGCCATACCATCGCGCGATTCGGGCCGGTTCGCGAGGTGGAGAAAAGACTGGTCCTCGAAATCGCCTTCGATTCGATCCACGCCAGCACGCGCCACAAATCGGGCCTTGCCATGCGCTTCCCGCGAATCGCGCGCATCCGTACCGACAAGCCCACCGCCGAGGCCGACACGATCGAGGGCCTGAAGCGGCTTGCGACTTAGGGTCTGGACCTTAGGCTGTTGGGCGGGCGGGTTCGAGCGTGCGGCCGATGGCGCGGAAATCGTGGCCGGCGCGTTGCATCGCGTCGCCGCATCGCCGCAGCAGCGCGATGCGCGCCGCGTCGCTTGGCATCGACCCGGCTTCGTCGATGTCGAAGCCGGGGGTGGCGGCGTCGATCCGGCCGAGGAAATATTGCGCCCCGACCCGGCCGACCGATTGCACGCGCGGATCGGCGTCCTCGGCATAGTCCGCCATCAGCCGGAAACAGCCGACATCGAGCGGCGCGGGAGCCGCGCGCGAAGGCGGATGAGGCGCGGCGAGCAGGGCCGCAAGGAGGACGCTGATCATGACATCAGCAATAAACGGCAAAGATGAAGGATGATTCAGCCGGCGCGGCCGATTCGCCGCTGATCACGCGCCGACGGCCGCGTTCGCGCGGATAGAAAAAGGGCGGCGCCGGACCGCCGGCACCGCCCTCTTTTGATGTCGAAGCTCCCGTGGAAGCCTACTGGATCGGCGTCAGGTTCACCGCGGCGGTCTTGCCGCGGCGATCGACCTCCAGCTCGAACTCGATCCGGTCGCCCTCGTTCAACGAGATCATGCCGGCGCGCTCGACCGCCGAGATGTGGACGAAAGCGTCCGGCTGTCCGTCGTCGCGGGTGATGAAGCCGAAGCCTTTGGTCGCGTTGAAGAACTTGACCGTGCCGGTGGCTTTCTCGCCGGTCAGCTGACGCTGCGGCCCGCTGCGCTCGCGCGGGGCGCTCTCTTCGACCGGCAGCGGATCGCCGTCGATCTTGAGATTGGTCGCCGATACGCGCCCGCCACGATCGACGAGCGTGAATTCCAGCGGCTGGCCATCGGCAAGGCCGGTCAGCCCCGCCTGCTCGACGGCGGAGATATGGACGAACACGTCCTCGCCACCATCGTCGCGGACGATGAAGCCAAAACCCTTTTGCGGATTGAAGAATTTGACGACGCCTTTGCCTTCGCCGACGACCTGGGGCGGCATGCCGCCACCACCGCCGCCGCCGCGCGGGCCGCCGAAGCCTCCACCACCGCCGCCGCCGCGATATCCGCCGCCGCCACCGCCGCCGCCGAACCTGTCGCCGCCGCCGCCGAATCGGTCACCGCCACCGCCACCGCCGCCGAACCTGTCGCCGCCGCCAAAGCTGCTCCGTTCAAATCCGCCGCCGAAATCGTCGCCGCCGATATTGTCGCGCTTGTCTCTGCCGCGCCCACCGCGCTCGCCGCGGCGCCCTCTGTCGAAACCCATCTTCGTCTATAACTTTCTCGCGCCCATTCCCCTGACAGAACCACCGCGCCGGGCAGAGCGCGCAAAGGCTTCGCGCCGGAACGCCGGCACGCCAACAGCCCTATAGACGAAAAAATAGTCTTGGGCGAGGGCTTTCGCCCGGAAATCCGCGACATTTGCGTAAAGATTGCCCGCCGTCGCCGGTTCGGGCATGCCGGCGGGGACGCCAACGGCCCCCGAGAGTACCCGAATGATCGACTCGCTCGCCATCTTCGCGCAGGCCGGGACCTGGGCCGCGCTGGTGACCTTGATCGTGCTGGAGGTCGTGCTCGGCATCGATAATCTGATCTTCGTCTCGATCCTTTCCAACAAGCTGCCCGAAAGCCAGCGGGCGAAGGCGCGGCGGATCGGCATCGGGCTTGCGCTCGTCATGCGTCTCGCTCTGCTGTCGGTGATCGCCTGGCTGGTCGGCCTGACCGCGGCGGCCTTCGACCTGGGCATTACCGGCCCGCCCGATTCGCATGGCGCGCCGAGCTTCGAGACCAGCTTCTCCTGGCGCGATCTCATCCTCATCGCCGGTGGGCTCTTTTTGGTGTGGAAGGCGACCAGGGAAATCCATCACAATGTCGATCCGGCGCCGAACGACGATATGTTCGCGACCGCGAAGAAGGCGATCGGCTTCGGCGCGGCGATCCTCCAGATCGTCCTGCTCGATCTCGTCTTTTCGATCGATTCGATCCTGACCGCGGTCGGGATGACCGACGATCTGCCGGTGATGATCGTCGCGGTGCTGGTCGCGGTCGGGCTGATGATGGTCGCCGCCAATCCGCTCGCCGACTTCATCGGCCGCAACCCGACGGTGGTGATGCTCGCGCTCGGCTTCCTGCTGATGATCGGCGTCGTGCTGATCGCGGACGGCTTCGGGGTCCATATTCCCAAGGGCTATATCTACGCCGCCATGGCCTTTTCGGCCCTGGTCGAAGGCCTCAACATGCTCGCCCGGCGCAAGGCCGCGGCGAAGGGCGGCGCCGGAGGCCATTGAGCGCGGCCAAGCTTCGCCCTATGCGGAGGCGATGACTGTATATTTTCACGAGGAAGACCTGCCCGAGGGCGTGCTCGCGCCCGGCCCCATCGCCGTCGATACCGAGACGATGGGCCTCCAACTCGGCCGCGACCGGCTGTGCGTCGTCCAGCTCTCGGACGGGCAGGGTGACGAGCATCTCGTCCGCTTCGGCCCGGGCAGCGCCTATGCCGCGCCCCATCTCAAGGCGGTGCTGACCGATCCGGCGCGGGTCAAAATCTACCATTTCGCGCGGTTCGACCTCGCCTCTATCCGCGCCTATCTCGGCGTCGTCGCCGCGCCGGTCTATTGCACCAAGATCGCGTCGCGGCTGGTGCGAACCTATACGGACCGGCACGGGCTCAAGGATCTGGTGCGCGAGATCCTCGGCCAGGAAATCTCCAAGCAGCAGCAGCAGACCGACTGGGGCGCCCCCGAGCTCAGCGACGCGCAGAAGGATTATGCCGCTTCGGACGTGCGCTATCTCCACGGCCTCAAGGAGAAGCTCGACGAACGGCTCGCGCGCGAAGGGCGCGTCGCGCTCGCCCAGGCCTGCTTCGATTTCCTGCCGGCGCGCGCCCTGCTCGATCTCGCCGGCTGGGCCGAGCAGGACATTTTCGCGCATATATGAGTTCGGGAGATCCAAGAGGTCTCATGAGCGGAGCCGATCATGTCTGAACTGGCCGAGCGCGAGCGTCGCGTACGGCGCGGCTGGGCGGCGCCGGGCGGGAGCCACGACGTCGTCATCCGGCTGCTCAAGATCGGCCTGCCGGCGGCGATCGGCGTGACCCTGGCCTTCCTCGCGCTCTCGCCGCTGGAGGACAAGAAGGAGGTCAGCTTCATCCTCAACAAGAACACCGCCCAGCATGCCGAGGAGCGGATGCGCGCCGCCGCCGCCGAATATCGCGGCCAGGATAATAAGGGCCGGCCGTTCGTGCTCAACGCGCAGTCGGCGGTCCAGCGCAGCTCCGCCGATCGGATCGTCGACATCCACGGCGTCACCGCGCGCATGGACCTGGAGAGCGGCGAGGCCGATCTGGCCGCGCCGCGCGCGCGCTACGACATCGACAATGATCTGGTCGATGTCGTCGGTCCGATCCGCCTCACGACGGCCGACGGCTACCGGATGGATACGCGCGACGTGCGCGTGGATCTGCGCCAGCGGCGGATGGAGAGCCGGGGCGCGGTCGACGGGCAGATGCCGCTCGGCCATTTCTCCGCCAATCGGATGCAGGCCGAGCTTGGCGACCGCCGCGTGATCTTGACCGGTGGCGCGCATCTCACCATCGTCCCGGCGAACCAGCCCCGAAGGACCAGCCGATGACTTTCCAGCGCAAGCTCGCCATTGGCGCGGCCTTTGCGGTCCTGCTCGCCACCGCCGCGTCCGGCCAGCAAGCGACGACGGGCAATAACAGCCTGTTCCGGCACGATTCCAATGCGCCGATCGATGTCACCGCCGAACGTATCGAGGTGCTCGACCGCGCCGATCGCGCGATCCTGTCGGGCAACGTCGTCGCGGTCCAGGGCGACATGCGCCTGACCAGCGCGAACCTGATCGTCCATTATTCGAACGGATCGGGCAATGGCGGCGCCGGCGGCGGCGTCCAGATTCGCCGCCTCGAAGCATCGGGCGGAGTCGTCATCACCCAGCCGGGGCAGACGGCGCGCGGCCGGTTCGCCATCTACGACGTCGATCGCAAGATCGTGACGATGATCGGCGATGTCAGCCTGGTCCGCAACGATGCGCGCGTCCAGGGCGGCCGGCTGGTGCTCGAAATGGATACGGGCCGCGCGGTGCTCGATGGGGGCGCCGCCGGCGCGCCCGGCCAGCGCGCGAGCGGCGGGAGGGTCAGCGGCCGGTTCACGGTGCCGCAGACCGGGCAGGCCAATCGTCCCGCGCGGAGCGCGCCGCAGGGCCATTGACGGCGGGCCGCATTAATTTTCGGACATGCAAGAGTCTTGCCGGTTGAGGCGGCGCCTCGCATCGCCTACCTAGCGCGACGGGCAGACCCATGAACGAAACCCTTCCCATCCAGCGGCCCGGGGCCGCCGCCGAGGACGAAGCCGCCGCGCGCGGGCTTCAGGTGATCTCGATCGCCAAGTCCTACGACAAGAAGGCGGTGCTGAGCGGGGTCAGTCTCGGCGTCGAGCGGGGCGAGGTGCTCGGCCTCCTGGGCCCGAACGGCGCCGGCAAGACGACCTGCTTCTATTCGATCATGGGTCTGGTGAAGCCGGATTCGGGGCGCATCCTGCTCGAGGGCGCGGATATTACCGGCCTGCCCATGTACCGCCGCGCGATCATGGGCCTTGGCTATCTGCCCCAGGAAACCTCGATCTTCCGCGGCCTCACCGTCAGCCAGAATATCATGGCGGTGCTCGAGGTCGCCGAGCCGGACAAGGCGGCGCGGCAGGCCAGGCTTGAACAACTGCTCGAAGAATTTCACATTGGCCGGCTGCGCGACGCGCCGGCGATGGCATTATCGGGCGGCGAGCGCCGCCGCTGCGAGATCGCTCGCGCGCTTGCCGCCAATCCCTCGATCATGCTGCTCGACGAGCCGTTCGCGGGCATCGATCCGATCTCGATCTCGGACATCCGAGATCTCATCGTCGACCTGAAGAAGCGCGACATCGGCGTCCTCATCACCGACCATAATGTCCGCGAGACATTGGACATCGTCGATCGTGCCTGCATCATTTATGGCGGCCAGGTTCTCTTCGCCGGCAGCCCCGAGGATCTCGTCGCCGATCCCAACGTCCGCCGCCTCTATCTCGGCGAAAGCTTCGAGCTGTAGCCATGGCGCTGGGGCCGCGCCTCGACCTCAGGCAGTCGCAATCGCTGGTGATGACGCCGCAGCTCCAGCAGGCGATCCGCCTGCTCGCGCTGTCGAACCTCGAGGTCGAAACCTTTCTCGCCGAGGAAATCGAGAAGAACCCATTGCTCGAAAATGCCGGCGCCGAGGTGGAAGGCCCCCCAGTCGAGCCCGACGCCCCGGTCGATGTCGAGGCGCCGGCGGCCGAAGGCGACGATTTCGATGTCGAGCCGAGCCTGCCCGAAATCGACGCCGGCGGCGGCGAGGCGGCGCTCGACGTCGATCCGAACGCCGAGGATTTCCATCAGGACAGCGCGGCCGATTCGGGGCGCGGGCTCGATGGCGGGCTCGGCCTCGACGGGATCGGGACGGGCGGCGGCGGTGCCGAGGACGGGCCGGATTTCGACGCCTTCGCGAGCCAGGGCGTCTCGCTCCACGATCACCTGCTCCATCAGGCCGGCGAAATCCTGTCCGATACCGACCTGATCGTCGCCGCCCACCTGATCGAGCAGATCGACGAGACCGGCTATCTCTCCGTCAACATGATCGAGATCGCGCAGCGGCTTGGCGTGCCGCTCGCCGATGTCGAGCGGGTGCTCGGCGTGATCCAGACCTTCGATCCCGCCGGCGTCGCCGCGCGCAGCCTCGCCGAATGCCTTGCGCTCCAGGCGAAGGATGCCAATCGCCACGATCCGGCGATGGCGCGGCTGATCGCCAATCTCGATTATCTCGCGAAGGGCAATATCGGCGCGCTGAAGCGTATCTGCGGCGTCGATGACGAGGACATGGCCGACATGATCCGCGAGCTTCGCGCCTACGATCCCAAGCCGGGTCTGCGCTTTTCGACCGATGCCGAGCGGATCGATTCGATCGTCCCCGACATCTTCGTCGCGCGGCGCGGCGCCGGCTGGGCGGTGGAGCTCAACAACGCAACCCTGCCGAGGCTGCTCGTCAACCGTTCTTATTATAACGAGCTCGCCAGCGGTCCGCAGAACCGCCAGTCCAAGGCGTGGCTCAGCGAATGCCTGCAAAGCGCCAACTGGCTCCTGAAGGCGCTCGATCAGCGCGCGCGCACGATCGTCAAGGTGGCGAGCGAGATCGTGACCCACCAGGAAGGCTTCTTCCGCCATGGCGTCTCGCACCTGAAGCCGCTGACCCTGCGCGCCGTCGCCGAGACGATCGGCATGCACGAATCGACGGTCAGCCGGGTCACGTCGAACAAATATCTCTCTTGCGAGCGCGGCCTGTTCGAGCTCAAATATTTCTTCACCTCGGGCATCCAGTCGGCCGACGGCGGCGACGCGGCCTCGTCGGAGGCGGTAAAGAGCCGGATCAAGGCGCTGATCGGTGCCGAAGAGGCGAGCAAGATCCTCTCCGACGACCAGCTCGTCGACCTGCTGAAGGCCGAAGGCTTCGACATCGCCCGGCGCACCGTCGCCAAATATCGCGAGGCGATCGGGCTCGGGTCATCGGTCCAGCGCCGGCGGCAGAAGGCGATCGGGCGGGCGGCGTGAACCTGTCCGCCGGCTTGCGCCGAGTTCATTTGCGGCGCGATCGACGGCCGCCTAATTCTCCCTCGATGCGCGCGCTTCCGTGCCTTGCCCTGCTCCTCCTCGCCTCCTGCGGCATTCCGCAGGCGCGGCTGCGCGTCGGGCTCGAAAATGCCGGCGTCCATCCGCGCATGGCCGGCTGCATGGCGGATCGAATGGCGCGGCGGCTGTCGATCGCGCAACTGCGCCGCCTGGGCGATCTGCCGCGCGCCCGCGCGGCGCGCAGCCTCCAGGAATATCTTCACGACGCGCGCGCGCTCGGCGATCCCGAGATCGTCCGCGTGACGACCGCCGCCGCCGCGCGCTGCGCGTTGTAGCAGGCCGCCGCCCACGAAATCGTGCTGCGTCGCAACACTTCCCAACGGCCCAAGTCTATGCTTTAGGCAGCGCCCATGGACATCCACGAATATCAGGCCAAGGATCTCCTGGCCAAGTTCGGCGTCCCCGTCCCGGCGGGCTATGCCGCGATGAGCGTCGATGAAGCAGTGGCCGCCGCGGGCAAGCTCCCCGGCCCGCTCTACGTCGTCAAGGCGCAGATTCATGCCGGCGGACGCGGCAAGGGCAAGTTCAAGGAATTGGGCCCCGACGCCAAGGGCGGCGTCCGCCTCGCCCGTTCCGCCGACGAGGTGCGCGCGGCGGCGACCGACATGCTCGGCAACACGCTGGTCACGGTCCAGACCGGCCCGCACGGCAAGCAGGTCAACCGCCTCTACGTCACCGACGGCGTCGACATCGCGAAGGAATTCTATCTTGCGCTGCTGGTCGATCGGCAGACCGGCCGGATCGCCTTCGTCGCCTCGACCGAGGGCGGCATGAACATCGAGGATGTCGCGCACGAGACGCCGGAGAAGATCCACACGTTCGACGTCGATCCGGCGACCGGCCTGATGCCGCATCACGGCCGCGCCGTCGCCAAGGCTTTGGGGCTCAGCGGCGATCTCGCCAAGCAGGCCGCTTCCGTCGCCGGCAAGCTCTACGACGCCTTTCTCGGCACCGATGCGAGCCAGATCGAGATCAATCCGCTCGCGGTCACCGAGGACGGCAAACTGATGGTCCTCGATGCCAAGGTCGGCTTCGATTCCAACGCGATGTTCCGCCACGAGGATCTCGCCGAGCTGCGCGACGTGACCGAGGAAGATCCGATGGAGCTCGAGGCGTCGAAATACGACCTCGCCTACATCAAGCTCGACGGCAATATCGGCTGCATGGTGAATGGCGCCGGCCTCGCCATGGCGACGATGGACATCATCAAGCTGAACGGCGCCTTCCCGGCCAATTTCCTCGACGTCGGCGGCGGCGCCAACAAGGAGAAGGTGACCGCGGCGTTCAAGATCATCCTCAGCGATCCCGCGGTGAAGGGCATTCTCGTCAACATCTTCGGCGGGATCATGCGCTGCGACATCATCGCGGAAGGAATCGTCGCGGCGGCGAAGGAGGTGGATTTGAAGGTTCCGCTCGTCGTCCGCCTCGAAGGGACGAATGTCGAGGAAGGCAAACGCATCCTCGCCGAATCCGGGCTCGCCATCGTGCCGGCCAACGATCTCGGCGACGCCGCGAAGAAGATCGTCGCCGAGGTGAAGGCGGCGGCCTGATCATCCGTTCCCCGGCGAAGGCCGGGGTCCAGTCTGGGTTCCGGCCTTCGCCGGGACACGAGGAGGGAAATCATGAAGGTTCTGGTCGCCGTGAAGCGGGTGATCGACTTCAACGTGAAGCCGCGGGTGAAGGCGGACGGCACGGGAGTCGATCTCGCCAACGTCAAGATGAGCATGAACCCGTTCGACGAGATCGCGGTCGAAGAGGCGATCCGCCTGAAGGAGAAAGGCGCCGCGACCGAGATCGTCGCGGTGTCGATCGGCCCGGCCAAGGCGCAGGAGACTTTGCGGACCGCGCTCGCGATGGGCGCCGACCGCGCGATCCTGATCCAGAGTGATGACGAGGTCGAGCCGCTGGCGGTCGCGAAGCTGCTGAAGGGCGTCGCGGACGAGGAGCAGCCGGGTCTCATCATCCTCGGCAAGCAGGCGATCGACGACGATTCGAACCAGACCGGCCAGATGCTCGCCGCTTTGCTCGGTTGGCCGCAGGGCACCTTCGCCTCCAAGGTCGAGATCGCCGGCGATCATGTAGACGTGACCCGCGAGGTCGATGGCGGCCTCGAGACGGTGAAGCTCAATACGCCCGCCGTCGTCACCACCGATCTGCGCCTCAACGAGCCGCGTTATGCGAGCCTGCCCAACATCATGAAGGCCAAGTCCAAGCCGCTCGCGATGAAGGCGCCGGCCGATTACGGCGTCGATACCGCGCCGCGCCTCACCACGCTCAAAGTGACCGAGCCGCCCAAGCGCCAGGCCGGCGTCAAGGTCGCGGACGTGGACGAGCTGATCGGCAAGCTGAAGAATTTGGGAGTGGTGGCATGAGCGTCGCGATCGTTCTCGTCGAACATGAAGGCGGCCGGATCAAGGACGCCACCCTCGCCACCGTCACCGCGGCGGCGCAGCTGGGCGACGTCCATGCGCTGGTCGCCGGCCAGGGTGTCGGCCCGGTGGCCGAGGCGGCCGCGAAGATCGCCGGCGTCATCAGGGTCCATGTCGCCGACGGCGCGGCTTATGCCCACAATCTGGCGGAGAATATCGCGCCGGTCGCGGCGGCGCTGATGAAGGACCATGGCGACTATTTCGTCGTTCCGGCCACCACCACCGGCAAGAACATCGCGCCGCGCGTCGCCGCCTTGCTCGATGTCATGCAGGTCTCGGACATCCTCTCGGTCGAGGGGCCGGACACGTTCACCCGGCCGATCTATGCCGGCAATGCGATCGCGACGGTGAAATCGTCCGACGCCAAGAAGGTCATCACGGTCCGCACCACCGCCTTCGAGAAAGCGGCGGCGAGCGGCGGCTCGGGCAGCATCGAGCCGGTTTCGGGCGGCGGCGATGCGGGGCTTTCGAGCTTCGTCGGCGCCGAGCTGTCCAAGTCCGAGCGGCCGGAGCTGACCAGCGCCAAGGTGATCGTCTCGGGCGGACGCGCCTTCGGTTCGTCCGAACAATTCCACGCGCTTCTCGATCCGCTGGCGGACAAATTGAAGGCCGGCGTCGGCGCCAGCCGCGCCGCGGTCGATGCGGGCTACGCGCCCAATGACTATCAGGTCGGCCAGACCGGCAAGATCGTCGCCCCCGAAGTCTATATCGCGATCGGCATTTCCGGCGCGATCCAGCACCTCGCCGGCATGAAGGATTCGAAGACGATCATCGCCATCAACAAGGACGAGGACGCCCCGATCTTCCAGGTCGCCGACATCGGCCTGGTCGGCGACCTCTTCAAGATCTTGCCGGAGCTGACCGAAAAGCTTTAGCGGCTCCGCGAAGGCGGTCGCCGGCTCTCACGACGCCGGCGTCAAGTCCGGCAGCCGCACGATCGCGGAGAGGTCGTCGCCGATCTCGAAGGAATAAGCGAGATCGGGATCGTTGATCCGGGCGTGGTAGCGCCCGGGCCGCAACCGATCGAAGGCAAATCGGCCGTCCGGGCTCGTCACGAACGATCGCGCCGAATCGGCGTCGACGTTGCGAAGCCGCCCTCCGACCGAGGCCAGCGGCGCGCCGTCCGAATCGAGCAGCGTGCCAAGGACGAGCGGCCCTGATCGCGCGGACGTCGCCGTCGGCGCGTGGCATGCGACCGTGCCCACCCGATAGAGATCGCCGGCGGGCCGGTTGGCGATCAGGCTGGCCACGGTGACGGTGGCGCAATCGCTCCCCTGCTCGGTCCGGATCCCGAGATTGGCGGTCGAGGGCGCGGTGATGGTGAAATAGCCGTGGGCATCGGTGGTGGTCAGATCGTCGCCGCCGCGCACGATCGCGCCGGCAAGCGGCTGGCCGTCGGCGCCGACCAATTGCCCGAACAGCGTGACCGCATGCACCGCTTGGTAGCGCAGCCGGACGACGTTGCCCGGGTAAAGCGTGACGTGACGGACCGTCAGATCGATATCGTAGGCCGGGGCGTTTTCCGGCACCAGCGACACGTCGTAGCGATCGAGGGCGGGGACGCCGGCCGCCGACAGATGGCCGGGCCGCAGGAGATCGTAACGCTGATTGTCGATGGTCACGCGATAGCCGCTTGCAACGTCGTTGCGGCGGCGCAGAGTGTCGGTCTCGAGCGCAATATCGGAGAGAATCGCGGCTTCTCCGGGTCGCGCGAGGCCAAGCTTCACGGCCCCGCCGCCGATTGCAAAGCCGGTCTGGGCATTGCCGTAGATCGATGCGAAATCGCCGCCGTTCGTTCGCAGATATTGGGCGGTCACGTCGGCGACGCCGATCGGCGACTGGACGTTGGCGCCGACAAAGGCGCGATCGCTGTCGGCGTCCGTCGAAATGCCGGCCTGGGCGAGCAAATCCACCGCGCCCCAGTTTTCCCGGCGCGAAATGCCGGCGTCGATTACCGGCGACAGGCCCTCGCGCGCGGTTCCGGTCGAGCGGGTCACCTCTTCCGCGCCGACGTTGAGCGACGCGGTGGTCCGATCGTCGAGTCCGAAATTCAGGCTGATCGAGAAACCGACTCGGGTGTCCGAATCCGATGTCTGGGCAAAGGCCGTGAAGAACGCCTGCCGATGCGCGACCGACACGGTCCGCGTGTAGCGCACGGTGGCATTGTACCGGTCGCCGATGAAATCGGAATGCCCGTAGCTCCCGGACAGGCTGAACGAGCCGCCCGCGAGGCCGAATTGCAACGAGCCCGTGACCGATTGTTCCGAGCTGAAAAAGGCATGGTAGTTGCGAAGCCGCTGCCCGATGATCAACGACGGCTCGTTGGAATGGACCAGCCGCCCCGTTAGCGAAAACCGGATGTTGCGGACGATCGCGGTGCCCGACACGGATGCGCCATAGGCGCCATTGTCGCCGCCCGCGACGGTCGCGATTCCTTCGATCGTGCCAAGAAAAGTCCGCACCGAGGCTTCGGCGAAATTGTGGCCGTCTATGCTCAGCAGGTTGAGCTCGGCGCCGGTGGTCGGCCCGATCCGCCGCGCGATCCGCCCGGCGATGACCGGCGCGTTGGACACGTGGGGCAGAAAACCCTCGTTGAGGCCGTCGTCGGCGGCCAGCAGCCGGTCTGACACGTAAAAGCCGGCGCGGACACCGAATTCGGTACGGCCCGGCGGCGGCAATCCCCCCGCCTTCGAAAAGGCATGGACCTCATTGAGGACGATGCCGCCATTGGCGCGGGCGATGACCGAGATCGGATAGGATCCGTCCGGAAGCATGCTCGTGTCGAGAACCTGCGGTCCCGCCTGGTAATGGCGCACCGCGACGAGGACGCCGTTCCTGCGGATCTCCACGTCGGCGTCGCGGGGCAGCACGATTTCGATCGGCGTCGAGGTGAACTGGGATTCGCGCGCGATACGCGGGTAGAAGCTGGCGAATTCGCCGCCGATGAGCCGATAATTGGACAGCAAGGTGGTGCTGAAGTCCTCGATCAGGCCGCCCCTGACGATCCGGTCCCCCCAGACGTGCTGGACCAGGCCCTGGTTCATCCGCGGGCCGGTGCCCGTGCCGACCAGCGTCTGCGCGATGAGCGCGGATTGGCCGATGCTCGCATAGGTATCGAACGTCCCGCCGAATTCGACGCTGGAGCCGCCGCCCCCGGTCGCGGAAAAGGACGCCGCGATATTCTGGACGAGGGTCGGCCCGGTCGATGATGACGGCCCCAGTTCGGGAACCTGGGAAGGCGATTGCCCCCGCAACAGGTTCCGCGGATCGAAGAAAATCTCGACCGAGAATCGTTGTGGATTGACGATCACGCCTTCCTGGCCGGTGGGCAGGAGGCCGCAATCGACCGTCTGCCCCGGGAAGCAGCGATATTGTTCGTTGATCGGCAGCGGCCGCGACAGCAGGGCGATCACGGCGTCGCGGTTGACGCGGCCGTCAAGCGCCGCCGCCACCGCCGCCGGATCGGCGAAACGGATGGTGCCGCGCGACAAGGTGGCGCGAAAGGAACCGATGCGCTGTCCGAAAACGGAAACGTCGAACAAGGTGTCGACCGGAGCGTCGAGTCCTTCGAAACCGGCCGGCGGTTCGGTCTGGACGCTGTAGCCCGCGGCCATGACGATGGCGCGATCGGTGTCCGGCGCCGGATTGGTCCGCTGGGCGGAGGCGGGCGTCGCCATGGCGGCCGCGAACGCGCCGGCCGCGCAGCCCAATGCGAGGCGGGCGCGCGTCGATCCGGACATTCGCCGGAGGCCTCCAGGCTTGGTCGTCACGCCGGTACGACGTTGATCTGCAGGCGCTGAAGATACTGACCCGCGAGCGCCGCGCTCAGATCCGATCGCTTGAAGCGGATTTCCAACGTCACATTCGGAGAGGCCGAGCAATCGGGCCCGGCCGTGCGCCCCTCGAACTCGAAAAGGCTCTGGCCCGTGGAATGCACGGTCTGGGCATCGCCGAGCTGGGTGCTGAAGATCACGTCATATTGCGGCGGCGTTCCTTCGCCGTTGGCCAGCGCCGACATTTGCAGGCGGAAACGGCCGGTGCTGCTCGCCACGCAAAGCTGGATCGTCGATCGGACGTCGCCGACGCCGAACCAGCCGATCGTCGATGTCGCGGGCGTGAGGATGCGGACGGAGGCGGTCGATCGGGCCGCATTGTCGGGCCCGGCGATGGCGGCATGGGCCGGCACGACCAGGATACAGGCCATGATCGCAACGATCCATTTGTTCGTCATGACAACCCCCGGGTCGAGCGAAGATGGGCCGGGACGATCCCGGCCCATCCCGATAGGCGATTAAGGAAGCGAAACAGTGACCTGCAGCGTCCCGCGATAGGTGTCCGCGAGGGCCGCGAGGGCAACCGCATTGCGCACGCTCACCTGCAGCGAGGCATTGCTGCCGCCGAGGCCGCCGCTGGCGCAATCGAGATCGGTCGCGCGCGACTGGCCGCCGCGCGTGTTCTCCATCTCCTTCGTGAGCGAATTACGCATGAAGGAGGCGGCGACCGAATTGTAGGTCGCGTTGTCGTAATAGCCGACCGTGTGATTCAGCGTCGTGCCGCTCGTCGCGCCGGCCAGCGCGTAGGGATTGGCGGTGTCGCTGCTCGCGACGCCGCTGACATTCACCTGATAGCCGCCAGCCGCATTCGCGTTCGAATAGACGCAGAACTGCGTCCGGCCGTCGGTGTGGCCGAAATTGCTGGCGAGCGTGGCCGGGTTGATGTTGAGCGTGATGTCGTCGAGGCCGCGGATGCTGACCATCGGCGCGACATTGACCTGCACGTCGAGCGAGCCGGTGCTGGTCGTGCCCAGCGTGCCGTCGGTCGGGGCGGCATAAGCGGTCCCGGACAGAAGCGCGGTCGCCGCGACGGCAAAGAGAAACTTCTTCATGTGGACTTCCCTTCGAATATGGGGGGCCACGCAGCGCACGCGGCCTGCCGGGGAAGTTAAAAAGACGTTAAGAACTCGTCAAGCCAAAATGGGACGCTCGATACAAAAAATGTCCCGTTTTTGGACTTACAAGAAAAAGAGCAAGTAATTCTAACGCGAGAATCGTCGCCAATAGTCATCAATATCGGAAGATTTCTAAAATTCCTGGGTCGCGGCCTCGGATGTCGCGCTTATTTTCGAGCGGACGAAAAGATGATCATTTGGCGATGACAGTGGAATATGAATGTTGTCGCCCGCGTACAGCCGGTGCGCCTCGAGGCTCTGGCAGCCCTCATGGGTCTCGGCATTCGTCACCGAAGGCGGACAGACATAGGCGTTGGCGAGGAGAACGTTGGTGTTGCCGGTGTTCGACAGCACCACTTCGGTCGGCGTTCGGGTCGCCTGGAGGTTCGGGTGTGCCTGCGGAGGCCGGGCGACGACCAGCACGTCATAGGCGGCAAGCAGCTTGATGACGACCTGTCGGTCCTGCTGCTCCTGCTCCTCGGGCGTTTGCGGCGCGCGAATCTCGCCAACCTGGGGCGAGATCAGGATCCGATAAATCCGATCGTGCGTGAGATTCTCGTTGAGCGACACGATCCGGATCGAGCGCAGCGCGCCGGGCTCGAGCACGATCCGGTTCGGCGTGACGAGCAGGCCCAGCTGATTCGGGTCGCTCGGCGTGACACGTTGCTCGTGATCGGTGCCGGGCGCCAGAATCTCGGAGGCGGCGACGGTGACATAATATCGCTCGGTGCCGTCGTTGCGAATCACCACGTCGGCTCGGCCCGAATGGCTGCTGTCGAAATCGACCCAAAGCCGATCGATGGACAGATTCGCCCGGGCGGGCGCGGTGAACAGGGCGGTGGCGACAAGCGTCGCGGCTAAGGCGAAAAAGCGAAACACGGCACAAATCCCCCCATCGGCATGGATGGCCGACGGCGGGCGCTGAGGTGCCGTGTTTTTACTGTATTGTCAATCCGTTCGGGGGTCCGGCGGTCGGTTCCGATCAGATCGTGCCAAGAATGAACATAGTGGAACCCGAAGGTTGCCGCGCCAGGGCGTCGCCGCCGCGAATGCTGAAGTCCTGACGATCGAAGCCATATTGGGGCACGAGGCCGGTCCGCTGCACCCGCAGATTCGCCTGTGCCGGCCGGATCGTGATCGCGTCGGTACTGGGCGCGTAGATGCTGACGTTGACGGTGGCGCCGGATGCGATGGTTTCGGGCGCATGCACCATCAGGCCGCGGCCGCCCCCGGTCACCGTCCACAATCCGTTCGCGCCCGCGCGCGACGCGGCGATGGCCGGGCCGATCGGCGCCAGGACGACGGTCACGTTGAACGATCCGGTCGAGCTCGTGCCGAGCGTCTGGGCCGGCGCCGATGTCGCGAACGCGGCTGCCGCGATCGGCAGAATGAGCCTGCGGATATGCCTCATCGATCCCACCCTTTTCCTTCGGGGAGCGACTAGCGAAAAATCGTTAATGAACCGCTGACGCGCACCCTGCGCCCGGCGCAGGTCGGGCCGGGCGCCCGCGCTCCGCGGCCGATGGATCGCGGCGACCGGTTCTCGCGCGCGAGAAGGGGGCGAGATGCCCGTCCGCCGGGACGCCGCCCCTCTCCGGTTCTCCGATGGAAACCTTTCGCGGCCACCTGTCTCGTTTGGACACAGGAGGGGCAGGCGAGACCCGATTCGGGGCCTTCGCCCGAAACGGACCAAGGCCGTAACTCATTGGGAAACATATATTTTCTATCAAACAGCGCGAACACCGTTCGTCGAATCTCACCAATGTGGGGGATGTCGGCGACCCCGGTTTCAATTTAACCCTTTGGTCACTTTCGGGGGGCGAGTCGATCAAGACGCACTTCCCCGGGAGCGTGCCAGGCACAGGGTTCATGGAGACGGACCCGGCGCCCGGCCTGGAATGGGGAAGAGCCAATGCGTTACTGGACCGGCCTTGCTGGTTGCGCGCTGCTTGCGGCGGCAACGCCCGCCTTGGCGGGCGGGCATGAGCAGGTGCCGCAGCTCCATCGCAGCCTGCGCATCGGCGTGGTCGGGGTCGTTCCCGTCGATTGCCGTCTGACCCAGAGCGCCCACGACGTCAGCATCGAGAATTTCCAGGATCCGGCCACCGATACAGTGCGCGCGGCCGCGGCCAGCCTGCCCTTCTCGGTGTCCTGCAACACGCCGATCTCGGTTTCGCTCTCGTCGACCCACGGCGGGCTTCAGTTTCGCGGCGCGCGCACGAGCGATCCTGCGTTCGCGACGCTCATCCCTTATTCGGCGCATGTGAACATGCCCGGCCACGCGGGTCTGTTTCACTGCCGCAGCGCGAACATGGCCGACGGCCATGGGTGCGAAGGCCAGGTCACCGATGCGATCACCGACGGTGACGGATCGATCGATGTCCGGCTGCAGGCCAGCAACGCCCTGGTGCTCAACGGCACCTATCAGGATCGGCTGACGATCACCGTCACGCCGAGATTGGGCGGCAGCTCATGATTTCCAGAGATGACATGGCGACCGTGCCAGGGCGGCGCCAGGATCATACCCGGAAGATCCGGGTGAACGACGCGACGCAATTTGTGCGTCCTTTTCGGGAGGTTAATATGAAGAAGTTTATGCTGGCGCTCGTCGCCGCCACCACGTTTGCGACCCCTGCCTTTGCGCAGGTGAATTACGGCACCGCCACCTACGGCCAAGACGCCCAGGGCTGGTACCAGATGAATGCCAACGGCCAGACGTTCTGCCGCTTCGGCACGCTGAACCACGGCAATGGCGCCAGCGCCAACAGCACCGTGACCGCCACCGGCTTCGGCGGCGCTCAGGAAGCGGATGGCACGTTCACGCTCGACATCCAGAACGACAATAACGACACCGTTCAGTCGGCGTTCGGCCAGTATGCGATGGACAATGTCGTGTGCAATACGCCGTTCACCGTCACGGCGGTGTCCGACAATGGCGGCCTCAAGGCGGCGAACACGACCAGCGATCCGGCCTTCGCCCAGGTCGTTCCCTACCAGGTTCGGTTCAGCTTCGACGGCCTGACGGGCACCAATGTCACGGTCAGCACTTCGTCACAGACCACTCTCACGGGTAACGAGGCCCGCGCGGGTGCTGCTGCGCTCAACGTGTTCGTGCCGGCATCGAACCTGCTCGTCCTGCAGGGTGCGTATAGCGATCGGCTCGTCCTGACGATGACGCCGAACATCTAAGACCTATCGGAGGAGGCGTTCGCGCCTCCTCCCTTTTTCAGTTGTTAAGATCGCGGCTCTTAATATGACCGCGTAACAGGGTGGGGGAATGAGATGAAGCTGCGCGAGACACTGCGCAGGTTGGGCGTTGTGCTGGGCGTCATTGCCGTCCTGGCTCTGCCGCTTCCCGCCCTTGCCCTGCTGGTCCGGCCTGTGCTGCTGGATCTGACCAGTTCGGGATCGAATTCCACCGGTTCGCTCGAGGTCATCAACGATCGCAATCGGGCGGTGGCGGTCGAGGTGACCGTCAAGCGGCTGTCTGTTCCCGAGCGGGGCGATCCCGTCCTGACGCCGGACGATGGCGCCAATTTTCAGATTTTTCCGCCGATCGCCAATATCGCGCCGGGGGGACGTCAGGTCTTTCGCGTTCGGTGGGTCGGTGAGCCACAACCGGCGGAAAGCCAACTCTACATGTTTTCGACCTCGGAGCTTCCGGTTTCGGATCGGCCCGACTCGACGACGGTCCAGGTGCTTTATGCGATCAACTCGGTCGTCGCTGTGAGGGCTCCGAATGCACGGCCGAACATCGCGATCCAGTCTATTGAACGCATCACTCGTCCGGACGGTCAACACGGCGTTGAGATCACCTTCGCGAACACCGGCCCCGCTCATGGGTTCGTGGCGAACTCGGTGCTCGCGCTCGACGACCATGAGGCCCATTGGTCCCACGTCTTCCAACCCTCGGATCTCAACAATGCCTTCGGCCTGGGATTGGTCCCCGCCAATGCCCGGCGGGTTATGTTCCTGCCGGTCGCCGACCTTCCGACTGCTGGTCCGCTCACGGCTGAACTTCGGCCGGGGGCGGATCGCTGACGGGAGGCCGCGCCATGGGCGGCAAGCTCGGCTTCTCTTCCCGCAACGGCAGGGCGGCACTTCTCGCGGCAGTGTCGATTCATGCATTGCTCTCGGCGACCGGAGCCGAAGCTGCCCAGGCGATCGCGCCGGACGCGGTGTCTTCCGAACAAGGGCCGCAAACACCGGTTGCCCCATCGCCGCCCGCCGCAGCGCCGGCGCCCGCCCCTCCGATCAATCCGACCGGTCGCACTGTTGACCTGGTCGTCCCGTTGCGCTCGACGACCCCGCTCGGCCAGGTCGCGATCAGGCTGACTGCCGACAATCAGATTTTCATATCGGCTTCCGACGTCGCCAACGCCATTTCCCGGATCGCCACGCCGGAAACGATCGCGGCCATCAATGCTCTCAGCGCGACCGACGGCTACGTCCCGATCGCCGCTTTAGCCCAGTCAGGGCTGAATCTGACCTACGATCCGGCTGAGCTCGAGCTCGTCCTCAGCCTTTCCTCGACGGCGCGCGTCCGTGGCCTCATCGATTTCGGTTACCAGAACGGTTTGACGCCGATTTCGCCGGACGATTCGGCGCCGTTCGCCGTGTTCCTATCCTACAATGCGAGCCTCGATTACGTCCATCAAGCGAGCAGCGGCGGGACGGGATTGCAGTCTCCGCGCGTCGACATGAACCTCAACGGTCGAATCGCCCGCGCGTTCACGTTCGAAAACGAACTCTCTTACGACGGCAATCAATCTCCTGGCTTTGCGCGGCTGGGATCGCGCCTGATCTACGACAGGCCCGACTGGCAAATGCGCTTCACGGCGGGCGATCAGATTCCCGTGCAGGCTGGCTTCCAGGATGCCACGGACGTCCTGGGCATCGGCGTCTCCCATCGTGTCCAGGTTTTCCGGCCTGACCAGGTGGTGGCGTCTTCATCGTCACGGACCGTGACCCTGCGCGAGGCAGCCACGGTTACCGTTGTCGTGAACGGCGTGCCGCAACGCACATTGCGGTTGGACGCCGGCATCTACGACCTCAACGATCTGCCGCTGACCACCGGCGCAAACTCGGTGCAGCTGGTGATCGAAGATGCCGCGGGAGGGCGGCGCGTCGTTTCCTTCGACTTCTTCCAGGATCTCGAACTGCTTGAGCCGGGCATTTCCGAATATGACATGCAGCTTGGCATCCGGAGTCGGGTCGATCAGATCACGCGCCATTATTTTACCAACGAACCCGCGATCACCGGCTATTATCGCCGCGGCATCACCGAGCAGGTCACGCTCGGCGCGAATATCCAGGCGACCAATTACGCCCAGCAATTCGGGCTTGAAGGTACGCTCGGGACGAAGCTCGGCCTATTTTCTCTGGAAACGGCGATCAGCAATATCGACGGATTGGGGTTCGGCCATGCCGAGCGGCTTCAATACCGTTATTCGACGCCTCTCCAGCAACTGCAGGGCGACCGCAGGATCGATGTGCTGATCGAACATCGGAGCCGCAATTTCGGCAGCGTTGAAACCTTCATACCCAACAATCTGACAGCTTGGCGCCTGACGGCCCGCTATGCGCAACCTTTCACTCGTATGTTCTCGGCTGGGTTCGGCGTCGACTATGCCTTGAACCGCCAAAGCCGCGATCAATACGGCCTTTCGGCTTTCGCGACCTGGCGCCTTGGCGCCCGCACGACCGTGACCGGAAACGCCGGCTACGACAGTCGCGATCATTTCGTCGTGGGCTTCAGCCTCGTTCACCGGTTTGGCCGCAGCTCGACGGTCGCGGCGCAATATGACAGCCGCGATGGCCAAGGCTCGGCGACCTACACATACGAACCGTACCGCACGCTCGACGTGTTCGCTTTCTCGGCGCAGGTCCAGCGCACGCCGGACGATATCGGAATCAACGCGACCGGCGTGTATCGGTCGAACCGCGGCGATCTCGAACTGGCACATCGCGCCGTTTATGATTTGAACGACGACGACATCAGCGGCGAGATCACTTCGCTGCGCGCGCGGGGCACGATCGCGTTCGCCGATGGGCGATTCGCCATCGGCCGTTACCTCAGCGACTCTTTTGCGATCATCGCAGCGCATCCTTCGTTGCGAAATTCGCAGATTTCAGCGCCGGTTTATCTCGGCGATCGATTGGCCGGACGCGAAATCGCGCGGACCGGCACGCTCGGACCCGCTCTGGTCCCGGTTTCGTCCTACACGCAGCAGACGTTGCCCTTCGAAGTGCCCGACGCGCCGGCTGGCTACGATCTCGGCGCCGGGAACTTCCCGGTCTATCCGTGGCTGAACTCGGGGCATCTCTTCATTGTCGGTTCGGAGTTCAACGTCACCGCGCTGGGGACATTGGTCAACGAGCGGGATGAACCAATGGTCCTGTTGATCGGCGTTGCGCGGCGACTTGATGACACCCATTCCCCGGCCGTGCAGGTCTTTACCAATCGCACGGGCCGCTTCGGCGCCACCGGGCTGGCGCCGGGCAGATGGCGCCTGTCGTTCGCCGACGGCCACTTTTACGATATCGAGGTTACCCGATCTCAAGGATCGCTCGTTAACTTCGGCACACTGCGTCCCACAGGACGACGGGAGGTATCGCAATGATCGCGCCCAGGCTGATGATTCTCGCAGGCGGGCTGATGTTCGCCGGAGCCGCACAGGCCGAATGCCGGCTGAGCTCGTTCCGCGTCGCCAACGGCGAAGTCTTCGCGCAATATGATCCGTTCGAGGCGTCCTCGTCGCCAACGGCCGTGGACCTCGATTCCTCCGGAAGCACGGATTGCCGCAACGATCGCGTCCGGATCACTTTGGAGGCCGATCCGAGCACGCCGTTCGCGCTCGACGGCACGATCCAGCTTCGCTCCGGCGGCGATATTCTCCAGGCGCGGCTCGGCGACAGCAACGGCAGGCCGACCAACAGCCTGTTCTCGTCCGGCACCCCGAGCGCATTGCTACGCTTCGGCGCGTCGGGGGATGTGCGGGAGGGCGATCTCAAGCTCGTCCTTCCGCCCGGTCAGCGGGTGCCGCCTGGCATCTATACCGCGCGCCTCGTCGCCACCGCTCAGGTGATCGGCGACGATGGAGAGCGAGGCCAGACGCGCGAGGCTTCGTTCGGGATCTCGGTGACGGTCCGGCCGGCCGTCGGGTTGGCGGCGGGGACGGACACCACCTTGAATCTCGGCGTCCTGCACGATGGTTCGACGGCGAGCGACCCGGTCCGCTTCCTCGCTTATGCGAACACCGGTTACAATCTGCGGCTGACCTCCGATCACGATTTCGCGATGACGCTCGATGGCCGGAACAATACGCCGCGGATCGGTTATGTCCCGGTCCTCGACCGGCACGATGTCGAACAAGGCGCCCCGGGAGTCGCTTTTGGGGAACCGGGTTCTTCCGGATTCAGGGTGCATCGGATCAATGTGCGCGTGCCCCAATTGGCGCGCCGCCCTGCTGGCCTCTACCGCGATTTCATAACGGTGGAGATCAGCGCGAACATTGGCGGCTGAGCCGGAAGGCTCAGAGCGGCGATATGGAAAGACGCAGATAGACCGGCGCGGCCGGCTGGACCTGCTGGGCGCCACTGAGCTGCCAGTTGCGGGTCTGTGACCGTGCTTCGCCATAGGTGAAGCGCGCGCTTCCCTGTGCATCGACCGCCGCCGTCTCGCCGCCAGCGATCACGGTGCCGCCATTGAGGTTCGAGAAGTCGGCGCGAATGACGTAGCCGGCCGTGTTGCAAATCTCGCGGACAGTGCCGAGGGCGGCCTGACCGTTGTTGAGCTGAACGGCGTTCTCGCTTTCCGCCGCCCACACGCGGCAGAAGGGGGCGACGTCGGCATGGAGATAAATGACCAGACGTGCCGGAGCCTCGGCGGAAGCCGGAGACGAAGCCACGGCGATCACCGCGGCGGCAAGAAGGCGGATGCCGGAACCCTTCATTGAACCACTCCCCATTTCGGGACGGTTCTACCGGCCAAGTTTTCAAATAAGGTTATCGGAAAGCGTTAACGATTACCGTAACTTTCACAGGTTCCGCCCTGGCCGCGCAGCTCTCGGGCAAGCCGTCGACGATTTCGCTTGCGGAATACCAGCCGATATAATTATGATATCATCATTATTCTGGGAGGAACGATGATGAACACCCCTGTCGACCCCAATGCGGCGCCGGCGCTCAACCATTCTCGGGAACGGCCGGCCAGCACGAGCAGCGGCTATCTGATGCTGCTTATGCTCCTGGTCACTCTTGCCATGATCGCCTTCGGCATCTTCCAGATCGCCCAGTCCGGCGGCGAAAAGATCGATCTGGCCGGGGCGGGCGGGGTCGGGTTCGGCGTCACCCTGATCGTCGTCGGCGCGCTCGGCTTCCTGTTCGTGCTGTGCGGCTTCTACCTGCTCCAGCCCAATCAGGCGGCGGCGATCCTGCTGTTCGGCGCCTACAAGGGCACCGATCGCACCAATGGCCTCAGATGGGTGCTGCCGTGGATGACGCGCTCGAAAATCTCGACGCGAATCCACAACATCACCTCCGACAAGCTCAAGGTGAACGATTTGCGCGGCAATCCGATCGAGATCGCGGCCAATGTCGTCTGGCGCGTCACCGATACGGCGCAGGCGCTGTTCGATATCGCCGATTATATGGAATTCGTCGAAATCCAGATCGAGAGCGCGGTGCGCGCGATGGCCGGCAAATATCCCTATGACGATATCGAGCATAAGGAGGTGACGCTGCGCGGCGATGCCGAAGCGGTCGCCCAGGAGCTCGAGCGCGAGTTGCAGGACCGGGTCGGCCGGGCCGGCATCACGATCGACGAATCGCGCCTGACCCACCTCGCTTATGCGCCGGAGATCGCCCAGGCGATGCTGCGCCGGCAGCAGGCCGAGGCGGTGATCGCGGCCCGGCAGAAGATCGTGGTCGGCGCGGTCTCGATGGTCGAGAATGCGATCCAGCTCCTGTCCGAGAAGGACGTCGTCCAGCTCGACGACGAGCGCAAGGCGGCGATGGTCTCGAACCTGATGGTCGTGCTCTGCTCGGAACGCGATACCCAGCCGGTCGTCAACGCTGGTTCCCTTTACCAATAGGGGCTTTCGTGGCGACCGCCGGCACCCCCAAGAAGGCCTTTCCGCTGCGCGTCGAGCCTGCCTTGTGGGCGGCGCTCGAACGCGCGGCGGCGGCCGACTTCCGCAGCGTCAATGCCGAGATCGAGGTGCTGCTGCGCGAGGCGCTGGTCCGGCGCGGGATCAAGGTCGCCGCGCCGGAGCAGCGCCCGCGCGGCCGGCCGAGGAAGGATGCCTGAAATGGACGGGGACGATTAGGCTCGCAACCACGGCGCGCTCCCGACGACTTGCCAAGCCACCGCTCGCGGTCCAACCATGCCCCCAAAATCGAAGGGGGCGGATATGCTGAACAGGCGGCTTTTTCTCGGGGCGAGCGCAGCCATGGGGGCGGCCGCGCTGCTGCCCTTCCGGGCCATCGCCGAGGAGGCCCAGGCCGATCTTCGCCCGATGACGGGCAACATGGTCCCGATCGCCGCCGCCGAACATGAGGCCCGTATCGCGCGCGCGCAGGCGCTGATGGCGGACGCCGGCCTTGGCGCGGTGCTGATCGAGCCGGGCGCCTCGATGATCTATTTCACCGGCGTCCACTGGCATCGCAGCGAGCGGCTCACCGCCGCGATATTGCCGCGCGAGGGCGAGGTCTGCATCGTCACGCCGTTCTTCGAGGAGCCGTCGGTCCGCGAAAGCCTCAAGGTGCCGGCCGATGTCCGAACCTGGAACGAGGATGAGAATCCGCTTCGCACGGTCGCCGGCTTCCTGCGCGACCGCCGCATCTCCGGCCCGGTCGGGATCGAGGAGACGGCGCGCTATTTCGCGGTCGACGGGCTCCAGCATGCCATGCCCGGCGTCGAGGTGAAGAGCGCCAACCCGGTTGTGCGCGGCTGCCGGATGGTGAAGTCGGATCACGAGATCGCGCTGATGCAGCTCGCGTCCGACATCACCATGGCCGCCTATCGCTACACCCATCCGCGCATCGAGCGCGGCATGAACCCCGCGCAGATCGGCGCGATCATGGACGGCGCGACCCAGGCGCTCGGCGGCAGCCCCGAATTCTCGCTGATCCTGCTCGGCGAGGCGGCGGCCTATCCGCACGGCTCCGGCCAGCCCCAGCAGGTTCGCGACGGCGAGGTCGTGCTGATGGACTGCGGTTGCACGGTGGAGGGCTATCAATCGGACATTTCGCGCACCTTCGTTTATGGCACCGCCAATGTCGAGCAGCGCCGGGTGTGGGATCAGGTTCATCGGGGTCAGGCCGCGGCCTTCGCTGCGGCGCGGATCGGCCGGCCGGCGGGCAGCGTCGACGATGCGGTGCGCGCGCTCTACGAACGCTGGGGCTATGGCCCCGGTTATCGTTTGCCGGGACTCTCGCACCGCACCGGCCACGGCATCGGCCTCGACGGGCACGAGCCGGTCAACCTGGTCCATGGCGAGACGACCCCGCTCGCGCCCGGCATGTGCTTTTCGGACGAGCCTGGCCTCTACATTCCCGGCAAGTTCGGCATCCGGCTCGAAGACTGTTTCCATATGACCGCCGCAGGCCCGCGCTGGTTCACCACGCCGCCACCGTCGATCGACGATCCGTTCGGCTAGGCGGGTTCGAGCGAAAGGGGTGTCGATGGTCTACGAAACTTTTCACCGGAAGAAGTTCAACGTCGTCATGGCGACGCTTTGCGGCCTGCTGTCGATCCTCGGCTTTTGCGTCAACGGCGTGATCCCGACCGCGAGCACCCGGGACCATGGCGCTTCGCCGCTGGCCGGCTGGATCATGGTCGCGGTCTGTTTCGCGGTCGCCGCGATCTTCATCCGCCGCGCCATGGACACGCGGCCGCTGATGCGGATCGACCGGCATGGCGTTTGGGCGCGATCCTGGTCCGACGCGACCGTGCCCTGGGACCAGATCACCAAGGCGCACCGCGTGCGGGTGAAGAACCAGGTCACGATCGGCTTCGATCTCAAGGATCCGTCCGCCTATCCATCGCGCAACCCGATCAGCCGCCTCGCCTCCGGCCTCAATCGCGCCACCAACTTCGGATCGATGACCATCAACGTCACCTACATGACCGGTGGTTCCGGGCCGCTGATCGCCGCGATCCGTCGGTTCCGGCCCGATCTGTTCGCTTGATCGCCCGAGCAAGCTTTACTCCGACAGCCGGCCTTTTTAGGGTTGCCCTGCGATTGTTACGTAGGGGAAGATCATGAAGCTTCGTGTCTCCGCGGCCGTCCTGGCCGCCTGTTTTTTAACAAGCGCCGCAGTGGCCCAGTCCGTCACCCAGCGCGACCTGATCGGCCGCTGGGCCGAACGCGGCGATTGCCGCGACTGGATGGCCTATAGCGCCAACGGCACCTGGAGCCGCGCGGACGGCAGCAGCGGCGAATGGGCGCTGGAGGGCAACACGATCACCGCCAGCGTCGATGGCGGCAACGGCGCCAGCTCGGCGATCGTGCGCAAGCTACCCGACGGATCGATCGCGCGCACCGCGGCCTTTGACGGGCATACCGATCATCTGACGCGCTGCGCGGTGACGCCGGCACGGCGGCCGACGCCCCGCCGCCACCGCTAGCCGCGCTTTCCCTCGGGGGCGCATCGGCCTATATGCGCGCCATGTCGCTGCGCCCCTGGAGAGATATCGCCCGCCGCCAATCGCGGCGGATCATGGTCGGCAACGTGCCGGTGGGCGGCGACGCGCCGATCACCGTCCAGACGATGACCAACACACCGACCTCCGACGCCAAGGCGACGATCGACCAGATCCGGCGGTGCGAGGAAGCGGGCGTGGACATCATCCGCGTCTCCTGCCCCGATGTGGAGAGCACGGCGGCGCTCAAGCAGATCGTGCGCGCGGCGCGCGTGCCGGTCGTCGCCGACATCCATTTCCACTACAAGCGCGCGCTCGAGGCGGCGGATGCGGGCGCGGCGTGCCTCAGGATCAACCCGGGCAATATCGGCTCCTCCGAGCGTGTCGCAGAAGTGGTGCGCGCGGCGCGGGCGAACGGCTGCTCGATGCGGATCGGCGTCAACGCCGGCAGCCTCGAAAAGGACCTGCTGGAGAAATATGGCGAGCCCTGCCCGGAGGCGCTGGTCGAAAGCGCGCTCGACCATATCAAGATTTTGCAGGACCATGATTTCCACGAGTTCAAGGTCGCGGTGAAGGCGTCCGACCAGTTCCTCGCCGTCGCCGCCTACCAGCAGCTCGCCGAGGCCGTCGATTGCCCGATCCATCTCGGCATCACCGAAGCGGGCGGGACGCGTGCCGGCACGGTCAAGTCGGCGATCGGGATCGGCTCATTGCTCTGGTTCGGCATCGGCGACACGATCCGCGTCAGCCTTTCGGCCGAGCCCGAGGAGGAGGTCCGCGTCGGCTTCGAGATCCTGAAGGCGCTCGGCATCCGCAACCGGGGCGTGCGCGTGGTTTCGTGCCCCTCCTGCGCGCGCCAGGGCTTCGACGTCATCCGCACCGTCGAGAAACTGGACGAGCGGCTTCAGCATATCCGCACGCCGATGTCGCTGTCGGTGCTCGGCTGCGTCGTCAACGGCCCCGGCGAGGCGCGCGAGACCGACATCGGCATCACCGGCGGCGGCAACGGCAAGCATATGGTCTATCTGTCGGGCGTTACCGACCATCATGTCCAGGACGCCGACATGATCGACCATATCGTGAAGCTGGTCGAAGCGAAGGCGGCGGAAATCGAGGCGGCCGGAGCCGCGGTCCCGGCGGCGGCGGAGTGAGCGCCGGTCACAACGAAACGAAGACGCCCGCCCGCGCGCCGCGCGCGGTGGGGGCGAAGGCGACAGGCGTCGGCGCAACCGGCGCGTCCGCCCTCGGCGCCACCGCGATCGGCGCGCTTTTGCTCGGCGGCATGGCGATCGGCGCGATGGCCTTCGGCGCCGTCGCCATCGGCCGGCTGGGCATCGGCAAGGCGCGCATTCGCAAGCTCAGGATCGACGAGCTCGAGGTCGGTCGCCTGATCCGCCTCGATGAGGCCGATATCGGCCGTCAGAAATAGATGTCCACATAATCGGTCAGTCCGTCGCACTGCTCCATCTGCTGGAGACGCCAGTAGCGGCGATTCCGGGTAATACGGAATTCGTAGGTGCCGTCGCGGACGCAGTCGCGGCCGGGATCGGGCGTATCGGTGATGACGATGCGGCCGGCGAAGGTAAAGCTGTCGCGGCCGATCTCGACGACGTCGCCGTCGATCGTCAGCCGACCGCCATTGCCCTCCTGGCTGCCGCTCAGATGCCAGCGGCCTTCATGGTCGGCGACCGCGAGATGGCCGCGCCGGTCCCAACTGATCCATTGCAGGGTGAGGCCGCTGTTCGCGCGCAGCCGGACGAGCGCGGCGCGATCGTCGACACGTGTCGGCGCCGGCGCGGCAAGGGACGGCGCGGTGGTGGCGAGCAGGATGGCGAGACAGGCGGCATTTCTCATGGCATTGGCTCCTGACGTCATCATGCCCGCTGGGGACGGCTGGCGGCAAGAGCTGAACCGAGGGGAAACCGGATGCCGCATGACGGCCGCGTTTCGGTGGCGACCGCGTTCGCGGTGGCGGCGCTCGGCATCGCGAGCTTCTCCGGCATGGATGCGCTGATGAAGCATCTCGCGATCGCGATCGGCGCCTACAATGCGCTGCTCTGGCGGACGATGGCGGGCGCCCTGGTCGGCGGCGCGGCCTGGTTCGCGCTCGGCAATCGCTGGCCCTCGCGCGCGGCGATTCGGGTGCACCTCATCCGCGGGATCGTGTCGGCGGCGATGGCGGTCTTGTTCTTCTGGGGGCTTGCCCGCGTGCCGCTGGCGCAGGGCGTCGCGCTCGCCTTCATCGCGCCGCTGATCGCGCTCTATCTCGCCGCGGTCATCCTCAAGGAGAGGATCGAGCGGCGCGCGATCCTCGCCTCGCTGCTTGGCCTCGCCGGCGTCGCCGTGATCCTGGCGGGGCAGGCGGAGGCCGACTTGGGGACCGAGGCGTTCCACGGCTCGATCGCGATCCTCTGTTCGGCAACCCTCTATGCCTGGAACATCATCCTGATGCGCCAGCAGGCGCTGGTCGCGAAGCCGGTCGAGATCGCCTTCGTCATGAGCGCGCTGATGACCGCCTGCTTCCTCCTCGCCGCGCCCTGGCTCGCCGCCGTGCCGCCGCGCGCCGAATGGCCGGCGGTGGCGGGCGCGGGCCTGCTCGCCTTCGCCTCGCTGATGCTCTTGTCCTGGGCCTATGCGCGGGCCGAGGCGCAGCATCTCGCCCCGGTCGAATATACCGCCTTCATCTGGGCGAGCCTGTTCGGCTTCACCATCTTTCACGAGCCGGTGCGGCCGCTCACGCTTGTCGGCGCCGCGATGATCGTCGGCGCCTGCCTGATCGCCGCGCGCCGCCGCCCCGCGCCGGTCGCGGATGTGGAAGCGCAGATCTAGCTCGAACTCCCCAGCACGTTGATCGTGAAGGCGAGGATGCCGAGGTTGAAGACGAACGCGGCGATGCAGTGCCACAGCACCACGCGGCGGATACGCCGGTCGGAGATCGAGACGTCGGAGGTCTGGAAGGTCATGCCGAGCGTGAAGGAGAAATAGGCGAAGTCCCAGTAGTTCGGCTCCTTCGTCTCCGGGAAATCGATGCCGTGCGGGCCCTTCTCCGCCAGATAGGAGAGGTGCGCATAATGGAAGGCATAGATCGTGTTGGCGAACAGCCAGGCAATGATCAAAGTCCCGATGATCAGCACCTTGATCGTCGCCGAGCTTTGCGCGCGCTGCATCACCTCCGCCCCGATCGTCGCCAGTACCGCCAGCATCACCGCCCCGGTGATGACGAGCAGGATCGTGCGGTTGGCGTCGTTCTCGCGCGCATGCCGGCGCATCTCGTCGGCGCTGCCATGCCGGAACACCATCAGGCAGGAGGCGAGGAAGACGAGGGCCGCGAGATCGAAACCGATCATCCAGCCGATCCGGAAATCGAGGAAGCGGCTGGCGATTGCGCCCGCAACCGCGAACAGGAGGATGAAGCCGATGAATCGCGCCGGCGCGAGCCGGTTGCCGATCTTGCGTGGCGTGTCGCTCATGGGCGCGAGGCTAGCGCGCCGGGCGGCCGGGCGCTAGCAAAGCCGCGAGGGAGAAAAAATGGCCTGGCTGCTGCTCATCGTCGGCGGATTGTTCGAGATCGGTTTCACGACCTCGCTGCGTTTCGTTGAGGGCTTCCGTAACCTGCCCTGGACGCTCGCCTTCCTGGTCTCGGTCGCGCTTTCCATGGGCCTGCTCGAGCGCGCGGCGCGGACGATCCCGATGGGGACGGCCTATGCGGTCTGGGGCGGGATCGGCGCGATCGGGACGGTGCTCGTCGGCATGGCCTGGTTCGAGGAGCCGGCGAGTCTGATCCGCGCCCTCCTGATCCTCGGCATCGTCGCCTGCATCGCCGCGCTGAAGCTCACCGCATGAGCATCGACATGGGCCTCTACGCCTGGGTGCGGGAGGCGCTGGAGCCGTTGGGAATTGTGACGATGCGAAAGATGATGGGCGGCGCGACGCTCTATCTCGACGGCGTCATCTTCGCGATCCTTCACAGCGACGACATCTGGTTCAAGGCGGACAAGGAGACGGATGCGATCTGGGACGCCGAAGGCTGCCCCAAATTTTCGATCACGCTCAAGGACGGCTGGGTCGATGTCATGAACTATCGCCGGGCGCCGACCGACGTTCACGACGATGCAGATGCGATGCAGCGTTGGGCGCGGCTGGGCGTTGAAGCGGGCATGCGAAGGCCGATCAAGCGGAAGAAGTGATGGCCGTACCGCGCGGCACTGCCTTTCCCGGATCGACGGCGATCGAGCGCGCCGCCTACGATCCCGATCGCCGCGTCCTTGATCTTTGGTACGTGGGCGGCGATCGTTATTCTTATTTCGGCGTAGCGCCGGACGTTTACGAGCGCCTGCTCGCCGCACCCTCCGCGGGCGCCTTCGTCAACGCCGAGATCAAGCCCGCCTATCGTTACGAGATCGAGCCTGGGCGCCGCCGCTTCCGCCCCGATCAGCGCCGCGGCTGATCCGGCATGTTCTCGCGCGCCGGGCGCAGGTGCCGGGCGATGTCGGGAATCTCCTCGATCGAGGCCGGGAAGGTCGGATCGATGCGCTTGTGCGACGCCTGCTCATAGGCATAGCCGAGCGCGAGGATGCGCGCGTCGTCCCACTGCGCGCCGATGAAGGAGAGGCCGACCGGGAGCCCGCGCACCTGCCCCATCGGCACGGTCAGATGCGGGTAGCCGGCGACCGCGGCGAGGCCGCCGGCACCGCCGCCCGAAATCTGATCGCCATTGACGGCGTCGATCGGCCAGGCCGGCGGCATGGTCGGTCCCACGAGCGCGACGACGTTGTTGTCGTGCAGCAGCTTGTCGATCCCGTCCGGGCCGGCGAGGCGCTGGCTGGTCGCGCGCGCCTGGGTGTAGGCGGCATCGAGGCCGTGCGTCGCCTCGGCCTGCTCGAACAATTCCTGGCCGAACAAGGCGAGCTCGTCGTCGGCATGGGCGCGATTGAAGGCGATCAGGTCGGCAAGGGTGCGGCTGTGCACATTGGCGGGCAGCGTCGCCAGATAGACGTTCATGTCGTGCTTCAGCTCCGCCATCAGCACGATCTGCTCGTTGCGCCCGATCTCTTCGCGGCCGTGGAATTCGGCGATATCGACGAGCGTCGCACCCTGCGCGCGCAGCGTCGCCAGTGCCGCGTCGAACGCTTCGTCCGTGCCGAAGCCGGAGGCGAAACGCATCACGCCGATCCGGACGCCGCGCAGCGCGTCGGGACGAAGGCCGGCGGTGAAGTCGCCGACATGGGCGTCGGCCTGGGCGGTCGCCGGATCGTCCGGATCACCGCCGGCAATGGCGTTCAGCACCAATGCGGCATCGCGGACCGTGCGCGCCATCGGGCCGGCCGTGTCCTGGCTGTGGCTGATCGGCACGATATGGGTGCGGCTGACCAGGCCGACGGTCGGCTTGAAGCCGACGATGCCGTTGATCGCGGCGGGGCAGGTGATCGATCCGTCTGTCTCGGTCCCGATCGCGGCCGGGACCATGCCGGCGGCGACGGCGGCGCCACTGCCCGCGCTCGATCCGCACGGATTGCGGTCGAGCGCATAGGGATTGCGGGTCTGGCCGCCGACCGCGCTCCAGCCGGAGATCGAATGGGTCGAGCGGATATTCGCCCATTCGGAAAGGTTGGTCTTACCGACGATCACCGCGCCCGCCGCCCGCAGCCGCGCGACGAGTGGCGCATCGCGATTGGTGACATTGTCGGCGAGCGCGAGGCTTCCGGCGGTCGTCGGCAACGGCCCCGCCGCCTCGATATTGTCCTTGATCAGGATCGGCATGCCGAAGATCGGCCCGCGCGCGCGCCGTATCCGGTCGAGCGCGCGGGCCTGGTCCATCGCGGTGGGATCGACGGCGAGCACCGCGTTGACGCGCGGATTCAATGCCTCGATCCGTTGCAGCGCAGCCTGCGTATTGCGCTCGGCAAGCGTTGCCGGATCGCCGTCCTGCGCGGCGGCGGTGCCGGCGAGCAGGGCGGCCGCGAGGATCAGGCTCGGCGTCATATGTCCCCCTAATTTATCGGACTGAGCAAGGCGTCCAGGTTCGACGGGCCGGTGCCGACGCGCTCCAGCGCCGGGTAGCGAAGCCCGTCATGATAATCGATCGAGACGTCGCGATAATGGTCGCCCTGCTTGATCAGCAGGCGGATCGGCGTGCGTGTCCCGTGCGCCGCGCGGATCGCCTCGCGCATCACGTCGTGCGAATAAGCGTCGCCATTGACCGCGACGATCGTCGTACCGTTGGTGAGGCCCGCGTTGAACGGCGGCGAATCCCAGGAAACGGTGCGTACCGCGCCGCCCTCGCCGATCGTCATGCCGAGCGAGAAGGTGAGATCGAGGATCTTGCGTGCCTGCTCGCGCGATTTCCAGTAATCGGATGGCGTGTCGCGATAGACGAGGCGGTAGCCGCCGGCGGCGATCCAGTCGAGCGGCGCATGCTCGCGCACCGCGTTCACCCGCGTGTGGAGGAAGCTCGCCCAGTCGAACGGCGCGACGCCGTTCAGCGTGCTGACCACGTCGTCGAACGTGTAGGTGGCAAGCCCCTGATCGCCCGGATTGATGCCGAAGAAGGCGCGGGCGAAATCGTTGATCGAATGCTGGCCGTGGGTGAGCTCGCGGATCTTGGCATCGACATCGAGCCAGATGAGCTGGCCTTCCGAATAATAATCCTCGCTGCGCTGCCAGCTCGTCCAGGCCTGCGGACGGCGCTGGTTGATGATCGGATCGTTGGTCGTGTCGATCAGCGGCCGCCACTGCCGGCCCGGCAGCGTATCGTAATAGGCCGCGGTCTGGGCGAGCGCGTCGCGCACGTCCTGCACCGGCATCAGGCCGGAGCGGGCGGCGAGGACATAGCCCCAGAACTGGGTCTGCCCCTCATAGACCCACAGCAGGCTGTCGCGCATCGGCACGTTGTAATTGGGCGTCCACAGGTCCGCGCCCCGGCGATATTTGCCATCCCAGCTATGCGTCGATTCGTGCGCGAGCAGGTCGCGCCCGGCCGAACCTTCATTCCACTTCAGGAAATAGTCCGGATCGGCCCCGTTCTCCGAGCTGCGCAGATGCTCGAGCCCGATGCCGCCGAGCTCGTCGGACAGCGACAGCAGGAATTCGTAGCGGTTGAAATGCTGCGTTCCGAACAGCCTCAGCTCCTGCTCGACGAGGTTGCGATGCGCCTGGATCTGCTCCGGCGTCGCGGCGAGATAGCGCGGCGCGTCGGCGAAGATGTTGAGCGCGACATTGTGGCCCAGATCTTCGCGCCGGTAATAGCGGCCGGCGAACATCGGCGAATCGACGAGCGTCTCATAAGGCACGGCGCGATAGGCGACGCGGTCGCCGTCATGGCTTGCGACATCGAGCGAGGTCGCCGCGTGCCAGCCGTCGGGCAGCAAGGCGCTCGCCTGGATCTGGATGCCACGGGTGAAATAGCCGGCCGGATAGAAGGACAGCTTCTCCCACTGGATGTTGAGGATGTTGGGCGCCATCTCGACCCGGCCCTGGCCGGCCGCGACCGCGGAGAGATGCTGGAAGCGCACGACGATCTCGCGCGTGCCTTCGGGCACGTCGATGTGGAAGGCATAGACCTCGACCGGATCGCGCTGCCAGTTCAGCGCATGGCCGTTGGCGGTGAAGCTGATCCCGGCGACGCTCGCGATCGGGCCCGACGGGCTGTGATTGCCGGGCAGCCATTTGGGATAGAGCAGGGTCATCGGCCCGGCCTGGGCGACCGGAATCGTCTCGGTCACCTGGAAGATCCGGCGCGTCGTATCGGTCGCGTTGACCTCCAGCCGGATCGTGCCGGGATAGGGCACGTCGCGCGGGGCCGGGATCGTATCGGGATAAGGAAGCGGTTGCGGGACGGCCTGCCCGACCTGGGCGGAGAGCGGCGCGGCGGCGGTGGCGGCGAGGGCAAGAGCGAGAGCGGTCAGGGGCAGATGGCGCATCATGGTCTCCGGCTGTGCTGGTGCGCGCTGTCATAGGACCGCGCGCGCGCAATCGTCCAGCCGTCCGATACCCTTCCCTAACCCCGCAAAGCTGTTAAAGGCCGCCCCCCATGGGCAAGGGGCCACAACGGATCAGGGGCACCCAGGATATCTGGGGCGAGGAGGCCGACCGCTTTCATGCGGTGACGGCGGCGTTCGATCGCGTGCGGCGGCTCTACGCCTTCCAGCGGGTCGAGATCCCGGTGTTCGAGGCGACCGAGGTCTTTGCCCGTTCGATCGGCGAGACCACCGACGTCGTCTCCAAGGAGATGTACACGTTCGAGGATCGGGGCGGCGACTCGATCACGCTGCGCCCGGAGTTCACCGCCGGCCTGTGCCGCGCCTATTTGAGCGAGGGCTGGCAGCAGCACGCGCCGCTGAAGCTCGCCACCTGGGGCCCGGTCTTCCGCTACGAGCGCCCGCAAAAGGGCCGCTTCCGTCAGTTCCATCAGCTCGACGCCGAGATCATCGGCACCGATGCCCCGGCGGCGGACGTGGAATTGCTCGTCCTCGCCGACCAGCTCCTCCACGAGCTCGGCATCGCGGACGGCATCACGCTCCAACTCAACACGCTGGGCGACGCGGCAACGCGCGAGGCGTGGCGCGCGGCTTTGGTCGATCATTTCGAGGCGCATCGCGGCGATTTGTCCGAGGACAGCGTCGCCCGGCTCGACAAGAACCCACTCCGCATCCTCGACAGCAAGGACCCGCGCGACCGCCCGATCGCCGACAGCGCCCCGGACATCGACGCCTATCTGACGGCGGAAGCGAGCGATTTCTTCGCCGCCGTTACCGCTGGTCTCGACGCCGCCGGTGTCGCCTGGACTCGCAACGCCCGTCTCGTACGCGGCCTCGATTACTACCGCCACACCGCCTTCGAATTCGTCACCGACCGCTTGGGCGCGCAGGGCACCGTGTTGGCGGGTGGCCGCTACGACGGCCTCATCGAAAGCCTCGGCGGCCCACACACGCCCGCCGTCGGCTGGGCGGCGGGGATTGAGCGGCTGGCGATGATGATTGAGACGCCGGGGCGCGAAACGCCCTTGCTCGCGGTCGTTGTTGAAAGCGACCAGCTTGCCGATTTCAGTTATCTCGTGATTTCGGCTCTCCGACGTGCGGGTGTTCCGAGTGAACTGGTTGTTTCGGGTTCGGTTAGGAAGCGGTTCGATCGAGCCGTTAAGCTGGATCCCCACTATGTAATCGTAGCGAACGACTACATGCTTGAGCCCGACCAAATTGCCAATCTGAGGATGAAGTCGATCACGCCCGGTCGAAAATTTAACCCGCACCTTGACGATCGAATCCAGCAGGTTTTTGCGGAAAACTTTGAGGTCCGGCCAGACTGGCAACGGTTGTCGTCCGGTGCTGAACTCAAGCTATTTCCGAAAGCGCCGTCGAGCCAAAATGAAAATGACTTTCTCTAAGCTGCACCGGCGGCTCAGCGCGCCGCTTGCTTGTTCCCCGGCGAAGGCCGGGGTCCAGCCCTTCAATAAACTCGCGCGGCAGCGTGCACGGCGCGGTGCGCCGTCCTGGGCCCCGGCCTTCGCCGGGGAACAAGCCGGCGAATGACCCGCATTTCCGCCGAACGGATCGCCGCCATCGAGGCGCGGCGCGAGGAATTGCAATCCGCGATGGCCGCCGGCGATCTCGATGCGCAATCGTTCGTGAAGCTCTCCAAGGACTATGCCGAGATCGAGCCGGTCGCCGAGGCGGCGCGCGAGGTGCGGCGGTTGCGCGACGAGGGGGCGTCGCTGGCCGAGATGACGCATGAGGCGGACGAGGAATTGCGGGCGATGGCGGCCGAGGAGCTGGTGGAAAATCGCGCCTTGCTGGAGGCCGCCGAGCGCGCCCTGGCGCTGAAGCTGCTGCCGCGCGACGCCGCCGACGCGCGGCCCGCCATGCTCGAAATCCGCGCCGGCACCGGCGGCGACGAGGCGGCGCTTTTCGCCGGCGATCTGCTGCGCATGTACCAGCGTTATGCCGAGGCGAAAGGCTGGCGCTTCGAATTGATCTCGGCGAGCGCGGCGGAGCTTGGCGGGTTCAAGGAGGCGATCATCTCGGTCGCCGGCCAGGGGGTGTTCGCGCGCCTGAAGTTCGAAAGCGGCGTCCACCGCGTCCAGCGCGTGCCCGTGACCGAAAGCGGCGGTCGCATCCACACCAGCGCCGCCACCGTCGCGGTGCTGCCCGAGGCCGAGGATGTCGATGTCCAGATCGACGAGAAGGATCTTCGCATCGACATCTACCGCGCCTCCGGCCCCGGCGGGCAGGGCGTCAACACCACCGACAGCGCGGTCCGCATCACCCATGTCCCGACCGGCATCGTCGTCATCCAACAGGACGAACGCTCGCAGATCAAGAACCGCGCCAAGGCGATGAAGGTGCTCCGCACCCGCCTCTACGAGGCCGAGCGCGAGCGCCTCGCCAGCGAGCGTTCCGGCGCGCGCCGATCGATGGTCGGCTCGGGCGACCGCTCCGAACGCATCCGCACCTATAATTTCCCGCAGGGCCGGGTGACCGATCACCGCATCAATCTGACGCTGCACCGCCTCCCCGAAATCCTCGAAGGTCAGATGGACGAGCTGATCGACGCCCTGATCTCCGAGGACGAGGCCGAGCGCCTGGCGAGTTTGGATGAGGCCTAGCTTCCCCTCCCGCTTGCGGGAGGGGATTGAGGGGAGGGCCTGTCATCCTCTCCAGTGCTGGAACAGGCCCTCCCCCAGCCCCTCCCGCAAGCGGGAGGGGAGATGAAAGCGCGCGAGGCTTTGGCGGCAGCGAAGGTCAGCCTCGGAGGCGTCTCCGCCACCCCCCGCCTCGACGCCGAGCTCCTCATGGCCCACGCGCTCGGGATGTCGCGCGAGCAGATGCTCCTCGCCGGCGCGGACGCCGAAGCGCCCGCCGCCTTCTCCGCCCTCCTCGCCCGCCGCCTCACCCACGAACCGGTCGCTTACATCACCGGCCGGCGCGCCTTCTGGACGATCGAGCTGGAGGTTGGCCCCGGCGTGCTCGTGCCGCGTCCCGACAGCGAGACGCTGATCGAGGCGGCGCTCGCCATTTTCGGCGCGCAGGGCCCCGCCACGATCCTCGATCTCGGCACCGGGCCGGGCACTTTGCTCCTCGCCGCGCTCGATCAATGGCCGGATGCGCGCGGGCTCGGTGTCGACCGGTCGGAGGCGGCGCTCGCTTATGCCCGCCGCAATGCCGACCGCCTCGGCCTTGCCGACCGCGCCGACTTCCGGCGCGGCGACTGGGGCGCGGGGATCGACGCCCGCTTCGATCTTATCCTCGCCAACCCCCCTTATATCGCGATCGACGCGGCCCTGCCCCGCGATGTCGCGGACCACGAACCGGCGGGCGCGCTCTTTGCCGGCTCCGACGGGCTCGACGATTATCGCCGTCTCGCGCCGCAACTCCCCCGGTTGCTCGGCCGGGACGGCGCCGCCTGCGTCGAGATCGGCGCCGGCCAGCGTGACGCCGTGGCCTCGCTTTTTGCCGCGGCCGGGTTCACGATTTCGTCACGCGAAGACCTTAACAAGGTGCCGCGGTGCCTGGTGCTGCGCAAACCACATGAATGAATTTTCACTTGGTTTTGGGTCGCGCCCTCACTACATAGGGGTTCAGGGATGCCGGCCCGTCGCTCATGGAAAGCGCAAGGATCCGGCATCGCCGACCCCCGATTGCTTGGTCGCTTGGCGGGCGATTTGGTGCGGTAGCGATGGCCGCTTCGCGGCGTATCGCAGCCGCAGGGTCGCGCAGAAAAGGCCGGGAGGGGCCCGGCCGGCTGTGAAGGCAGAGTAGAACCACCCTTGGTGAGGATTTTCGTTTGATCAACAATCGTCAGGGCGGCCGCAGGCGCGGCCGGGGCGGCGGCAGTGGACGCGCGCCCAACATGAATCCCGGTGCCGGCAATCGCCAGGACAACCGGCAGCGCGGCAATGCCGCCCAGCTTCTCGAGAAATATAAGGGCCTCGCGCGCGACGCGCAGATGCAGGGCGACCGCGTCCAGACCGAATATTTCCTCCAGTTCGCGGATCATTATTTCCGCATCCTCAACGAGAGCCGCGCCCGCTTCGAGGAGCAGCGCCGGCAGCGCGGCGACGATTATGGCGATGCCGAGGACATGGAGGGCGAAGAGGAGCTCGAAACGTCCGAACGTCCGGCTTATGATCGCGCCGAAGAGCCGGTGCGCGAGACGCGGAGCCGCGAGGCCGAGGAAGGCCGCGACGAGCGCGCTCCGCGCAATGGCGACGCCCGTGGCCGCCGGCCGCGCGCCCGCCGTTTCGAGGCCGATGACGCCGGCGACACTGGTGGCGAGGGAACCAACGGCATCGCGCTCGACGCGCTGCCGCCGGCGATCGCCGCGGCGCCCGCCGGCTCGAACGATACCGATGCGGGCGATGACGAAGCGCCCCGTGCCCCGCGCCGCCGCACCCGCCGGCCGCGCGGCGACGCCGAGGTCGCCCCGGCCGCCTGAACGGCTTGTTCATTGACCTGACAGCAAGACTGTAGGACGCTCCCCGGACCTTGAGTTCGGGGAGCGTTTTTTCATGCGGGCTTTGCTTATCGCTTCGGTCGCGGCGCTGGCGTTCGCCGCGCCCGCCTTCGCCCAGATCCAGACCGAAATCCCGCCGCCGTCGCAGAGCGCGCAGGGCCAGGTGTCGGTCACCATCTACAATAACGATCTCGCGCTGGTGCAGGACACGCGCCAGACCGATGTGCCGCAGGGCCGCTCGCGCCAGGAATTCCCCGATGTCTCCGCGCAGATCCGCCCCGAAACCGTGACGCTGACCGGCGCCGGGATCGGCATCGTCGAGCAGAATTTCGACTTCGACCTGCTGTCGCCCCAGGCGCTGATGCAGAAGGCGGTCGGCGAGACGGTGACTTTGGTGCGGACCAACCCCGCCACCGGCGCCGAAACCCGCGAGCAGGCGCGCATCCTTGCCGCCAATGGCGGCGTCGTCCTCCAGGTCGGCAACCGGATCGAGGTGCTGCGCGACGATGGCCTGCCGGTCCGCGTCGTCTTCGATCATGTGCCGGCCGGCCTGCGCGCCCGCCCGACGCTGTCCGTCACCGTCCAGAGCGAGCGCGCCGGCCGCCGGCCGCTGACATTGACCTATCTCACCCCCGGCCTCGGCTGGTCGGCGGACTATGTCGCCTTGTTCGACGAGGCGAACGGGCGGATGGATGTTCAGGGCTGGATCACGCTCACCAACAACAGCGGCACGCCCTATACCAATGCCGACGTGCTGCTCGTGGCGGGCAATGTCGGGCAGGAGGGCCAGCCGCAGCCTTATGGCGTGCGCCGCGGCCCTGCGCCGGCGATTCGCGACGCCGGCACCGAAAGCGCGGATCGCGAGCGGCTCGGCGATTATTATCTCTACCCGCTGCCCGAGCGAACGACGATCGCCAACCGGCAGACCAAGCAGGTGAGCTTCCTCAACGTCGCCGGCACGCCGGCCACGCGCGCCTATGAATATCGCAACGCCTGGCTCGGCAGCGCCGACGCGCCGCAAAGCGCGAACACGGTGCTGCGCTTCTCCTCGTCGCGCGACCAAGGGCTCGGCGATGCGCTCCCCGCCGGCACGGTGCGCGTCTATCAGCGCGATGCGCGCGGCAATCCGCAATTCGTCGGCGAAAGCCCGATCGGCCACACGCCGATGGGCTCCGAGCTCGGGCTGACGACCGGCCAGGCGTTCGACGTCAAGGTCCAGCCCACGGTCGAGCATCGCGAACGGGTGTCGAGCGGGCGCTGGCGCACGACGATGCGCTATACGCTCACCAATGCGCGGCCCGATGCGGTCACCGTCGATCTCATCCAGCAGGGCCTGTGGGGCGACACCCGGATCGATCAGGAAAGCCAGCAAAGCCAGCGCCGCTCCGCCGACGAGGCGTTGTGGCGGGTTGCGGTCCCCGCCAATGGCGAGGCGAGCGTCACCGCGACCTTCGACACGCGCTTCTGAAGGATACGGTCCTCGTGACCCCAAAGCCGTTCGCCCTGAGCTTGTCGAAGGGCCTTCCTTGCCTTTTCGGCCGCCGCAGGAAGGGGTGGGCTTCGACAAGCTCAGCCCGAACGGTGGTGGCTTGCGTCGTCCTCTTTCTTTCGGATCCGGCCGTAGCCCAGTCCGTCGTGACCTCGGCCCGGCCCGATCACGTCGCCGTCACCGTCTATCGCGATCCGAACCGGCCGGCGGACCGCGCGCCCAATCTCCGGTTCCTCAACGGTTATGCGCTGATCAGCGAGACGCGGCAGGTGACGCTGCCGGCGGGCGAATCGGAACTCCGCTTCGAAGGCGTCGCCGGCGGCATCCTGCCACAAAGCGCGATCGTGACCGGCCTTGGCGACGGCGTGATCGAGCGCAACCGCGACGCCTATCTGCTTTCGCCCGGGACGTTGATCGAGCGATCGCTCGGGCATCGCGTCCATCTGCGCCGCACATCGGCGGCGACCGGCCAGGTGCGCGAGGAGGAGGCGGTGATCCGCTCGGGCGCCGACGGCGCGCTCGTCCTCCAGACGGAGGCTGGGATCGAGGCGCTGCGCTGCACCGGCCTCGCCGAGACGGTGACCTATGATGGCGTGCCGCCGGGCCTCTCCGCTAGGCCGACATTGTCGGTCCGCGCCCGCACGTCGCGGCCGGCGACAGCCACCGTCACCCTTTCCTACCTTTCGAGCGGCTTCGATTGGCAGGCGAATTATGTCGCCAACCTTTCCGAAGACGGCGAGTCGATCGATCTCTTCGCCTGGCTGACGCTCGCCAATACCGACGAGACCAGCTTTCCGGATGCGGATGCCCAGGCGGTCGCGGGGCGGCTCAACCGCTCCAATCGCCGGGTCGAGCCCGCCGAATTCCGGCCGATCAACCTGCAATGCTGGCCGACGGGGACGACGAGCGACATCCCGGAAGAGGCCCAGGACATCATGGTCACCGGGTCGAGGATGATGGCGGCGCGCAGCTATGGCCGGGGCCCGCCGCCTCCCCCGCCGCCGTCATCGCCACCTCCCGCCCCCGTCGCGATGGAGGCGCGGCAGGAGGAGCTTGGCGACCTCAAGCTGTATCGCATTCCCGAGCCGGTCACCGTCGCGGCGAACAGCCAGAAGCAGGTCGCGTTCCTTGAGCGGCCGCGCGTGCGGGTGAGCTTCGTCTATCGCCAGACGATCAGCCCGAACGTCCAGCGCCGCCCGGTGCCGGCGCGGCGCGTCATGACGACCCGCAACCGCACCGCCGAAGGCCTCGGCATGCCGCTGCCCGCGGGACGGATCGTCCTCTTCGATGAGCGCGGCGGACGTCCGATTCTGGTCGGCCAGGGTGCAACCGCCGATCGGGCGGCGGGCGAGGATGTCGAGATCGATCTCGGGGCCGCGCCGGGCGTCACCACGGCCTTGCGTGCGATCGGTGCTGGCAAGGTCAACCGCGACTTCGAGCTTGTCGTGACCAACGATCGCGCGGTGCCGGTCCGGTTCGAGGCCAGCCTAAGCGGCGGCGAGATCAGCCGCGCCAATGCCCGGCTCGGCCGCCGCAACGGCATGCCCTTATGGTCGGTCGCGGTCCCGGCCAATGGCCGCGCGACGCTGACCTACAGCCTGGCGCCGGCGGGCTGATCGCGCTTCACCGGGCGCGGGCGGTGATTCTCGTCCAGCGCCACGAAGGTGAACAGGCCGCTGGTCACGTCGACCTCGCGGGTACCGCGCTCGCGGCTGGCGACGACGCGGATCCGGATCGCGATCGAGGTGCGCCCGATTCGCTCGACATGGGCGAAGACCGAGATGATGTCCTGGAGGAGGATCGGCGCGATGAACTCCATCGCCTCGATCGCCACCGTCGCCACCGGGCCCTGTGCCTCGCGGCCGGCGACGATGCCGGCGGCGACATCCATCTGCGAAAGCACCCAGCCGCCGAAGATATGGCCGTTGGCGTTGATGTCGCCCGGGCGCGGTACGACGCGCAGGATCGGATCGCCCTCAGCGGCGCCAGTCGTCGTCATCATGGTCTCCCTGGCCCGCTTCGTCGTCGGCGCCGCTGCGGTTGCTGTAGAAGATGAGGCCCATCAGCGCGCCGGCGACGAGCACCGACAGGCCGACGCCGAGCGCGGTCGCGATCAGCATGTGGATTTGCACCGGCCCGGTCCGCCACAGCCAGAGCAGCGAGAGCAGGACGGTGGCGACCGCCGCCCATGTCGTCCAGCGCATCGATCGGCGGAAATGGGCCCAGGCCTCGGCGGCGCGCTCCTGTTCGGGCGGCGGCGATCGCCGGGGCGGAATCGGATCATGCCGGGGCATGGCTTCCCTTTGCCGCTCCCTCGTGGGATCATCAAGCCGAGTCGCGAAGCTTTGAGGAGAATGTCATGACGATCGCCGCGATTCTCGAGACCAAGGGCGGAGACGTCCTCACCATCGATGCCGCGACGCCGGTGCGCGACGCGGTGATGCTTCTCGCCGATCGCCGCATCGGCGCGCTGCCGGTGGTGCGGGGCGGCGACGTGGTCGGGATCATGTCGGAGCGCGACATCATCTACAAGTTGCGAAGCGATGGCGCCGTCGTGCTCGACTGGACGGTCGAGCGGATCATGACCGCGCCGGCGATCACGGTGGAACCGCATCAGCAGATCATGGGCGCGCTGTCGCTGATGACCAGGCGGCGCATCCGTCATCTGCCGGTGGTCGACGGCGGCCGGATCGTCGGCATCGTCTCGATCGGCGATCTGGTGAAGCACCGGATGGACAAGATCGAGCGCGAGGCGGCCGACCTCCTGAACTATATTCAGAGCACCTGAGGCGCGGGCATACGGCGCACCAGCCGGGCCACCTCGACGACGGTCGGCCGGGCGAACAGGAGGAGCAGGCCGGCGTAGAGCGCGGCCCCGGTCGGCACCAGCAAGGCGAGCCGCGCCCCCGGTCCCGATGCGGGCACCAGCGCATCGACCAGGACGACTCCCGCCGCCATCGCCAGTGCCGCGCCGAGCCCCGGCGCGAGCGCGCGGGCGAGCGCGGCGGCGCTGACCCCGACCACCGGCAGCGACAACGCCAGGGTGACGGCAAGCAGGACCGCCATGCCGCCGAGCCAGGCCCAGGCGAGGCCGATGCCGCCCCACTGGATGCCGATCAGGAATGCGGCCGGCATGATCAACGCGCCGGCAATGCCGTTGCGAACCGCGAGCCGCGCCTTGCCGAGCGCGTTGATCGCGGGGCCGAACAGGATTTGCAGCGTCATCATCGGCATGGCGAGCGCGAGAATCGGCACGATCGGGGCCGTCCCCGCCCATTTCGGGCCGAGGAAAGTCAGCACGAGCGGCTCGGCGGTCGCTGCGAGCCCGAGGTAGAAGGGGAGGGCGACGAGCATGATCAGGCGCGCCGACTTGAGGAAGGCCTGGCCGATCATGTCCGGCCGCTCCTGCAACCGCGAATAGGCGGCGAAAGCGACCTCGTTCAACGGCGGCACGAACTTGGCCGCCAGGATCTGGGTCAGGAAGAGCGCGGTCGTATAGACGCCGAGCCGGTGCGGATCGAGCGCGCGCCCACCGATGAAGACATCGGCCTGGCTCTGGACGAACCAGAAGATCTGCACCCCGATCATCGCCGCGCCGTAGCGGATCATCGCGCCGGCCCCGGCGAAATCGAAGCGCGGCCGGACTTGCCAGAGCCGCGCCGCGACGATGTAGCCGATCGCGCGCGTGTACCATAGCGCGGCGGGCGCCGCGATCAGGGTCCAGATGCCGGCGCCGGCCAGCGCGAAGCCACAGGCGGTCGCCGCGCTCGCCATCGCCGCGACGAGGTCGATTCGCGACTGGCGCTTGAACTCGAGCCGGCGCGCGAGCAGCGCGTGGCCGAGCGCGTTGAACGGGTTGGCGAGGTAGAAGAGTGCCTGCACGCGCAGCAGATCGGCGACCATCGGCTGGTGGAAATAGCGCGCGGCGAGCGGCGCGACGGCGAATTGTAGCGCCGCCAGCGCCCCGTTCATCGCGAGCAGCATCGTGAAGGTCTGGCCGATCCGGCGAGAATCGGTCCGCGGCTCGCGGACCAGCGCGCTTGCAAATCCCCAGCCCTTGAACAGATCGAGGAAGGTCAGCACCACGCCGGTCATCGCGACCAGGCCGTAATCGGCGGGATCGAGCAGGCGGATGACCAGGAAGGTCGCGGTCCAGGCGATGAGCTGGCCGACCATCTGGCTGCCGGAGCGCCAGACGATGCCGCTTTTCACCCGCTCGGCGAATCCGGCGCCGTCCGTCGATTCGGCGGCGGCGGCGGTCACCGGGGGCGTCGCGATGCGGTCGGGAACGGGAACGTCCATCGCGCGCGGCTGTAGCGCCAAGGGGTTAAGCCCTCCTTGAAGAGGGGCGCCCGCCGCGCTCGGCTTGCGCCTGTCATTTAACCGAAACTTTGCGAAAAAGGGTGTTGACGCCTGGGGGTCGTCTCCATATATGGCCCTTCACCGACGGGGCAGGGCGGCCTGCCCGACCCCGTTTGCGTCTCTCTTAGCCGATCACCGGTAACCCGGTTTCCACCGGGGAGAGAGGCGTGTCGGCTCTTTGACATTGTTGGTTTAGATGAAGGGACATGTGGGCGGCGGCCCCGGTCAGCGACAACCTCTGGGTGTCGTGCGATCGGTAAAAACCAAGCCGTTCCAGCCTTCCCTCGAAGTTCGCTTCGATGGTTGGCCAATGTCCTAATACGCAACACCAGATTTTGTGTATTGTGCAGGAACGGCTCCCAGAGATGCCGGCCTCCACCTGGTCATTCCACCGGGTGGTTGTCGATCATCAACTTGAGAGTTTGATTCTGGCTCAGAACGAACGCTGGCGGCATGCCTAACACATGCAAGTCGAACGAGACCTTCGGGTCTAGTGGCGCACGGGTGCGTAACGCGTGGGAATCTACCCTTGGGTTCGGAATAACAGTTAG